>Ga0316193_10001465_pt1 | contig 15906 bp, 17 predicted proteins | sample MerIslsedime2_MG_FD_207735 | JGI IMG/M metagenome (GOLD analysis project Ga0316193, IMG submission 207735) | Coastal sediment microbial communities from Maine, United States - Merrow Island sediment 2 | ecosystem: Environmental > Aquatic > Marine > Coastal > Sediment | place: USA: Maine...
GGACATTGCCCATGCCCTCAGCACGCCATCCTTCAGAATCTACGTATCAGGTGATGTGAAAGGCGTGCAGATCGGCGGGGCAGTGAAGAACGTGCTGGCGATTGCCGTTGGCATATGTGCGGGCAAGGGGTTGGGAGCGTCCGCCCAGGCCGCGCTGATCGCGCGGTCATTTGCCGAACTGCGCCGGTTGGCACACGCACTCGGGGCCCAGTCTGAAACCCTGTTGGGCCTGTCCGGACTGGGTGATCTCATCCTGACGTGCTCAAGCACCCAGTCGCGAAATTTTTCACTGGGAGTTGATCTGGGAAAGGGCGTTGATCTCAGCCATATTCTTGCATCGCGCACCGCTGTATCGGAAGGCGTCCACACGGCGGGCGTGGTGCGCGCGATTGCCGCGGCCCATAATGTCGAAATGCCGGTGTGCGAAGCTGTCGCAAGGATTGTAACCGAGAGTGCAAATGTGGACGATGAAATCACCCAGCTGATGTCGCGCCCGTTGCGCGCCGAGCACGATTGAAATCGATATCTGACAAAAGTGAAATGAGGGACTATGGCCTACTGGTTGTTCAAATCCGAACCGTTCAAGTTTTCATGGGAAATGCTGAAAGCGAAGGGGGAGGCCGGTGAAGAATGGGACGGTATCCGCAATTACCAGGCGCGCAACAACATGCGCGCCATGCAGTTGGGTGACCTGGGCTTCTTCTATCATTCCAATGAGGGGCTGAATGTCGTCGGCATCTGCGAAGTCTGCGCGCTGGTGCATCCTGATTCCACGATCGACGATCCGCGCTGGGAGTGTGTGGATGTCAAGGCGGTCATGGATATGCCGAAGCCGGTCTCGCTGGCTGATGTGAAGGCAAATCCGCTGCTTGAGAAAATGTCGCTGGTGACATCAATGCGGCTGTCGGTTCAACCCGTGCTGCACGATGAATGGCTGGAGGTCTGCCGCATGGGCGGGCTGAACTCCCCGCCTACCAGCGAGTGACCGGGATTGCTCATCGGCAAGGCTTCATTGTTGAGAATACCCGACTGATGCCGGTGCCGCTGGTGCCGGAAATCTCGCTATATGTCGCTCACGAAGCGGTGCCGTTGTGGCAAAAAACGGAAGAGGCGCTGGGCGAGATGGGCCTGCCGCCGCCGTTCTGGGCGTTTGCCTGGGCGGGCGGCCAGGCGCTGGCCCGCTATATCCTGGACAACCCCGACGTGGTGCGTGGCAAGCGCGTGCTGGATATGGCGTCGGGATCAGGCCTGGTGGCAATCGCGGCCGTGAAAGCCGGTGCTGGCGCTGTGACGGCGGCTGACATCGATCTGTTTGCACTGCAGGCGATCAGCCTGAACGCCGCGGCGAACAAGGTTGAGCTTGCAACTTGCGGCGATGATCTGCTGGATACGGTGCCGCGCGATATGGATGTCATTCTGGTTGGTGACCTGTTTTACGAACAATCCGTGGCGAAACGGCTCATGCACTGGCTGGAAACGGCGGCTGAACAGGCGATTGACGTGGTGATCGGTGATCCGGGCAGATCATATCTGCCGCGCGACAAGCTGGTATCATGTGCGTCCTACGAGGTGCCTGTCACACGCGACCTTGAGGACGCCGAGATCAAGAACAGCCAGGTCTGGAGACTGGCGTGAGCCTTGGACGGAAGACGCATTGCCCTTGCGCCCGGTCCTTCGCATAATGCGCCAACACCAGAGCAACAGGGATTCAAGCGAAGCCGTAAAATTGTTCTAAAACTTTGGAAGCGATCAGGTTTATGATTCTTTGACGGTATCAATCAGAACCATCCTGATCCAGAACACGACGACAAGACGATAGGGAGATAAGCGCTCATGTCCGTAAAGACGCACAAAGTCCAGGCTGCCTGGAAGAAGAATGCCCTCATTGACAATGAAGGCTATCTGAAAATGTACAAGCAGTCGGTGGAAAATCCCGAGAAATTCTGGGGCAAGCATGGCAAGCGTATTGACTGGTTCAAACCCTATACAAAGGTCAAGAACACCAGCTTCACCGGCAACGTATCAATCAAGTGGTACGAAGATGGCATCACCAATGTCTGCTATAACTGCGTTGACCGGCACCTGAAGAAGCGCGGCGATCAAACGGCAATCATCTGGGAAGGCGACAATCCGTTTGACGACAAGAAGATCACCTATAACGAACTGTATGAGCAGGTTTGCCGACTGTCCAATGTGATGAAGGCAAACGGTGTCAAGAAGGGCGACCGGGTCACCATTTACATGCCGATGATCCCGGAAGCCGCCTACGCCATGCTGGCCTGCGCGCGCATCGGGGCGGTTCATTCGATCGTGTTCGGCGGGTTTTCGCCGGACGCGCTGGCTGGCCGGATCGTCGACTGCGAATCGACGTTCGTGGTGACGGCAGATGAAGGTCTGCGCAGCGGCAAACCGATCCCGCTGAAAGCCAATACCGACAAGGCCATCGAGATTGCCGCAACAGGTGGCGTCGAGGTCAAGAAGGTGCTGGTTGTGCGCCGGACCGGCGGAAAGATCGGCTGGGTGGACGGCCGCGATGTCTGGTATCAATCAGCCATGAACGCGGCAAAGCCAGCATGTCCTCCTGCAAAAATGAAGGCGGAAGACCCGCTTTTCATTCTTTACACGTCAGGGTCCACCGGCCAGCCCAAGGGTGTGCTGCATACAACCGGCGGCTATCTCGTCTGGGCCTCGATGACCCATGAATACGTGTTCGATTATCACGAAGGCGACGTGTACTGGTGTACCGCCGATGTGGGCTGGGTTACCGGACACAGCTATATTGTCTACGGACCGTTGGCCAATGGCGCGACCACCTTGATGTTCGAAGGCGTGCCGACCTATCCGGACGCCGGCCGGTTCTGGGATGTATGCGACAAGCACAAGGTCAATATCTTCTACACGGCACCGACCGCAATCCGGGCGCTGATGGGGGCGGGTGATGACTATGTGAACCGTGCATCACTCACGGATCTGCGCGTGCTCGGTTCCGTGGGCGAGCCGATCAATCCGGAAGCCTGGGAATGGTATTTCAATATTGTCGGCAAGAAGAAATGCCCGGTTGTGGATACCTGGTGGCAGACCGAAACCGGCGGCATCATGATCACGCCGTTGCCGGGTGCGACCGATCTCAAGCCGGGCTCGGCGACCCGACCGTTCTTCGGGGTTCAGCCGCAACTGGTCGACAATGACGGTAACGTGCTTGACGGCGCTGCCGACGGGAATCTGTGCCTGACCGATTCCTGGCCCGGCCAGATGCGCACGGTCTACGGCGATCACAAACGCTTCATCCTGACCTATTTCTCGCACTACAAGGGCAAGTATTTCACCGGTGACGGTTGCCGGCGTGACGAGGACGGCTATTACTGGATTACCGGTCGTGTCGATGACGTGATCAATGTGTCCGGCCATCGTATGGGCACAGCCGAGGTTGAATCAGCGCTGGTGGCGCATGACGCAGTTTCCGAATCGGCTGTGGTCGGCTACCCGCACCACATCAAGGGGCAGGGCATTTATTGTTACGTTACCCTGATGGCGGGAATGGAGCCGTCGGATGATCTGAAAAAGCAGCTGGTTGCCCATGTGCGTACCGAGATCGGGCCGATCGCCTCGCCGGACAAGATCCAGTTCTCCCCCGGTTTGCCGAAAACCCGCTCCGGCAAGATCATGCGGCGCATCCTGCGCAAGATTGCCGAAGATGACTTTGCGACCCTGGGCGACACCTCGACGCTGGCAGAACCGGCCGTGGTGGATGATCTGATCGAAAACCGGCAGAACCGCAAGTAAGCAATGAGCAGCACACGGCGGTGTTGGTCAGGTTTCGCCGGGGTTTGATACCGGGGCGCAAGCAAGACTGCCCGTGTCGGGATTCGCGTTCACGTTCTGGTGAACGCCGGGTGGTTGATTTGCGGGGCGAATTCGCGGATATTACGTGGTGAAATTCTGAGGAGTTTTTCTCACATGTATCGAGGCCTTTTGTCCCGCATGCTGGTTATGGCGCTGCTTGTCGCGGTGATTGCAAAGCCGTGCATGGGGCTCATGGTCGGTCAGGCCAATGCGTCCGGCCTCGCGATTGCCATGTCTGATGATATTGCAGTTACCGGGGACAGCATCTCGAGGTGCCACGGCAAATGCCTGAGTGCGCGCATTGAAGACCTGGTTGTGGTGCGCCCCAATGGCGTTGTGGCCGGGGGCGACGACCGGGCGGTGGCAAGTACACGTGCTGATTTCGCACGTTTTGAGCTGTCCCATCAGATTGAAACGGATTTTTCACCCAGGATTGTAACACTGGATGTGCGTCGACGATTGACTTTTCTCAGCCGCTTTTTGCTTTGAAAAAGCCATCTGTCCCTTTGTAACGACACGCCACGAATTGTAGGGTGTCATCAAATCGAATCACTGTTTATCGGAACATGCAAACAGGAGACCATGAAAATGGATCGCCGCACATTCATATCAAGCCTGGCCGCACTGGCCGCTACAACGACCGGCGCACTGGCTGAAAGCCGGACACGGTACAACTTCAACAACACAAGCCGCAGCACTACGAGCGGCGGCACGGGCATCAATTTCTTCGGTCGCTCACGGTATCGCGGCAAGCAGACGGTCAGCTACCGCACGTCGGAAAAGCCGGGCACGATCATCATCAGCACGCGTAAACGCAAACTGTACTTCGTGCTCGCCGACGACAAGGCCATTGAATACGGCGTTGGCGTCGGTCGCCAGGGCTTCACATGGTCGGGAGCGGCGAATATTGCGCGCAAGGCTGAATGGCCGGCCTGGCATCCGCCCAAGGAAATGATCGAGCGTGAAAAGAAGAAATACGGACGCACCTTGCCTGCACGCATGGAAGGCGGGCCAAACAATCCGCTGGGTGCCCGCGCCCTGTATCTGTACAAGGGTGGCAGGGATACCCTGTATCGCATCCACGGTACCAACGCGCCGGCCAGCATTGGAACGGCCCAGTCTTCCGGCTGCATTCGCATGCTGAACGAAGAAGTCATCGATCTGCACAAGCGGGTCAGAATTGGCGCCAAGGTGATCGTCAGCTGATTGACAGATCGTCAGGTCCCGTGACCGGTTGAAAATAATGAAAAGGCAGTTCCTGCAAGGGAGCTGCCTTTGTGTTTTTATACCGTGATCCGTGATCAGGATGATGTTAGCGGACGTATCAAAACTGTCTGTTTGATCGTTGTTGAGGTCCACAGAGGGACATTCATAGCCGAGGCCCACATTCATGACTAATTCTGAACTGGAATTCTGGTTCGATTTTGCCAGCCCGTATGCGTACGTGTCGTCCGCACGACTTGACGACTGGATCAGTTCAGCCGGTATCAAGGTGCGTTGGGTGCCGTTCCTGCTGGGGCCGGTTTTCAAAAAACAGGGCTGGCCGACGTCGCCGTTCAACCTGTATCCGCTCAAGGGCAGGTATATGTGGCGCGATGTGGAGCGGTTGTGCGAGCGGCACAAACTCGGTTTAACGCGGCCGGAAGAATTTCCGCAACTCAGCCTGCTTGCCACGAGGGTGGCGGTTGCCGGACGTGACGAGGACTGGTTGCCGGCATTCTGCAAACGGGTGTTTCAAGCGCAATTCGGGCTCGGTGAGAATATTGCTGACAAACAAACCATTGTCGGTGCGCTTGCAGGGCTGGTCGACGATCCAGGTTACTGGCTGAAGCAGGCGGTCACCGCAAAAACCAAACAGGCTCTTGTGAACCGTGGCGTCGAGGCTGAACAGAAAGGCATTTTCGGGGCGCCGTCTTTCGTCACCCTGGACGGTGAACTGTTCTGGGGTGACGACAGGCTCGAGCAGTCGATCGAATGGATTCTCAGACGGCGTTGACCTGATCGCTTCCAAAGTGTCAGAGCAACATGGGTTCAATTGAACCCATGTTGCTCTAAAACGGTTCGCGCTTGATGTGAAACATTCAGACCGCTTCAGTTCTTGTTTGGGCGCGCTTTTTGGTCCGAAAACCGCTTCACACTTTTCGGAAAGCGCTCCAGCTTGCGTCAGTTGGCAGCGGCGATCAGTGCATCGCGCTCGGACTTTTTCAATCTCTGCGAGGCTGACTTGAGCTGGCCGCAGGCAGCCAGGATATCGCGGCCGCGCGGGGTCCGCACCGGGCTGGCATAACCGGCCTTGAGCACAATGCGCGCGAACACCTCAATCTGGTCCCAGTCCGAGCATTCATAATCTGTGCCCGGCCACGGATTGAACGGTATCAGGTTGACCTTGGCCGGAATGCCCTTGAGCAATTGAACCAGGCGGCGTGCATCTTCCGCGGTGTCGTTGACCCCCTTTATCATCACGTATTCAAAGGTGATGCGCCTGGCGTTGGACAGGCCGGGATAATTTCTGCAGGCGGTCAACAGTTCGGCGATCGGATACTTCTTGTTGAGCGGAACCAGCTGGTTGCGGATTTCGTCCGTGGTGCCATGCAGCGAGATGGCAAGCATGGTTCCCATCTCGTCGCCGGCCCGGGCGATTTCCGGCACAACCCCGGCAGTGGAAAGGGTGATTCTGCGCTTGGAAACCGACAGGCCGTCGCCATGAGAAATCAGCTCCACAGCATCGCGTACATTATCGAAGTTGTAGAGTGGTTCACCCATACCCATGAAGACTACATTGGTGATGAAGCGACCGCTGGGGGGGACATTCTCTGCTGTCTCGATAAGGTGCGGCCATTCTGCGAGGCGATCACGGGCGACCAGCACCTGGCCGACGATTTCGCCTGCCGTCAGGTTCCGGACCAGTGTCTGGGTGCCGGTATGGCAGAAGGTGCAGCTCAAGGTGCAGCCGACCTGGCTGGAAATGCACAAGGTGCCGCGACCTGCTTCGGGGATGTAAACTGTTTCAACTTCATGACGCCGGCCCAGCTCGTCGGCCGGCAATCGCAGCAGCCATTTCCGGGTACCGTCGCTGGAGATCTGTTCGGTGACGATTTCCAGCCGTGAAACGTCAAACAACTGGGCGAGGTCGCTGCGCAATTCCCTGGAGATGCTGGTCATGTCCGCAAAATCACTGGCTCCACGCACATACAGCCAGTTCCACAACTGGGAAACGCGCATGCGGCGCTGTTTTTCAGGGATCGCGGTTTCGGACAGGGCCTCCAGCATATCATGCCGGGTCAGGCCTACAAGTGACCGGCGCGCGCGCTGCCGCCTGGCAACCACGTCGTCAGCCGCAGCGGTGTTCGCGCGATGATCTATGTCCAGCGATATACTCATGGCGCGGGTCAATAGCACATACCGGTGCGCGGCGCGAGACCCTGCAGCGTGTTTCGCGCGTCAGGCAGACGCGGCAAATCGGGGCGTTGGCTCTGCGCCAAAGGCTTTTGAAGCGATCAGCCTATTTGCAGATGCTGTCGATCTTGTTCATTGCCGCCGTTATGCCGGACAGGGAATAGCGGTCCGTGGTCTTGGTGCCGCGCGAAGATGTCCCGGTTACGACCATGGACTTGCCGGCCTTCATGGCCCCCACGATCTTCCGGTCAACAGCACCTGACTCTGCCCATGCACCATCGCCATTGGTGAACAGCGTCAGCTCATTGCCGTCGATGTCGACCTTGGCCATGCTGCCGGACTTGAACTTGTAGCCGATGATGGTTGAAACCTCGGATCTCACCTTGTCCTTCGGGCGATGCTGCACCAGGAAAAAAACCTTGTCGCGCCGCACATTTTTCGGTTCTGAGTCCTTGGGTTGCGAGACGACATAGCAAACCTGGCCGCCGCCAGCCTTATAAGAGTAAGCTGACCAGTCATTGAATTCGTCAATGAATTTCGGATCTTCAGCAAGGGCCGGGCTCAGCATGAGACTGTACACGACGCCGGAAATGGCCAGCAATGTGGATTTTCTTAACAAACTGCTCTGCAACATATTAACCTTCATGAATTCGAATCGCCTCGTCGTCCGTTCTCGCAGCTTGACGAACTGCGCGCAACCTGCAGTAACCTAAATGTAAATCGCGAACATTTCCAGCATTGAGAGTCAATGTCTGCACAACTGCGTGGCAAATTGGACAGCATTTTGGCAACCAGCGCCTGGTGGTGTATTTGTAATGCAATCGAATCCGGCGAATCGACAACAAGAGAGACCTTATGAAAGCTGTTCTGTGTACGCAATTTGGAGGCCCTGAAACACTTCAGGTCGCAGATATTGAAAGTCCGGTCGCCGGGCCCGGAGAGGTTGTTGTTGCTGTCAGGGCAACGGGTTTGAATTTTTTTGATACGCTGATTATCGAGAACAAGTACCAGTACAAGCCCGAACTGCCGTTTTCGCCGGGGGCCGAGATCGCCGGTGAAATTTCTTCGCTCGGCGACGGTGTTGAAGGCTACCGGATCGGCGACCGGGTCATGACCTGTACCGGGTGGGGCGGCGCGCGCGCCGAAATGGCAGTGCCGCATGAAACCCTCATCAAGATGCCGGATGAACTGGAGTTTGTCGTCGCAGCCGGGCTTATCGTCACCTATGGCACCTCACTGCATGCCCTGAAGGACCGGGCCAACATGCAGCCCGGCGAGACACTGGCCGTGCTGGGCGCATCGGGCGGGGTTGGACAGGCAGCCGTTGAAATCGGCAAGGCAATGGGCGCCCGGGTGATCGCGTGTGCTTCATCGGATGACAAGCTGGAGTTCTGCCGCACGCTTGGCGCAGACGAGACGGTGAACTATGCCAGGGAAGATATAAAAACCCGCCTGAAGGAGCTGACCGGCGGAAAAGGCGTTGATGTGATCTACGATCCCGTAGGTGCTGACCTGGCCGAGCCGGCCTTGCGGGCGATTGGCTGGAACGGGCGGTTCCTGGTGGTAGGCTTTGCCGGCGGCGGCATTCCGAAAATCCCGCTTAACCTGGCCCTGCTCAAGGGCTGTCAGATCGTCGGTGTGTTCTGGGGCGACCACGTGGTGCGCGAGCCGGAGCGGCACCGGGCCAATATGGCGCAGCTGCTTGACTGGGCCGTTGCCGGCAAGATCAAACCGCATATTCACAAGGTCTATCCGCTGGCAGAAACCAGCGATGCGCTGATGGCAATCGCCCGGCGCGAAGTGCGCGGCAAGGTGATCGTGACTCCGTAAACCGGTTTGTTTCGCAAGGCCTTCTGAAGCAGTTTGCGTTTGATGTGAACCACTTTGGCCCGCTTTAGCTCTTGTTTTGACGCGCTTTCTGGTCCGAAAACCGTTTCACACTTTTCGCAAAACGCTCTAGGCGTTCCTTGCTTCCGCGCGCAGTGTTTCGACTGTCTCCCTGGCGCGTTCGCGATGCGCATCGGTTACATGCGTGCGAATCAGTCCGAAGGCCGTCAGCAGTACTGTCATGTCATCGGTAAATCCGAAGCCCAGTATGAAATCGGGAATCACATCGAACGGCATGACGAAGTAGGCCAGGGCCGCCAGCAGCATGGCCTTGCTGCGAAATGGCGTGGCAGGGTCAAAGGCTGCGTAATAGGCAGCCACCACCTGATCTGCCAGCGGGACGCGGGCAAGATTGTGCTTCAGCTTGGACCAGAAGCCCGTGCGAACGGTGTCTTCATTACGGTCAACGGTTCCCGGCATGATGATGTTGTCACCATCGAAATCGGGATATTGCGGCTGTTTAGCCATGATTCACTCCCCCGGAGTTGAAACTTTGTACTCAAATGAATATGGAAGCTGTCAGGCCGTGTTTCAAGTTGCCTGTCGCCACGCAAGGGCGCAAACATGGGTTCAACAGAGCCCGAAAAGGTGCTCCAACACTCTGGCAGCCATCAGGTTTGCGGGGTTTGGCAGGATCAGGTAATACCATCTGGATGCTGTCTGGAAAGGAAGCTGAATGAACATTGTTGAAGGTATGTCAGCCATCGTAACCGGTGGCGCTTCGGGTCTGGGAGAAGCCACGGCGCGTGCGCTGGCGGGTGCGGGTGCCAGGGTATCCGTGTTCGACATGAATGCAGATCGCGGACGCAAGGTTGCCGCCGACATATCAGGCCTGTTTGTCGAGACGGATGTGACGTCCGATGACAGCGTTGTTGCCGGTCTGGAAAAAGCCCGCAGCGCGCATGGTCAGGAGCGTATGCTGGTCAATTGCGCGGGTATTGCCATTGGCGAGAAAACTGCAGGCATCGACAAGAAAACCGGCGAGGCCCGGTTTCACGCGCTGGCGAGTTTCCAGAAAACCATTGCCGTCAACCTGGTTGGCACGTTCAACATGATTTCGAAGTGTGCCGCCGGCATGATAGCCAGCGAACCGGTCACCGATGATGGCGGGCGCGGCGTGATCATCAATACCGCCTCAATTGCCGGTACTGACGGGCAGATCGGGCAAGTCGCCTATGCTGCTTCCAAGGGCGGTGTTATCGGCATGACACTGCCTGTAGCCAGGGACCTGATGCGCGATGGCGTACGCTGCTGCACCATCATGCCCGGATTGTTCAACACGCCCATGGTGGCGGGATTGCCGGATGAGGTGCGCGCGGCCCTTGCCGCCAATGTGCCGTTTCCGGCCCGCCTGGGAGAGCCGTCGGAATATGCCAAGCTGGCGCTGGCGATCATCGACAATGACATGCTGAACGGCGAGTGCATCAGGCTTGACGGCGCGCTGCGAATGGCCCCGCGGTAGAATTCCTGGTGCTGTCGTATTGGTATTAGCGTCCGGTAACGTAAATCACGCCCATGATGACGACAACTGCTACGAACTGCAGCAACACACGCGCGCGCATCAGCTTTTGCGATGTGTTGCTGTCACCACCACGCATCATGTTGATCAGGCCCAGTGCGAGGACGATGGCGACGGCGATGACGGCAATCGGGACCAGATAGTCAATAAATGGCATAATGTTTCAAGGCTTTCTGCCGGCGCCCTGGCAAATCGTCAGGAGCGTCGGAAATATGGAGTCACGATGACCTGAGCGCCAGTTTTTCCTGCCAGCGACCAGGTAGCAGACGGCGTGCCAATGACGCCATCTTCGTGGAATAGGTAACATGATAATGCGGCTTGGGGTTGGCGCTTTCCGTCGCATGTACCAGGCAGTCAAGCACAGCATCAGGGCCAAGCCGGTATTGCGGCATCAAGCTGTTGCCGGTTGTGCGCCGGGACTCATCCGGTGTCTCCAGGGGGGCTGGTTGTGTGCCGGCGATCGCTTCCAGTTCCGCCAGGCGCTTCTTGTACAAGGCGTGGTGGCGTGAGCCGGTTGTGTCTATGTTGTCGCGCAAGGCGTCAAGCGCGCGCTGTGTGAAGCGCGACCGGACTGGACCGGGTTGAATGGAACTGACCCTTATGCCGGAGCCGTGCAGTTCCAGCCGGAGTGTGTCCGTGAGGCCCTCGAGGGCGAATTTCGAGGCATTGTAGGCCCCACGATATGGCAAGGCCATGATGCCCAGCACCGACGAGCACTGCACGATGCGGCCTGAACCCTGGTCCCGCATGGTCGGGATCAGGCGGGTGGTCAGATCGTGCCAGCCGAAGAAGTTTGCCTCGAACTGGTCGCGCAACACCTCGACACTCAGGTCTTCGACGAGACCAGGCTGGCCATAGGCCCCATTGTTGAACAGGGCGTCCAGTTTGCCGTCGGCAAGTTTCAGTGCCTGGTCTGCACACGCGGCAATTGACGCGGCATCGGTGTAGTCGAGGCTGAGCACTTTCAGGCCTTTGCCCTTGAGCATCGTAATATCGTCGGGTTTACGAGCAGTGGCGATCACTCGCCAGCCGCGTTGCTGCATGCCGATTGCACAGGTGTAGCCGATGCCGGACGAACATCCGGTGACGAGAATGGTGCGTGCCGTCATGTCAGGTCAGTTACCCTGTTCCAGCAGGCGGCGGGCGATGACCTGGGCCTGAATTTCACCAGCGCCTTCAAAGATATTGAGAATGCGGGCATCGCACAGCACGCGGCTGATCTGATATTCCAGCGCAAACCCGTTGCCGCCGTGAATCTGCAGTGCATTGTCGGCGCATGTCCATGCAACGCGTGCGCCCAGCAGCTTGGCCATGCCGGCTTCCACGTCACAGCGACGGCCGGCATCCTTTTCACGGGCAGAGAAATATGACAACTGCCGGGCGGCCATGATCTCTGCTGCCATCAGGGCCAGCTTGTCGGCGATGCGGGGAAATGACACGATGGGCTTGGCGAACTGCACACGGTCGGTGGCATATTGCAGGCCCAGATCAAGCGCGTTCTGGGCGACGCCGATGGCGCGCGCCGCGGTCTGGATGCGAGCAGATTCAAAAGTCTGCATGAGTTGCTTGAAGCCCTGGCCTTCCTCGCCGCCCAGCAGATTCTCGGCCTTGACCTCGAAGTCCTCAAAGCGGATCTCGTACTCTTTCATGCCGCGATAGCCGAGCACTTCGATCTCGCCGCCGGACATGCCGTCGGCAGGAAACGGATCAGCATCATCTCCGCGTGGTTTTTCAGCCAGCAGCATGGACAGGCCCTTGTAGCCCGGTTCGTCCGGGTTGGTGCGCACCAGAAGGGTCATGACGTCTGCGCGTACGGGATGGGTGATCCAGGTCTTGTTGCCGGTGACCTTGTAGACATCGCCATCCCTGACGGCGCGCGTGCGCAATGACGCCAGGTCGGAGCCGGTATTGGGTTCGGTGAAAACGGCAGTCGGCAAAACCTCGCCGGACGCAATGGCCGGCAGCCACTTGTCTTTCTGGGCCTGGGTGCCGCCGGCGATGATAAGTTCTGCTGCGATTTCCGGTCGTGTGCCCAGTGACCCGATGGCGATCCATCCGCGTGACAGCTCTTCGGAGACCACGCACATGGATTCCTTGCCCAGCCCCATGCCGCCATATTGTTCCGGCAAGGTGAGCGCGAATACGCCGAGTTCAGCGAGCTTTGCGATGATCTCAAGCGGCACATAATCATTGTTGCAGTGCCAGTCATGCGCATGCGGTGCAACATTCTCCTCGATGAAACGGTTCATCTGCGAGCGCATTTCATCGAGCATGCCGTCGAGACCGCAATCGCCCGTCGTAAGATTGGCGCGGCTGTCGATCATGAGTTCGACCAGCCGTGCGCGGCTGGCAGGGCTTGAACCGGAGTGCAGCAGGCCGCCGCAGGATCCCTGTTGCAGCCTGGCAGAGACATCTGCCGGAATACCCAGTTCGTGCAAGCGGATGAATTCCTGCCCGTTCATCGGGATGCCGCCGGCAATGTGATTGAGGTATTCGCCAAACACGATCTGGGCAATGAGTTGCTCGATCTCGGTCAGGCGGGCTTCATCGGCCAGCGCATCGTGCCAGGCGCGAATGTTGCGCAGTGTCTCGGCGTAGGTTGCCAGCCAGGCCAGGCCATGCACGGCGTGCTGTTGCATTTCCACTGCCGCAGACGAGACCCGGCCATCGACTGCAACGAGCTCAACCATGTTGGCGCGTGCCCTGGCGAAAACCGCGTCCACCTCATTGATGGCAGAAGCCATCATATCGGCGAGGCCTGGCAGAACGGCTGATGCGGGGCGAACGTCTTCGGCTAGGCTCATTGGAATTCCTCTGGAACTACCGGATTTCACGGCAGATTGTGATGCAGCGTCTTGGTGGCCAACAGTATACCGGTGAATTGTTGCGGTGCAATATAAACGGTTTACGACTTTCGGGTTGCCAGCATGACCGCGCCGGCGCAGACCACCATGCCGGCGATCTGCACGGGAAGCATCTGTTCATCAAACATCAGCCAGGCGATCACCGCCGTGACACCCGGCACCAGGTAGAACAAGGTGGTTATACGTGAAATCTCGCCATGCCGGATCATGATGTAGAGCAGTGAGATGGCACCGATGGACAGCACCAGGACCAGCCACGTCATCGCGAAAATGACCGGGCCGTTCCAGGTGATCTGCCAGCTTTCCGTTGCCAGTGCGCCTGCTCCGGTGACAATGGCGGCACCGGTAAACTGCCAGGCATTGCCAGTGCGCAGGTCGACATTGGTCATGAAACGTTTCTGGTAGATTGATCCGAAGGTGATCGACAACATGGCCAGTATGCTTGCGCCCAGTGTCAGGGGGGTGATGCCGGCAGCATCAAGGGTGAACTTGGGCCACACCACCAGTCCCACGCCCGCCATGCCGATAATCAGCCCGGTCCAGTGTCGTGCCGTGATGCGCTCAGACAGCATGATGCCGGCAAGCATGGCCGTCATCAGCGGCTGCAGGCCGACAATGAGGGCGGATACTCCGGCTGGCATGCCTTTCCAGATGGACCAGAAAACAAACCCCAGATAACCGCCGTGGATCAGTGCGCCGGTAATCAGGCATTGCACGGTGGTGCGCCTGTCCGGCCACGATGCCCGCATCACCAGTGCGACCGCGCCCAGCAGCACGGCAACAATGCCAAAGCGGACGGTCAGGAAGCTCAGCGGTTCGGCATAAGGCGCAGACAGCCGCGACCCGATAAACCCGGTAGCCCACAACAGCACGAAGATGGCCGGGGCGACCCCGAGCCAGTTGGGCGCACTCTTGATGGCGCCGTGCGCGTTGTCCTGGCTGGGGGGTGTCATGAGGGTCTGGTGAACAGTGTCGGTTTATTGTTGCTGTCAGCGTTGCGTAGCCTGTTTGTTGTGACAAACGCAAAGATTTTTGTTGGCCACGCTTGTCTCACGGGTTTCACATTCCATCTACACATGGAAGACAGAGTTACCCTGATTGGTATGAAAGGCCTGCAACCATGTTCGATCCGCAAACCCTCCTTGATCAGTTCCTGGGCTCCACCGCTCAAAACCAGGACCCGGACACCCCGGCACGGGCACGTGGCGGTCCTGATGGTGTTCCCGACAAGTTCAAGGGTTTTGGCGGGGGCCTGGCCGCAGGGGGCCTGGCGGGTTTGCTGCTGGGCACCAAAGGCGGTCGCAAACTGGCCGGCAAGGCGGTCAAGCTCGGCGGCATCGCCGTTTTGGGTGGCCTGGCCTACAAGGCCTATACCGACTGGCAGGCTGCAAAGCGGGACGGTTCGACAACCGACCGAACGTCTGGGGAAGCGGAACCGCAACCCGGCATGAAGAACATAACGCCGGATGCCGAGGGCACGGCGTTTCTGCCCGCGCCCGTTGCGGAACGCAATGTGTTGGGAACGAAGATCATTCAGGCAATGATTGCAGCGGCAAAGGCTGATGGGCACATTGATGCCGACGAGCAGAAGCGTATTTTTGCCAAGCTCGACGAAGCCGGCCTTGGCATCGAGGAAAAGGCCTTCCTGATGGACGAACTGCGCAAGCCGCTCGATATAGATGCCATCGTCGACCTGGCTGACACGACCGAACAGGCAGTTGAACTGTATGCCGCGTCCTGCCTGGCCATTGATCCCGACGATCCTGCCGAGCAGGCGTACCTGGCCATGCTGGCCGCCCGTCTCAAGCTTGCACCGGAGCTGAAGACGACCATTGAGACAGAAATTGCGAAGGCGGCTGAATGAGGCAAACAGGCATGTTACGGGCAGGTGGGCTTGCGCGAATGTGAATTGACATCTGCGTCACATATTAAATTCGCTCCATATATTTCAATGCCTTATGTTCACCTGCCTCGAGACATGCCAATTTATTATTTACCGTCAATCGCACCTTCTACAGTATTCAATTGATCCTTGAGCCAGGCAAGCTTTGCTTGCAACGAAGTTACTTCGCCTTCGAGCTGCTTTTTCAAAACCTGCAGCTGTTCGGGTGTCATATCGGAAACTAGTGTTTTTTTGTCGAAATCTGGCAAGAATGTCATTGTGATCCCCTCTTAATATGTAAAACAAGAAAATTTTACTCTCTTCGAGAGAAATTCACAAGCTATGATATAGCTAACCTTCAGACACTAAAACTGCAAAAGTTCAATCGTCACACATGACCTGAAGAAATCATAAGACAAGCGTTTTGGGTTTGGTGTGAAACATTTGGACCGCATCAGTTCTTGTTTTGATGCGCTTGTTGACCCGAAAACCGTTTCACACCTTTCGGAAAGAGA
>Ga0316193_10001466_pt1 | contig 15904 bp, 15 predicted proteins | sample MerIslsedime2_MG_FD_207735 | JGI IMG/M metagenome (GOLD analysis project Ga0316193, IMG submission 207735) | Coastal sediment microbial communities from Maine, United States - Merrow Island sediment 2 | ecosystem: Environmental > Aquatic > Marine > Coastal > Sediment | place: USA: Maine...
TCTGTCTCTTACAAGTTTCACAGAACCGAACTCCTTCTTGGTCTGGGCGAGAGAAAATCGTCCGGCTGTCTTTTCGAGATAGGCATACACGAAGCCTTTTACAGCTTGCCAACTGTCGCGACGCGTCTGATTTTCAAGGGGGGTAAGTTTGTCCAGATCTCTAAGAACACGAGAATAAAAACGGGCTGCCCGATGTTTCATGAGCAAGGTGGACCACAGGAAAAATACAATCAAAGCAGCGACACTTCCGACACCTATAAGCATACGCTGGTCCATGCCCCCTAACATACCGGAGATCATAAGACCGAAAGTTACGCTTGTGCCGAGAAGAAGACTCACCAAAAAGCCGATAAAGGTGTGTTTCCAGCGAAATTTGCGCAATTTTCGACGGTAGTTCATCAGGGCTTCAAGGAAATGGCCCAGGCGTTCGCCATGGGTTTCGACAAAGGTGGCCAGGTGATCGAGACGATGTCTCGGGGCTTTAAGGATGGCCTTTTTCAATTCCTCGCGTTGATTTTCCAGATGACCTAAAAAACTCATATCCCCTCCGGACCGTTTCCCTGCACGCAACATGGCCCGCGGAGAGTAGGTGAGGCAGATGGGGGGGATGTCCTTCCGACCGGTGATCTGAGATAGATTCCAACACAGCGTTCCATAGACCTGCAAAAGATCGACAAAGGAGACACATTCATCAATTCGGTTCAAAACAAAGAGCAGACGGTCTTCATAGGTACGGGTCGGCAGGGTTTCTCGAATGCTGATATATGATTCACGTACCGTTCCTGCCTTATGGGGATCGAAGACCACCAAAACCAGGTCGGCTATCTGTGCCAATTCACCTATGACTTCTTGATAGTCATACCCGCGATCCCGTTCGGTGATACTGTCAAGCATTCCAGGGGTATCAATGATGGCAAGGGTTTCTAAAAAAGGCGCATTCACTTTTTTCAGGCGAAAGTGAGAGGCAAATCGTTGTCCGTGTTTTCTCAGTGTTTCAAAGGGATATTCCGGATCATTGAGCAAAAACTTGCCATCTCGTTCTTCAACAACGCGAACGTTTTCCGCGGTAGTCGCAGAATCGTCATAGGTGATGACGGTAAAGGAATCGTCGGTGGGCGCCTGGCCGGTTGCTTGAATATCCGCTCCAAGAAATTCATTGATAAGGGTTGATTTGCCGGAAGAATAGTTCCCTAAAACAAGGACAAGTGGCCGCCATTTAATGTTTGTTTCCAAGGGAACATCACTATAACCGTAATGGAGCGCTGCAGGGGAGAGGTAGTCTGATACCATTTTCACCAGCTCGGTTCGAAGCGAATTAATGTAATTCTGACGATACATCGCTATCTCCCATTTATCCGTCTATATCTCACTTCTACCTAAATTGAGCGTTTGAGACGCTCAGTTTAGGTTCTATTATTGGGTGTCCTTCACGCTTTTTCGCTTCATCCACCATCGAAGACCTAACAGTGAAAGCGCCCATCCTAAAAAAATGCTGTCGTCTATTTTTCCCATAATGAAATCCGGCATGAAAAAATAAACAGTAGCCCCAAAAAGAAAGCTGATGAACAAGGCGGTAGTATAACGCATCCAAGTGAAGATTCTAAAGAAAACCATAAACAGTAATGTCCAGAAAAGATAGAATACCGTGGTGGCTGTGACTCGGTACTTCACGGGGATACTTTCTGATACTTTTGATAAGAAAAGGTGAAACCTTTTACTTGGCTTGTGGAGCCGGTAATGGAGGATCTCTTTCACCGTTATTGTTTCATCGATGTAACGTCCTGCCGGTATAAGAAAATCGAGAGTTAACGGGAACCCTTGCTCATGGAGAAGGTCGTTGGTCTGGCGAAAAGGAAGAGATAGGATCTTTCGAAATCCTGTGTAAAAGACGCTGATGATCGCTATCAAAGACACCAAAGAAAGCACTGTCCAGAGAATTTTAGCCCGTATAACCATCTATGTGCCCTGACCTCCAGAGATAAAAATATAAGAACCTGCAGGGGCTTTGATTTTATATCTGAATCTTGCATATGAAAGCCTCCAACTCGTGCAAAATTCAGGTTATAGAATCCGTTGGTTGAAAATAGTGAACAAATACTTGTCGTATACAAAATTCCAGTTAACCGTAATATCTAAAACCATTTATTTTAATGCTGACTTGTCTCAAAGCTACCAGAGGCGATCCAAGGTGTCAACTGACACTTTTGGGTCCGGCTGAAAAACTATGGCCATGCAGATATTGATTTTGCCAATCATAATCCGCCCAACTATTTGCATTATCAATTTTACTTATCGTTTATCATTATATTATAGATTCATCACCTTAAATGAATTTTATTCGAAAAGATAAAAAAATAAGAATGGTTGATTTTAAGAAAAAAATCGACGGTGTTTTTATAAAAGGTCCAACGTATCGTCGTCACTTTATTGATGGGAAGACAGCGTTCAATGAACGGTCAAGAAGCGGAAACAATTAACGGCCGGAAAGAGGAAGGAATATTTGTCCTGATAAATTCTTTTCCGTCTCCCTTAATCTACCATTTGATTCGTATTTTGCTGAGTGTAATTTTTTTGTGGTCCGGCATTTCAAAGCTGATGGATCCTGCAGAATTTGCCGTAATTATAAATGGATATGGTTTAATGCCCGACGCTTGGATTCTGCCTCTGGCCATTGCCTTACTTTTGCTGGAAATGGTCTTCGGCTTGGGTCTATTATTGGATATCCGGGGATCTCTGGTCGTCATCACGGGTCTTTTAATGTTGTTTATTGCTATCCTTAGCTACGGCATCTGGTTGGGGCTCGATATCGACTGCGGCTGTTTCGGTCCTGAAGATCCGGAGGCCAAAGCCTTTCACGGACTTTGGTCGGCCCTTGTTCGGGATATCATAATGATGCTGGGAATTTTTTATCTTTATTACCATCGGTTTAACCAGATTGTTACTCCTAAACGGTTAAGAAATCTGTTTAAAATTAATTAAAAGCAGGAGGATTAATGATGCGAATCGGGAAAACTGTCTTTAGCCTTGTTGTTCTGGGATTGTTTGTGATAGGTCTGACAAGTCCGTCTTTGGCCAAAAACAAATTCGAAAAAGAAGTGGAGAAAGAACAGGACGCTGTAAAACTGGTCCGGGAAGTTCAGCGAGGAGGTTATGGCGTAATTACCACTAAAGAACTCAAGGATATGATCGATTCCGGCAAGGATGTTCTCATTGTTGATACCATGCCTTATGAGGCCAGCTATAAAAAAACACACATTCCCGGTGCCGAGCAGTTTTTATTTCCCATTCCTGAAATGAAAGAATGGAATACTAAGGAGACAGGCGGAAAGACCGTGGATGATTTCAAAGTGCTGCTGGGTCCGGACAAAAACATAACTATTGTTGCCTATTGCGGGTTTGTCAAATGTACTCGGAGCCACAACGGGGCCATGTGGGCCGTAAAATTAGGCTACAAGAACGTATTGCGTTTTCCGGGCGGCATTTTTGCCTGGAAAGGGGCCAGGTACCCGACAGAAAAAGCCAAATAAGGATTCATCTTCGAATGGAGCAACACCGCTCAATTTGAAGATATCCGTTTGTTGTTGTTTTGATACGAATTCTGAGCCGATCAGGGTTCAAGTGACATTATTTCTCATGATACGATTAAATAAAGAAACTAAGTTGTTGGGTTATAATGGCGAAACGCTGATTAACAAAATCCGGCAGCGTACCGAGAATCTGTTCATGACTGGCCAACTGATGTGTTCCGAAGCAGTATTGACGGTATTGAATCAAGGTCTCAAGGGGGGATTATCGCCGGAGATCGCCGTTCGTATTACTTCCGGCCTCCCTGAAGGATTTGGAAAAAGCGGCTGCACTTGCGGCGCATTAAGTGCCGGTGTTATTGCCCTTGGGTTGTTTCTGGGTCGCAACGGTCCCGGTATCCTGAACAACAGAACGGTTTACACCGCTTCCCGAGAACTCCACGAGCGGTTCAAAACAAAATTCGGCGCCACCTGCTGCCGGGTGCTGACAAAAAATATCGAAGTCGGTACGAAGAGCCATTTTAGATTTTGTGCTCGGTATGCCGGAGAAATTTCTGATCAGACCGCACGTATTGTCCTTGACCATGAGCCGGAGCGACTTGAACTGGCGGATTGGACGTATTTGAATCAAACAGATTCCAAAATGAGCGCAAGGATCAAACAACTCACCAACATATTTCGATCAAAATAAAACGCGTTTTTCCGGATCAGTCCATTTACTCCATCAAAACCGACAACGTGTTTTTTTAGCGAAAAAACCTTGACCGGCATTTAAAAGGGAAAGAATAATAAGGATAATCCAAATAAAAATTTAGGAGCATATAGACAGTGAAACTGAACTTTTTTAAAAAACCGACACTGCTGAGCCTTTCAAAAACCTGTGGTTGAGCCGCAAAAATCAACCCGGTCGGGCTTGGCAATTTGTTGGAGAATCTCCCGAAGAATAAAGATCCGAACTTGCTGGTGGGCTATGAAACCAGTGATGATGCCGGCGTTTATCGATTGACTGATGATCTGGCCATAATAATGACGGCCGACTACATAACACCGCCGGTGAACGACCCGTATATATACGGTCAAATAGCGGCAGCCAACGCCATCAGTGATGTCTACGCCATGGGCGGAAAACCCATCGCATGTCTCAACCTGGTCAGTTTTCCCTCTAAAAAGCTGCCTCCGGAAGTCCTTCACCAAATCGTGGCCGGAGCTCTGAGTAAGATTACCGAAGCCGATGCTGTATTGGCGGGAGGGCATTCCGTGGAAGACGATGAACCCAAATTCGGTCTGGCGGTAACCGGGATCGTGCATCCTGACAAACTTTGGACCAACCAGGGTGCTCAACCCGGGGATGTGCTGATTCTGACCAAACCCGTCGGGAGCGGTGTTTTGTTTAACGCCAATTTAAAAAAATGGGTTTCCAAAGAGGCCATGGAGACCTGTTTGTCAATTCTCATAACGCTCAATCGAACCGCTGCTGAGGTTATGTCCGGTTTTGATATCCACGCCGCAACGGATGTCACTGGATTCGGATTGGCCGGGCACGGCTTTGAAATGGCCAAAGCATCCAGAGTGTGTTTGGAAATCAGTATCAAAGATCTGCCGATCATGGACGAGGCCCTGATGGTGTATAAAAAAGGAATGACCACCGGCGTAAATGCTTACAATCGGCAAATGGTAGAACAACATTTGTGGCTTGAGACCGATTTATCCCCCTGGCACGAAGAAATCGTATTTGACCCACAAACCAACGGTGGTTTGCTTGTGGCGGTAGCGGAGAACCAGGGAGAAAATCTCGTCAATGCCTTGCATGCCAAAGGAGTGACGGCTGCCAAAATCATCGGTGGTGTTCATGAACTTAAAGCGGGGATTCATTTGAAATTCAAGTAAATTAGATGCTGCTGTACCATTTTTACGATCTCGGTTGGCAATAATTATATACCCAAAAGTATCTTTCCATGTTTAATGAAAGAGGTTGATATCAGGATATGGATACTTTCCGTAAACTCAGATAGAAAAGAAATTTTTATACACCTATTAGAACTACAGTCGTTCTATTTTTTCAGCGACGATTTTTGGCAAAGGGATTGCCTTCCAGGTGTGATCGATGGCAACGAAGGTAACGTTTCCCTCTGCCATCAACCGGGTTTCCGGCGGGCGGTAAAAGTGAAACTGAAAGACGATGGCCTTTTCTTTGATTTCTTTTATTGAAGTATGCATTTCAAGTAAATCGCCATAGTAGGCCGGGGCTATAAAACTGCAGTTGGCAGCCACTTTGGGCATGCCGTATTTTTCTTTTTTATTACGAAAGAAGGTTTCCGGAGGTATGTCGATATACCGGAGAAATTCTTCAATCCCCTGATGGAAATAGCGAAAATAGGCGACAAAATAAACAACACCATACGGATCAGTATCACCGAAGCGAACCTGTACTTTGGTTTTATGAATGAGCATGTCATACCTCCTGTGGGTGATGAAATAACTATTTCCTTGATAAAATTATTGGGTGTCCATAAATTAAAGGGGTCATGATGCGATTTGTTAAATGTTTTTTTCTGATCTGCTTTTTTATTCTTATCGGCGCAAGCCAAACCCCCAGAGCTGCTGAAAACATCGATGTCGATCTGGTCAGATTGCAAACCGAAGACGGCGTAAGGCTAACCGGTATTTTACGCCAGCCCCGTATGGCCAAAGCAAAAGCCTGCGTGGTGTTGATTCACGGTTACAGCGGCAACTTTTACTCAGGCATCATGGGCTTTCTTCCAGAAACCTTGACAGATAGAGGATTTGCCACTTTGGCGCTCAACATGCGTGATCATGATCGGGGTCCTAAAAAAAACCGGTTTGAAGAAAACCGTTATGACATTGCGTTAGCCGTCGATAAAATGGCCTAGCTGGGTTATTATTCTATATTCCTTTACGGCCACAGTATGGGTACCAACCGGGTGCTATATTACATTGCAGCAACCCAGGATCCCAGAATTAAAGGCATACTTCTAACCGGTCCTCCGGGCAATCTTTTCGAGTGGAATATCAGTGTGTTCGGACCTGAGACGGCAAACAGCGTCCTCCATCAGGCCCAGGACCTGGTGGCAAAAGGTAAAGGAGATCAATGGATGCTGATCAATCTGGGGCCTTTGGGCAAAGCGCTTTATACCGCCAATCATGTTGTAAGCCTCAGGGGCCCGAAAACCGTATCTGATCCCTACAAAAACATTTCCAGTATTTTTCAACCCATACTCGTTGTCCACGGCCTTGCTGATCGCCTGGCCAATCCCGATGTAGCTGACCGCCTCCGAAACAGTGCAACGCCTAAGACAAATGTTACGGTTGTTAAAATTCCCGGTGCCAACCACCGTTTCAGTAATCACCGAGAAAAACTTGCAAGCATTGTAACCCGATGGATGCTTGAGCATCTGAGTCACTAGTTCGGGCTAATATGACTGTTCAAGATCGCTGATAAGATTTTTAATTTCTGATCTGTTTAATTTAAGTTTAACTTTTCCTCCGCCCGGATGTGCGAGACTTAACGTACAACCTTCGTTGCTTTTTATTACCGCCCATTTTTGTCCCTTTGGAAGTACAAGAGATTTGTCCAGCCAGTCGTCGGGACTGAACTCGGCAATCTGAATCAGAACACCAAAAGCATCTTTGGGATGAATAAAGATCTCTTTCCAAAAGTTGCCGTATTCGTTATGCCCGAAATAAGGAATGTTGTGATCTTCGAGCTTTCGAATCGCATTTTGAATATCCGGGGTTTGCAGGGAGATATGATGAAGGCCCCCGTTGTTATTTTTCTTTAGGAACTTTGTCAAAAAAGTTTTTTTCTCAAGTGGGGTTATAAGCTCGAGACGTGAAAGATCGCCAAATGAAAAAATCTGCCAATGATATTTCATATCATTATTTCGATCACCAGCACCGAAGACCGCCCCAAGTATGTCTTTAAAAAAATGGAGCGCTGCCGGATAATCTTTCACGGCGATTGAAATATGATCGATCCTTGAAATCATTTTACATTTTTAAAAAGATTAAGAAATCTCCTTTAGACTGTTGCGAACTTGTGTATAAATGCCTGGGGCCATAACCAGAAGGCGGTCATTGATCTTTTGGCCGTCCAGATATTCATTGAGAAAAAAGTCGTTTCCATCTAACTTACAGATCTTTCCGCCTGCCGCCTCAAGAATAATACCGGCTGCAGCAAGATCCTGATACGATTCATTCTCAATTACAGCCGCTTCGGCGCGACCCGTTGCAACATAACAAATGTGAGCACCGGTGCACCCCAAATCGCGAATTTTCCCCGGAAATGTTGAACGATAACGTTGATGAAATCGTGAATACGTAAAAAGAAGGCTCTCGTCATTAATGTTTTTCTTGCTCGAAACGCGAATTTCCTTATCTCCCAAGAAAGCTTTTTGATCCGCCCGTGCGTGAAAAAGATCGCCGGTTGCCGGCATATAGAACACCCCGAAAATAGGCCAGAAATTTTCTATCAGTGCAAGGGAAGTTCCCCATATCGGAATTCCCGCCTGAAAATTGGCCACCCCATCTAATGGATCATAAATCCAGATATATCGCTTTCCATCATGGGTGTAGTCTCTGTTCACCTGATTGTTTTTAAATACCTGATGTTCAGGAAAATGGTTGTCAAGTTGATCCTGAAAAAAATTCATTAAATGGGAATCCGCTTCTGTGACGAGCTCTTCATCAAATTTGATGCGACGATCTCCCTTACCATAATAGGAAAGTGCTTCCTCCCCGGAACGTCGAATCACTTCCACTGCGAACTGTGTTAAATCTTCAATCCCATGACGTTTAATTTCAGCCACCTTACCCCCTTGTTTGGTCGTATCCGCGGGTCGAAACTTATTGTGGATGGCAATAAATGTGTTAAAATTCGCCCAGCGGTCGTTTGAATGTAAAATCGCCAGGTTCTTTGACCAATTTTTGGGATGCCTGTTTGGTATTTCCACCTATAGCTGAAAAGGGAAGGGATACAATAAAGACGGCAAAACCCAAAACGGTTGCGACGATTCCCAAAGGCCTGACAAGAAGAAGATCAGCGGTCATTAGGGCGCCGCTGTTTTCCTCATCTAGCGTCTGTCCTTGTGCAAGGACAGACGTTCCGAATGGGATAAAAACAAGGGTTATAATTAACAATAGCACCGTGGATTGTTTTGTAATTTTATTCATGATTTCCTCCTTTAGGTTGGTTTGCTATCTATTAAAATGTTTCTTTATTAAAGTCGGTGCTTGAAACGTTCCGGTACGGACCGTTTGGGCATGAATGTTTTGGGCGTTTGAATAAGCCAAGGTCTTTAAAACAGGGTTGTTCATGACTGATTTAGAGATGGTTGAAAAACATTTGTATTAAGGCTATAGTGTTCAAAAGAAAATATTTAAGAAAAATCTAATTTTCACAGACAGTTTGCATATTACAGATTAGAAAAAAGCTGATGAAGTGTCAAGAAAAAAGCCTTCATCTCACATCGGTTTTGCTGCTTATAAAAGGAATTCAGACGGACTGAAAGAAATGACAACGGTATCATCTTGTATAGAAGTCGCCATCGCCTTGCCGGTATACAGCACATATGTTTACAGCGTTCCAAAAAACCTGTTAGCGCTGGTTTCGACAGGGAAAAGAGTTCTTGTACCATTTGGCCGGCGCAGAGTAACGGGATACATTCTGGGTGCATGCAAAAAATCGGATCAGGGGAAGATAAAAAATATTCTTGATATTCTTGATGAAGAGCCGCTTTTCCCTTCAAGTATGATACATTTTTTCCGATGGACGGCTGATTACTACCTGCATCCCATCGGAGATGTTATCAAATGTGCACTGCCTGCTGGACTTAATGTTTATGATTTTGCCGCCATTGCCATTACGAAAAAGGGAGAAGAAGCCCTTTCCAGGAATTTTCTTACACCTTTGGAAAGGGAAGTCTTAAACTTGTTAAAGGGAGAGTCTTGTGGATTAAAAAAACTTCGCGAAAAACTTAACAACAAAATTCCTAATGCCTTAATCTATGCCATGCAACATCAAGGGTTCATTGTTCATGAACGGGAGTTAAAAGGCGGGATCATAAAACCAAAAATACAAAGGCATGTGTCATTGATCGATTCAAATATCCCTATGGGCAATCTATCTGCGTCAAAACAAAAGATCATTGAAGCAATCAGAAGCCAGGGTGAAGTCAGCGTAAGCAAACTAAAAAAACTTGTTCCATCTGCTCCGAAATTAATAAAGCATTTAGAAGCGGACAGGTATATTTCTATTTTTAATAAACAGGTTTATCGTGATCCTCTTGGTGAATATATAAAACCTGATACACCCCACAGGCTTAATGGAGAACAAAACCGTGTAGTCTCAAAAGTGATAAGGACTCTTGGTGGAAAATTTAGTACCTGGCTTTTAACCGGCGTTACCGGAAGCGGTAAGACAGAAGTTTACATGCATATTGCAGCAAAGGCGATTGACTCGGGTTATAGCGTTCTGGTTCTGGTTCCTGAAATTGCCCTTATATCCCAGACGGAAAGGCGATTCAGGGCACGCTTTGGTGATCGTGTTGCTATTCTTCACAGCGGACTTTCTGCTGGAGAGCGTTACGATCAGTGGGTACGTATTGCAAGGGGTGAAGTTTCCATCACCATTGGTGCCAGATCCGCTGTTTTTGCACCCTTAACGAATATTGGCATTATTATCGTTGATGAAGAACATGACACATCTTACAAGCAGGATAGCCGTTTGAGATACAATGCCAGAGATCTTGCCGTGGTAAGGGCAAAGCAACAGAACGCTGTGGCACTTCTGGGGTCTGCCACGCCTTCAATACAATCCTATTATAATGTAAAAACAGATAAGTTCAAGGGGGTTACATTAACACAGCGGGTTGAAAAAAGATCGCTCCCCAAGGTAACAGTTGTTGATCTTCGTAAAAGCAGAGATGTTCGGGGAAGTCGACGGTTTATCACTTCGGAGCTTTATGAAGCAATGGAAGCGACACTTGGACGCGGTGAGCAGGCGCTCCTTTTTTTGAACCGGCGTGGCTTTGCCAGCTATCCGGTTTGCTCAGCCTGCGGTGAAGCGATACGATGTAAAAATTGTGATATTTCTTTGACATTGCATCAAAAGGCCAATGCATACAAATGCCATTACTGTGGATTTACACGAGCGTCAGCATCGAACTGCATTTCCTGCGGGTCCTCTAAGATCATGCTTTTAGGGCTTGGGACCGAAAAAGTCGAGGCGGCGGTAAAGATGCTTTTCCCTCAGGCCTCAGTCGCCAGAATGGATCGTGACACGACGCGACGCAAAGGATCAATGATAAAGATACTTAAAGGTTTAAGAAACCGGACCATTGATGTTCTGGTGGGGACTCAGATGGTGGCTAAAGGTCATGACTTTCCAAACATTACCCTTGTTGGTATTATCTGTGCGGACCTCTCTTTGAATTTTCCTGATTTTCGAGCCGGAGAACGTACATTTCAGCTGCTGGCCCAGGTTGCCGGACGCGCCGGGCGAGGGGTTGTGCCCGGACGTGTTATTCTGCAGACGTATAACCCGGATCATTTCAGCATTTTATCTGCAACCGAGCAGGACTTGAAGCCGTTTTACAAGGTCGAGATCGGGTTTCGAAAGAGCCTGAATTATCCTCCATTTTCCAGAGTGGTTCAGATTAAAATATCTGGAAAAAACAAAGAAAAGACCCGGCAGCATGCCCAGACTGTAGGAGATCTTTGCAATACATTAAAACAAAAGAACAGATCGTTATCAAGGTCCCTTGAAATATTGGGGCCCATTGAAGCACCGCTTTTCAAGATTGCAAAAAAATACCGGTGGCAGATCCTTTTAAAAGGTTTGGAGGTCAAACCGCTCCACCGATTTCTTAATAATTTATGGCTCGAGAACAGAGCACTAATAAACCGGCGCGATGTCAAGGTCGTCCTTGATGTAGATCCGATTTTTATGATGTAAAATTAAAATAAAAAGATGCGCCTTGACATTCTATATAATGCACCTTAAATAAGCTGTTCATGCCTTGGCAGCTTGATGGTTGCTGAGGTCGTGAATCGGATGTTTGAGTCAATATGAACCGGCCAATTTTTTTTAAGGACATTTTTAACATGAAACTTAAACTTATTTTCATCTTTTTCGCCGCTATTTGTATTATGTCTTTTAATAGCGGCGCATTCGGCGCTTCGAAACAAACACCTCCATCACCTTCTGTCGTTGTACCCGAAAGCCGGTACACATTCCCCACAGTTATAGATGGTACTGAAGTCACACATGATTTTATCATACAAAACAAAGGAGACGCGCCGCTTGCGATTGAAAAAGTCAAAACCGGCTGAGGGTGTACCGCTGTCTCATATCCGAGACAGATCCCTCCCGGCGGTGAGGGAAAAATTGTTATTAAAGTCGATACAGCGGGATACGGCGGAAAAACACTCACCAAAAAAATAACGGTCAAAACCAATTCTCTGAAACATTCTGTGCTCTATTTGACCATTATGGGAAATGTTGAACAATTTGTTGACATTGTTCCAAAGAGAGTTGTTTTGCGTGGTTTTGCAGGCAATCCAATAAAAGCAAAGGTGAAGATCATTCCGAAAGATAAGTATCCATTCACAATTAAAAAAGCTAAGGCAACCAATACAAAAAACATTGCCTTCACACTGGATGAAACTAAAAGCTCAGAAAAAACGGAATATGTTCTAACGGTTGAAAATCTGAAAAAAACCAAGGGGCGCTATGTTGACGCCATAAAATTAAAAACAGACAGCAAGATACGTCCCGAAATTAAAATCCATGTTATCGGGAACATTCTCGACAGGCCGAAAAACGAAAAACAATAAAGATGGAAAATATCAAAGTTGTCGCTTTTGACTGTGATGGCGTCATGTTTGATACAACGAAAGCAAACAAGGCGTATTATAACGAAATATTGCAGCATTTCGGTCGGCCAACCTTGACCCCCGATCAGTTTGCGTATTGTCACAGCCACACCGCAGACCAATCGATTGAACGCCTGTTTAGTGATGCAAAAAGCTTCAGGGAAGCTCAGAATTATCGAAAAAATATGAGTTATGTTCCGTTTTTAAGATATATGGTTTTGGAACCCTATTTAAAACCTCTGCTCGAAAAACTCAGACCCAGATACAAGACTGCCATTGCGACAAACCGATCGAACACAATGGATCGGGTTCTTAGCGAACATGGTCTGGAAGAATATTTTGACCTGGTTGTTAGTTCCAATGACGTCGATCGCCCCAAACCTTATCCGGACCCGCTGATCAAAATTCTGGAACATTTTGAAATAGAAGCATATAATACCTTATATGTGGGAGATTCGGAACTTGACGAAATTGCTGCAAAAGCGGCGGGTGTGCCGTTTGTGGCGTATCAAAACAGATCTCTTTCCGCCAATTTTCATATCAAGAGCTTAAAAGAAATTGCTCAGATACTTGATATAAAAATAGCGTAACAATTTTTAATGTTTTTCAATGCAAATTATAACCGATGTTGTTAAAGACGCACAAAAAGCCGCCGATTTCATCTTCATGAAAGCGGCCCTGCTTGTTGTTGTCGTTGTTTTAGCCCTTTGTTGTGACGGGTTAAAAATAATTCATATTCTAAAGAACCTTTACAAAACATTCCCATCGGAGACACGGTTCAAGGTGATGTGGACGACGGATTATGGGACGGTCCGATTCTTTTTTACAAAGGAAACGGAAAGCCCATTCACCTGATCCTGGTGGAGAAGGCCCTCCAAAAGCTTCACTTATATTTCTATGACGGTCGCTACCAGTTAATAAAGAGCTATGATTGCAGTACCGGAGAACAGCCCGGGAAAAGACCTTATGGTATTACTCAGGCGGGAGTGGAGCGAGGAATGATGGAGCGTACGTATTCACGGGGTGCGCTCCCCCGCTTCACTCCGGCGTCTACGTGTCCGGTTATTTCAATGACTTAGCATCGGTGGCATTCCTGCCCCTTCCACGTTCTCCCGCGAAAAGCATGCGGGAGCCGCGGTCTCCCCTACTGCTAAGTCATTGAAATAACGAAGCCACTCCGCCAATATCGTTACACGGGGAAGCGCACCTCGTGATATGTACGATTGATAGGTGTATGGGAGGTTTATTGATTTCCGAATCCGTTATTTGCACCGCAATCCGGGCACCCCCAGGTTATTCCGTTGCATGACATACCCCAGAAATTTTCCATCATGCATTCCTGACAAATAGCGAAGTCGCAACGGCATCTCCAGCAAAAAGGTGGATTTTTCCTGCAACAATGACATCCGATTTGCCGGGCTCTATGACGTCTTTGCCTATAAGATGTTTTTTTTACAGAGTCTGTCATGTTCAATCTTTATACATTTGTTCATGACGACATCGATGCCCGCTTTTACTAAAAGCGATGCCGCTTTTTGATTTTCGATACCAAGCTGCATCCAAAAAACCTTGGGTTGCATCCGTATCGCCTCGTGCGCATGGGGTAACATCTGTTTAGAATTTCTAAATACATCCACAATATCCACGTTTTTCTTGATATCATCGAGGGTGGTATAAGCGCTTTGTCCCAAGATCTCTTCTTGGCCGGGCCTGACCGGAATGATTCTATATCCATGAGCTTTCATATATCTGGCGACCCTATTGGAATCCCTTTCGGGTTTAGGGCTTAGGCCGAGGATTGCGATGGTCTTGGCATTTTCAAGTATATCTTTTATTTCGCTGTCTTCGCTAATTATTTTGCCTGATTTCATGTGATGACTCCTTAAGCGGCCTTGCTGTCTTATGGAATTAATGATAGGAATAAAAGCTTAACAATTTTTTAAATCGAAATTAATGCAACAGTGTATTCTTGTCAACCACTAGCAATCTTTAAAGATATATGGGATGAATATCATCTGCAAACTGAATCCATATGAAAAATGATAGAACATTATATTTGATAGACGGAAGTGCATATATTTATCGTGCCTATCATGCCATAAGGAGTTTGGCCAATTCAAAAGGTCTCCCCACTAACGCAGCATTCGGATTCACTCGAATGCTAATCAAACTCATAGAGGATCGATCTCCTGAATATGTGGTCATGTTCTTTGATGCCAAGGGGCCGACCTTCAGGCATGAAATCTACCAGGAATACAAGGCGAATCGCCCTCCCATGCCCGAGGATTTGTCGATTCAGATTCCTTATATAAAGGAAATAACCCATGGATTCAACATACCGGTTATTGAAATGCAGGGTTTTGAGGCCGATGATCTTATCGGCACTTTCAGATATCAGGCTGAAAAAGCCGGGTTCTTTGTTGTAATGGTTACCGGGGACAAAGATTTTGTTCAGCTCGTCACAGACAATGCCGTCATCTGGGATCCCATGAAAGAAAAAACCATTGATATCAAAACGGTTAGAGACGATTTTGGTGTTGAACCTTACCAGATGATAGATGTAATGGCGCTTTCAGGTGATGCGTCAGACAATGTGCCCGGTGTTCCCGGTATTGGGCCCAAAACAGCCCTGTCTTTAATCAAAACTTTTGGAACCGTGGAACGTCTTTATGAACGCGTTCATACGATTACAAAGAAAAAACAGCATGAAAACCTCGTTCAGTACAAAGAACAGGCTTTTATGAGCAAAGAACTGGTTAAAATCAATATTGATGTACCGTTTCCATTTAATCCTGAAAATTTCAATTATAAAACACCGGATAACACCAGGCTGTCAAAACTTTTTAAAAATCTGGAATTTAGACAATTGCAGCAAGCTTTTCCCAAACGATCCGATCTTTCAAATAAAAATTACCGTGCAATATATGATATGTCGGCGCTTTTTGATCTGATTGAGCGACTTAAAAAAGCTGAAATGTTCGCTATCGATACCGAAACCACCTCAAAAGATCCTATGAAAGCAAAACTTGTGGGGTTGTCGTTTTCAATGAAGCCTGACGAAGCTTTTTACATCCCGTGTGCCCATGATTATCCAGAGGCCCCGGTACAGCTTGAGCTTAAAAAAGTATTGAGCCAATTGAAACCCGTGCTTGAAAATTCGGACGTAAAAAAAATTGGGCAGAACATAAAATATGACTGGATGGTCCTTAAACGTCATGGGATAAACTTGGCCGGCGTGCTTTTTGACACCATGCTGGCGTCCTATCTGATTAACCCTTCAAAACGAGCCCACAACCTGGACCAGATCGCTCTCGATTTTCTGGATCATAAAACGATCACGTACAAGGAGATTTCAGGTAAGGGGAAAAAAGATGTGAGTTTTTCCGAAATTCCCCTGGAAAAGGCGGTGCCGTATTCTTGTGAAGATGCAGATATTACGTTGATGGCCCATCATGTTCTAATGCCTTTGATAGACAGAGCCGACCTGA
>Ga0316193_10001467_pt1 | contig 15879 bp, 16 predicted proteins | sample MerIslsedime2_MG_FD_207735 | JGI IMG/M metagenome (GOLD analysis project Ga0316193, IMG submission 207735) | Coastal sediment microbial communities from Maine, United States - Merrow Island sediment 2 | ecosystem: Environmental > Aquatic > Marine > Coastal > Sediment | place: USA: Maine...
CAGACGGCACTCGCGGCTTGGGCACTTGTCCTCTGTTGCGCCGCCCAGAGGGGCGCGACGGTGGGACTCCACAAGGGTCGCTCGAGAGAGGAACGGGACGGGAGCGTTGCTGAACCCAAGACGTGGCGTCCAGGAGATACCGGACCCCGAGGCGATCCCGCGCGCCCTGCCGATCTGGGCCGAAGTGCTGACCGGCCCCGAATTGCTGCTCACCGTTCCTGGCGCGGCGGTTGCCGCACTCGCAGCTCCGGCCGGCGGGGCACGTCCGGTGCTCGTGCTGCCGGGCTTCGTCACCGGCGACATCACCACTGCGCCACTCCGGGCCTTCCTCCGCTCGCTCGGGCATCGCCCGTTCGGATGGGGCCTGGGCATCAACGTCGGGGTCGCCGATCACATCGCGGCGGGTCTCGACCGGCTGATCCAGGAGCTCGCACACCGTCACGGGTCGACGATCGACATCGTCGGCTGGAGCGCAGGGGGGCTGCTCGCCCGTCTGTTGGCGCAGCACCGCCAAGAGCTCATCGGCCAGGTGATCACTCTCGGCTCACCGATCAGGCTCCGCACCGGCGACTCGAACATCGGCCTGCTCCAAGAGATCGCCGGGCATCTGTTCGTGCCGACACCACCGCGTATCGACGTCGACGAGATCCCGGTTCCGTCGACCACCATCTGGACGAACCAGGACGGCGTCGTTCCCGGGCGCCTGTGCCGCCAGACGCCCGGGCCCACCGCGGAGTGCGTCCAGGTGCGGGGGACCCATCTCGGGCTCGCGACCAACGCCGCCGTCCTGTACGCGATCGCCGACCGTCTCGCGCAACGGCCCGGCGCCTGGCAACCGTTCACTCCCCACCAACAGCTGCGCTGGTGGTACCCGTCCCTCGAACAGGAGCCATCGGATGCATCAGCTCACACCGTCTGAGACCGCGCTGCTCACCACCGAAACCAACACCAACCTCGGGCATCAGTCATTGTGTCTCGAGCTTGCTCCGGACTCCGACGGCCAACATCTCACGCTCTCACGTCTGCGATCCGTCATCGAGGAGAGCATGAATCGCGCCCCGTCGTTGCGGCGCCGTATCCGGCACGTGCCGCTCGAACTCGACGACCCGTGGTGGATCGAAGACCCACACTTCGACCTCGACTACCACATCCGCCACCTTGCGGTACCGGGTGCGTCGGACCCGGACGCATTGGAGCAGCTCCTCGCACGCCTCCACGAGCGCCCCCTCGACCGGAATCGTCCGCTGTGGGAGCTCTACCTGATCGAGAACCCCACCGGAGCCAGCATCCTCTTCGTCAAGGTGCACATCGTCCTCATCGAGGAATTGGGCCCACTGGGCCCACTGTCACCGGTACTCGCCGGGCCCGGGGTCGGTCTCGACGACCCCCAGAACAGGACCTGGCGGGCCGACATGCTGCCAACCGACTCGGACCTGTTGATCAAAGCAGCCTGGTCGACCCTGCGCAGCCCGATTCGCTCCGGTCGCCACCTGCTCGAGGCGTACCGACGAATCCCGGTCATCGGCGAGGCCGCACGATTGGTGCTTGCAGCGTCCAATTCGAGCATGCATCCGGTCGAGCGAGCACGTAACGATCGACCGGTCCCTCGCGTGTCGTTCAATCGCACGGTCGGCTCACACCGTCGCGTGGCGCGGGTGACGCTGTCGGTCGATCGACTGCGGGAGATTCGGCGACAGCGAGACGTGCGGTTCCACGATGTGCTGCTGACCGTCATCAGCGGTGCACTCCGCCACTGGCTCATCCTGAACGACCAGTTGCCGTCCGAGCCGCTCGTCGCTCTGACGCCCCTGCTGGTCGATGGTGAGTCCGACGAGCTCGGCGCCGCGCTCGTCCCGCTCGCCACGCATCGCCACAACCCGCTTCGGCGCCTCGATGAGATCAACGCGTCGATGTCAGAGCTCACGCTCGAACTCGAACCACAATCGGCCACGTCGATCAGCAATCGTGTCGGCGCGCCTTCGGCGCTGGCCGGCACAGCGTCACGGCTGCTGCTGACCACCGGTGCCGGACTTCGCATGATGCCGCCGTTCAATGTCTATGTCGTCAGCATCCCCGGTCGCGACGAGGGCCCACTCGCAGGCCACGACATCGTGCGCGAACACGTGATCTGCCCGATCACCGACGGGTGCGGCCTGTCGATCAGCGCAATCTCCCACGATCACCGCGTCGACGTCACGCTCGTCGCGGACCGGGACATGATCACCGACCTCGAGGTCCTTGCCGAGCGACTCGAGATCGAACTGGACTTGCTTCACCACGACTGCGCAACGGTCACGACCTCCTGAAGCAAACCGATGCCGCCGTGAGTGAGCGCGTTGCGTACAAGGTTGTCGAGCGCCAGGCGAACGCCGTCGGGCCAGACGGGCAGCACCAGTGATTCGGCGGCCGTGACGGTCACACGATCCGCTCCGGCCTGTGCCGCCACTTCTTCGGCGAGATCAGCGAGGTCGAGGGGCTCGAACCGGGACGGGTCGACCGGTTCGGCATCGGAAAACGCCCTCACTGCGTCCAGGGCCGACTTCACCCGGTCGAGGTCGGCCCGGGCTGCCCACACCGCCTCGGCTCCACCGTGCGCCGTTTCGACATCCAGGTTCGCCATCGCGCTCTGCAGTTGGTCCGCAGTTCGTTCCTGGCCGACGCGGCAAGGGCACGAGCAGCCACGAGCGCCTCCCAGCGCGGCGCCACTCTGGATCCTCGTCGATCGGTTCGCTCGCAATGACGACGGCGGGCATGGTGGCGAGATGATCGCCTTGGGGACACATCACCCCGGCGATCGGAAGCTGATCACGTCAACCGGCGCTAGAGGTTCGTCATCCCACCATCCACGCGGATGACCTGCCCGGTGACGTAGGCGGCCTTGCTGGACGCGAGGAAGCAGACCACGTCGGCGATCTCGTCCGCTGTGCCCCACCGCCCGAGCGGGACGCTCTTGACGAAGCCCTTCCGTACGGCATCCTCACCGAGGCGTTCGAAGGTCGGCCCCCACATCTCGGTGTCGACCAGCCCGGGCGCGACCGCGTTGACGCGCACCGACTTCGACGCCCACTCGTTCGCGAGGTTCTTCGTCAGTGTGTTCAGCCCACCCTTCGACGCTGCGTACGCCCCTTGGGTCCCGCCCGCACCGGTCGCCGCTGTCGAGGTGACATTGACGACCGAGCCCCGCGAGGCGAACAGCGGCTTGGCAAACACGGAACAGAGCATGAAGGCCTGGCGCAAGTTGACGAACAACGTCTCGTCGATCGCCTCGCCGGTGACCTTCGACGCCGGCTGATTGCGTTCGACGGCGGCGTTGTTGACCAGCACGTCGAGACCACCGAAGGCATCGAGGACCGCTGTCGAAATCTGCTCGACGGACTCGTGCTCGGAGAGATCAGCGGGGACCACCAGTGGATCGTTGGTCAGTTCGGCGGCGATGGCTTCGAGCCGATCGGCGCTGCGCGCGACCAAGGCCACCCTTGCTCCGGAAGCGTCCAGCTGACGGACGATCGCTTCACCGATGCCCCGACTCGCACCCGTCACCACTGCCCGTTTGCCACTGAAATCGAACGACATGTCGGCACCGTAGTGATCCGACTCGGCCGGAGAAGGCTCGTGGCGGTGCACCTCCGGGGTCGGGGCTGCGAGATTCAGGTCCCGGCGAGCGCGGCCACAACCGGTGCGAACGCCTCGAGTGCGTCGGACTGCACGGTCACGTACGACCCCTGCCACCGCTCGCGCTGTTCGATGAGTTCCTCGGCGACCTGCTCAGCCGAACCGACGAGTGTGTGCGGGCTCGAAAGGAGCGTCGCAGCGTCCATCCCCATGGCGCCACCGACCTTCGCGGCGACGCTGTCGCGGTCATCAGTGACGATGGTGACGAACTTGAGAATGCTGATCTCGATGTCGTCGAATCGATCACCGGCGGCCTTGCGGACCCAGCCGAGCTTCTCCTCGGTGGCATCGGCTGACATCGAGGCGATGGCCTCGGGACCGACCTTGCCCTCGCCGACGTTCGGATTGACGCCGACGATGTCGGCCAGTCGAGCCGCCGTCGACAGGACCCGCTTGCCGCCGCCGCCGACGATGAGCGGCGGCCCGCCCGACTGCACGGGCTTGGGGAGGCCCTTCATCTCGGTGATCGTGTAGTGATCGCCGTCGAAGGAGAACGCGTCGTCGCCCCACAGACCGCGCAGCACCTCGATGGCTTCGATCATTCGGTCGATGCGGACGCCCGGGCGGTCCTGCGCGATGCCGGTCCACGAGTAGTCCTCCGTCATCCAACCGGCGCCCACACCGACCTCGAGTCGACCGTCGCTGAGCAGGTCGAGGGTGGCGGTCTCCTTCGCCAGAACGGCGGGATGGCGGAAGTCGTTGGCGAAGACCAACGTGCCGACGCGTAACGTCTCGGTCACCGCTGCCGCGGTCGACAGTGCTGCGACCGGCGACAGCTGATCGCCGAAATGGTCAGGCATGAGGAGCGCCGAGTAGCCGAGGTCCTCGGCCTTCTTCGCGGTTTCGATCCACTCGGATGATGAACGAGCCTTGGCCGCCATGACGCCGAAACGGAAGGGCCGGGGATGCGCCATCGTCAGACCTCCCCGCCGCGACCAGCGTTGTGTTCGTCGTGCTTCGTACTGTCGAACGGGAAGAGCTTCATGCGAGGAGCCTGTCACATTCGTCGGACCCCGATGCCAGTGGGTTGCCGGGTCACCGACGGCCAGTCTCCGTGCTGCACGAGCATCAGAGCGTTCCCCGGTGAATGGCGACTGGGCCCCGAGCCGGCGCTCCGATTCGCGAAGTCGAGCACAACTCCTGAGTTCTCTTGTGGCAAGAGTAGATGAGCGAATTCACGATACTGGAGGGTTGGAAATGCGTATTGAACGACGCGAGGGCGTGCTCACCATCACCAATACCGACGCACCCATGAACCGGATGACGTTCGAGTACATCGACGAGATCGAGTCACTGCTCGACGATGTGCGGACTGACGACACCGTGCGAGTGCTGGTGTTCACAGCGGACGGCGAGGACAACTTCAGCGTGGGAATGGACCTCAAGCAGCTGTTCCTCGAACGCGAGTCACGAGGCGGCATGGACGAGGTGTTGGATCAACGTCGCCGCGTGCTGCGCGCGATCGAGACGCTGGGCAAGCCGTCGATCGCCACAATGTTCGGGTACTGCCTGGGTGGCGGGTTGGAGCTTCCTCTGGCGTGCACGCTCCGGCTCGCGGCGAGCGCCGGCGCGAACATCGGACTCCCGGAGATGGACCTCGGTTCGGTGCCGGCATGGGGTGGCAGTGTTCGCCTCACGCGCTGCGTCGGTCCGACGCGGGCGCTCGACATGATGCTGCGCGGTCGCAGGATCGACGGCGAGGAAGCGCTGCGCATCGGGCTCGTCAGCGAGATCCACCCAGTGTCGGAGTTGAAGGCTCGTGCGCGTGAACTCGCACTGGAGTTGGCGCGAGGCCCCAGGATCGCGATGGCCGGTGTGATGCGCACCGTCGACATCACGATGAACGGAACGCTCGACGATGGCCTCGATGCGGAACGCGAGGCGGTCATCGCCTGCAGGGGCACGCACGACGAGGCCGAAGGTGGCCGGGCGTTCCTCGAGAAACGGCCGCCCGTGTTCGAGTGATTCCGCCTGCGTTTCACTGACGACCTCAACTCGATGACGATCTCAACCCGCTCGAGATGCCGTGGGCGCACCCGTTCGCCCGGCGAACGGTTGCCGTCGTCGCTCTGCGCGAACTGAACGGGTCGAGCGACGCCACGATCTGATGCAGCCTGCGGCGGCTGCAGGTCCAGCCCGGTCAAGGTGGGGCACATTCCTGCCGACACGAAGGGGTGAGAACGATCGCGCGAGCAGCAGCGGTGACGGGGATCGTGCTGATGACGGCGGGCTGCGCTCAGGGAGCGACGGCTGCACGCGTCGAGTCGTGCGTCGAGTCGACCAAGTTCGGCGCCTACATCGGCGAGGCGACAGCAACCGTGCTCTGGAACTCGGTCGGCCAGGACGACACGGCGCTGCGCACCGCCTGCACCGAGATGAGCAGGAGCGACCCCGATCGGCTCACGATGATGGCCGAGGAGTGGGACGCCACCCAGCGGGAGCTCCGAGCGGTGACGGCCGGCATCCCGACCACGACAGCTGATCGGAGCTGCGATCCGTCGTATCCCGCGATGTGCATCCGGATGGACTCACCCGATCTGAGCTGTTCGAACATCGGTGCCACCGAGTTCCCGGTCCAGCCCCCCGACCGGCACGGGCTCGACACCGACGGCGACGGTTTCGGATGCGTCCCGGGTTCGGATACCGGCTGATTCGAGCTCAGCCGGTCACGCCACGAGCGGCAAACACCCGGTCTGCTCCAGGATCTCTTCGACCACGAGCCGGCGGGCGCCGTCGAGCGCGGCATACGCCTCGCGGATCCATGCCAGGCACTTGACCTGATACTTGAACGGAGCCTGCCGGTACTCCTGACCGTCGATCTCGCAGACGACCTCGTCCTGCCCCGTGGCGGACGCCGCATCGTTGGCGAGCATGAACGGCACGTAGGTGCTCCCCATCTCGTCGAGCAGTGCGAACACCATCGGGGCGAGCGACTCCACGCTGGACCAACCCTCGTCGCCGTCGACCTCCCACCATGAGAGGTCATCAACGCGCTCGATCCAGTTGACCACGCGAGGTGCCCGCTCCACAGCGATCGAGGTCGGCGTCGGATCCCACCAGAGCATCGGCTTCAGCTGGCCGTACAGGGCGACGTCGCTTCGGCCGGGACGGTCACCGAAGAGGAAATGATGCGACCGGAGGTGCTGCTCCAGGATGTCGAGCAGCCGGAGGTACGAGCCCTCGATGATCTGCTGGTTCCCGTCGGTCGAGCCGACCATCGCCCGCCGGCCAACCTGGCGCTGGATGATCCAGTCGTGCATGCCGGCGAGGTCATCGTCGCTCGCCTGTGGGTTCTGGTCGAGCGGGAGGAGTCGGCCGGCCTTCTCGATGTCCGGCGCGTATGCCCAGCGGTAGTGGTACATCATCTTGGTGACCCATTCGTCCGCGAAGTCTTCGACGAGAAAGTCGAGGAATGCCACCGCCGGGTCGGTCGGCACGAGGCTGCGGCCGGTGAAGTCCTGCTCCAGTCGAGCGATCTGCGGCGACGAGTCGACCATCGTCTCGCCGTGGTTTCCGTCGTCGTCGGGGAAGGCCAGCACGGGGATGATCTTCACCGGCACCTCGGGGAGGTCGTCCCACTGCGACCCCCGCAGCACCCAGCGGAACGGGATGCGGCGGTATCGCAGGACCGCGCGCATCTTCATGCTGTAGGGAGAGCTGAATGCTCCACCGATCGTGATCGGAGCCGTTGGGTTCATGGTGGTCCTCGCTGTCAGGTCGGTGCGGCATCCAGTCGGGCATGGAGGCGCTCACGAAGTTCGTCCGGGGGCACCTCCTGCCACTCACGTCGTTGGCGGCGCTGGTAGACCGCGACCCCGGTGGCACCGAGCACCGCGATCACGCCGGCGACCCCGAGAAGCTTTGCCCACCGCACGAGCACCTACGTTATGCATCGATGGCCGACCCGATCCCACTGAGCGATGCGTTGGCCGAAGCGCGCACCGGCGACGTGTGGCTGTTCCGCGGCACGTCGGTCGCCGATCGTGCGATCCGATTGTTCACGAACGCACCGGTCAATCACGTCGGAGTCGTGCTGGCGGTCGATGACCTCCCTCCACTGATCTGGCACGCGGAACTCGGTGCGAGCATGCCGAACGTCTGGACCGGTGAGCGAAAACGCGGGGCGCAGCTCCACCACCTGGAGCGAGCCGTCAGCGTGTGGACGAACCGCTACGGCCAACAGCCATGGTTCCGGCGGATCGACATCGACGCAACGCCCGAGATGGAGAACGCCGCACTTGCGGTCGTGGCCGAGTACAGCGGCAGGGCATTCCCGAGCGCGCGATCGCTGGCAGCCCACTGGCTCACCGGACGCATCCGACGACGGGTGTCGTTCACCGACATCTACTGCGCCGAACTCGTCGCCGTCACCTACGAGCGGATGGGGCTGCTCGACGGTGAACGGCCGCCGAACTGGTACGACCCAGGGAGGTTCTGGAGCGGTGATCGGCTTCGGCTCGTCGGTGCCGAACTCGGACCGGAGATCCACGTCGTCGACGTGCCACCGGTCGACGACGCCTGGCGGAACGGCTGAGCCATCATGACCGAATCATCGCTCGGCGAACGCGATCCCCGAATCGACGTGGCCGAGACCGTGTACCGATTCGCATACGGGATCGATCAACGGGACTGGCCGGTGTACCGGGAGGTCTTCGTGGCGCCACCGGCAGAGATCGAGTTCGACTACTCGTCGTACCACGGTCGACCGGCCTCACTCATCGGTGTCGACGCATGGATCGCCGGGGTGACGCCGCTGTTCACGGGCCTCGATGCGACCCAACACACGATGAGCAATCCGATCGTCGAGATCCACGGGCGATCCGCTCGGTGCCGCGTCTACATGCAAGCCGCACACTTCCTCTGGGTGCCTGACCTGCTCGAGCAAACGGGGAGCTCCGAACCGGAGTTCACGATCGGCGGGTACTACGACGACCGGCTGGTTCACACTGCGGCGGGGCGATGGCAGATCGAAGCCGTGACGCTGACGGTGTGGTGGCGGCGCGGGAACGAAGCGATCATGACTGTGGCTCACCGACGCGGGGCCGCGAGAACGACCGGAGCGTGACGTGAAGATCGGTGCCGTCTATCCCCAGACCGAGTTGCACGGCGATCCCGATGCCGTGCGACGGATCGGAGTCGCCGTCGAGCAGCTCGGGTACGACTACCTCCTCGCGTACGACCACGTCCTCGGCGCAGTGCACGCCGACCGCACCCCACCGCTGAGGGGGCCGTACACCGAGAACGATCCGTTCCACGACCCCTTCGTCATGTTCGCCTACCTCGCCGGGATCACCGAGCAGATCGAGTTCGCCACCGGCGTGCTCATCCTCCCCCAACGCCAGACGGTGCTGGTGGCGAAGCAGGCCGCGGATCTGGATCTGTTGTCGAACCAACGCCTCCGGTTGGGGGTCGGGGTCGGATGGAACTACGTCGAGTACGACGGACTCGGGCAGGACTTCGCCACCAGAGGTCGACGCGCCGACGAACAGATCGGGGTTCTCCGCAAGCTCTGGGTCGGTGGCGTCGCGTCGTACGCAGGTGCCTTCGACTCGCTCGACCGCGGCGCCCTCATCCCCGGCCCTCGGCGTGCGATTCCGATCTGGATCGGCGGCTTCAGCCCGGCGGCGTTCCGGCGTGGCGTCCAACTCGGAGACGGGTTCATGTTCGCCGGCGACGAGCAACGCGTGCACGACGCGCGGGCGGCCGTCCGGACGGTCGGCACCGGGCGTGACCTGACCGGCTTCGGACTGGAGCAACTCGCGCTGGGGGCAACGACGCCGTCGGCCGCCATCGCGCGGGCCGAGCGGTGGCGAGACACCGGCGGCACCCACTTCGCTGCTGTCTCCATGGGGGCGGGCCGGGACTCGATCGAGGCACATCTCGACTTCTTCGGCGAATTCGCCCAGTCGCGCGATCAGTTCAACTGACCATCGGCGGCGGCGACCGCCGGCCCGAGGCGATCAGCTCGACGCAACGACCCGAGCGAGGATGTCGGCCGCCTCGCGGCACTGCCGCTCGATCGTCACCACCGCGGCTTCGAACGCCCTCGGCATCGACCCCGTCGGGTCCGCGACCTCGGGAATCGGTTCACGGAGATACCTGCCCGCCGAGCGATCGGCAGTGAGCGCCTCGACCCACGCTCGCACGCCGGCACCATCGGCCGACCTCGGCGCGTCGCTCGCCCGGGCAAGGAACTCCGGCAATGTCATGGCCCGAGCGAAGGCCGATGGCGACAGCGCACCGATCTTGGCGACGTGATCGCGTTCGGCGGTGAGGATCACATCGGAACCGTCAACGAGCGCCACGGTTGTGGGGCCACTCCGATGCGCGGACACGTCGAGCCCGCGACGGGCCATGGCGGTCACAGCGTCGCTGATCGCCGGAATGCCGACAGGGCCGAACCCGGACGACCGGACAGCGACTCCCCCGAGGCGGTCGGCGAGCATCGACTGGAGTAGCGCCGCCATCATCACCGACCGCGTGCGGTTGTGACTGCACACCGTCAGAATTCGCAGCGGCGGGTCGCTCAACGGAGATCGAGCCCGAAGACCTCGTGGAAGCGCTGGTAGTAAGCCTCGTCCTCTTCGATCGCTCCCATGGCGATCCAGTCGCTGTGGTCGATGCGGTCGTGGAGTTCGGCCAACTCGGCGCCGCCCCAGCTCACCGGGTACCGCAGGCGCGGTGTGTCGGTGGTGATCGCATCGTGGATGACCTCGGCCACCTCGAACGGGTCGGTGGCATTGGCCATGCCCGCCATGTAGAACTGGAACATCCGCCGGTAGTGCGGGTCATACGCACCCGTGGAGTTCGGGGCATCGACGTTCTTGGCGAAGATCGCCGACTTGGTGACGCCCGGCTCGATGATCGCCACCCGGATCCCGAATGGGGCGAGCTCCTGAGCGAGGCCTTCACTGAACCCCTCGAAGGCCCACTTCGATGCAACGTAGGGCGACTGAGCGAGCGCCGCGATGCGGCCCGCGACCGACGAGATGTTGACGATCACACCGCTGCCACGTTCACGCATCTGCGGGAGGACCGCCTGCGCGCAGCGGACGGCGCCGCACAAGTTGACGTTCATCACCGACAGGTAGAGGTCGGTCGGGCACTCCTCGGCGACGGCGTTGCCACCGACGCCGGCGTTGTTGATCAGGTGGTCGACACGTCCGGTGGCGACGAGGATCTCGGCGAAGCCGTCCCGTACCGAATCGTCGTCGGCGACGTCGAGCTCGAACAGCTCGACCGAGACCCCCGCGGCCGACGCCATGGTGTTGAGCTTGTCGGCCTTCGCGATCGACCTGACCGTGCCGATGACGCGGTGACCTTGCCTGGCGAGATGAATCGCCGTCGCCCGGCCGATCCCCGAGTTGGCACCGGTGACGACAGAGACGAGACGGTGGGGGGAGGTTGGATCGGCCATGCCGGCAGCGTACGTCGATGGCCCGACCAGGCGATCAACCCACCGACAACACGGGTCAGACCCGTGTTGTCGGTGTCAATCGATGGAGTCGCGGATCGCGGCAACCCAGTCGTCGGCATCGCGCCAGCGGGCATCGGCATGCTCACGCGTGGACTCGGCGTGGACGCCGGCGGCCGGATACGAACCCAAGAACTTGACCGAGCCCTGCTTGGCGTGAAGCGCCCGCATCGTGTCGGCGAGCAGTTCATCGGCGACGTGCGACTCGGCGTAGACGATGAAGCAGTAGTCACCGAGCCCGCCGGCCTTGGTGGGGCGGCTGGTCAGGTTGGAGAGATTGATCCGCCGAGCCGTGAACTCCTGCAGGATCGAAACGAGACTGCCCGGCTCGTCAGCGCGCTGATAGATGACGAGCGCCGTCTTGTCGTTGCCGGTCGGTGCCGGCACACCCTCGCGTGAGACGATCACGAAACGGGTCTGGTTGTCCTGGTGGTCGGCGATGTCCGCGGCGACGATCTCCAGGCCGTACACCTCGGCGGCGACCCGCGGCCCCAGCGCAGCGACATCGAGCGCCTCGCTCTCACTCACCAGTCGTGCGGCATCGGCGGTGCTGTAGGCGGCACGTATGTCCGCGTCGGGGAGCTCTTCTCGCAGGAACCGATGGCACTGCGCCGTCGCCACGGGGATCGAGAACACCTCTCGGACATCGGCAAGCTGCACGCCGGGGCGAGCGAGCAGGCAGTGCTCGATGTCGATGACGATCTCACGTTGGATCAGGAGATCGTGATCGAACGCGAGGGCGTCCTGGGTGAAGTTCACCATGCCCTCGATGGAGTTCTCGATCGGAACGACGCCGAGTTCGACCTCGCCGTTCTCCACGGCATCGAGCACGTCCGGCACGGTCCGGTAGGCGACGTGCTCGGCGTCGGCAAGGTCGGGTTGCGTCAGGAGGGCCTGCTGGGTGAAGGTGCCGAACGGACCGAAGAACCCCACCCGCTTCGCCGCGTCATTCGCCATGGCCGCCAGGTTACGGGTCGGCGGCGGCGAGACCGCGACGAGATCAGCGCGGTCCGAGCGACGGTCTGGGCAGCAGATTGCCGACGTGCCACGATGAGCGGGTGGACGAGCTGAGCCTGCGGGCGTTGTTGGACGACGTGCAGTCCGGCGCGGTCACACCCGACGCTGCGGTCGCCCGGCTGCGGCGCCTGCCATTCGCCGAGGTCGACGGAGCGACGGTCGATCATCACCGTCACCTCCGCCAGGGTCTCCCCGAGGCGATCTACGGTCCGGGCAAGAGCCCCGAGCAGTGCGCGACGATCGTCGGCGAGCTGCTGGCCAACGGGACCGGGCCGGTGATCCTCACCCGCACCGACGAGGCGCAGCGAGCTGCCTGTGTCGATGCCCACGGTCAACCCGGAGCAGAGGCGAGCCGCAGCCTCGTGTGGCGGCTGCCCGAGGTCACCTCGTCGGCCAAGGTTGCCGTCGTCACCGCGGGCACCAGCGACATCCCCGTCGCCGACGAGGCAGTCCTGACGATGCGGGCCTACGGGGTCGACCCGACGATCGTGACCGACGTCGGCGTGGCCGGACTCCATCGATTGCTCGCTCGACTGGACGAGCTGACCGACGCAGACGTCCTCATCGTCGTTGCCGGGATGGAGGGCGCCCTCTCGAGTGTGATCGGTGGCCTCACCGGCGCCCCGGTGGTGGCCGTACCGACGAGCGTTGGATACGGGGCCGGCCTCGACGGGGTGACTGCACTCCTCGCGATGCACGCATCGTGCGCGAGCGGCGTGACGGTCGTCGGCATCGACAACGGGTTCGGTGCGGCGTCGGCGGTGGCTCGAATCCTGACGTGGCCGCAACGATGACGGGCTCACCGACCCGCGCGGCGTGGTTCAACTGCCAGGCGGGCGTCGCCGGCGACATGGCGATGGCGGCGCTGGTCGACGCCGGCGCCGACACCGACCAGGTCGCTCACACCATCGCCGGGCTCGGCGTCGACGGGTATGCGCTCCTGTTCGAGCGGGTCCAGCGGTGCGGCGTCGGCGCCACATGGGCGAACGTGGTCGTCCATCACCTCGACGATCACGATCAGGACGATCATTCGAACGAGACCGACCATCACGTTCCCCACCGGCCCGCGAGCGAAGTTCTGGCACTGCTCGATGCTGCCGAACTCCCCGCTCGGGTCCGCGCCCGAGCCCGGGCCGTCTTCGAGCGTCTCGCCGCCGTCGAAGGAACGGTCCACGGCGTCGACCCCGCCGAGGTCGAGCTGCACGAAGTCGGCTCACTCGACTCGATCATCGACGTCGTGGGTGTGTGCGCCGCTCTGGAATCGCTCGACATCGATGAAGTGTGGTGCAGCCCGGTCGCCGTCGGCACGGGAACCGTTCGCTCCGCCCACGGCTCGCTGCCCAACCCAGCGCCGGCCACGATCGCGCTCTTGTCGGGGGCCCATGCTCCGATCGTCGGGCTCGACACCGCACTCGAAGTGGCCACGCCCACCGGAGCGGCACTCATGACGACCCTGGCAGCCGGGTTCGGACCGGTGCCGTCCATGGCCACCGAAGCCGTCGGGTACGGCGCCGGGACCGCCGACCCAACCGAACGGGCGAACGTCGTGCAGGTCGTCGTCGGTGTGAGAGCGGCTTCGGGCACCCACGAGGCCGGCACGCCGGTCACCTTGCTCGAGGTCAACGTCGACGACGTCACCGGCGAAGTGCTCGCCCATGCAGTCACCGCGCTGCTCGCGGCAGGCGCCCACGATGCATGGATCGCCCCGATCGTGATGAAGAAGGGTCGTCCCGCCCACACGATCAGCGTGCTGTGTGACCCCACGGCCGAGGCATCACTTCGTGCCGTACTCCTCCACGAGACCGGCTCGCTCGGCGCGCGCGCGACGACGCTACGCCGGTGGCCGCAGCGTCGCGAGATGCGAACCGTCGCGGTCGACGGGCACCCCGTCGGCGTGAAGGTGTCCGGCGACCGCGTGAAGGTCGAGTTCGACGACGCGGCAGCCGCTGCCGACGCGTTGGGCCTCCCGGTACGGATCGTGATCGAACGCGCCGTCGCGGCAGCCCACGAGGTGGGTGCGACGGAAACCTCGGCCGCCGGCGCGCCCCTCGATCCGTAGGCTCTTCGACGCGTGGGATCGATCGCTGTCAGTCACCTGGCCTGGCAGCTGCCGGGCGGCGACGAACTGTTCCGCGATGTCGGTTTCCGTGTCGGCGATGGGGAACGGGTTGCGATCATCGGCGCCAACGGCGTCGGCAAGTCCACACTGCTCAAACTCATCACCGGCACCCTCCAGCCGAGCGACGGCACGATCAGCGTCGATGGGCAACTCGGCGTGATGCACCAGCTCGTCGGCACTGCCGATCATCCGGCGACCACGGTTCGAGAACTCCTGGTGTCGATCGCGCCCGGCCGCCTCCGAGCTGCTGCCGAGCACCTCGACGCCGCCGAGATCGGACTCGCCGAGCACCCGATGGTCTATGCCGAGGCACTCGGCGCATGGGGCGATGCCGGTGGCTACGACCTCGAGGTCACGTGGGACGAATGCGTGACGAGAGCTTTCGGCGAATCCTTCGACACTGTCTCGGACCGACCACTGAGAACACTCAGCGGCGGCGAGCAGAAGCGCCTGGCCCTGGAGGCACTCCTGCGCAGCGAGTTCGACATCCTCGTGCTCGACGAGCCGGACAACTTTCTCGACGTCCGAGCCAAACGGTGGCTGGAGGAACAGTTGAACGCAACGCGCAAGACCGTGCTGTTCATCAGCCACGACCGCGAGCTGCTGGCAGCGACCGCCACCAAGATCGTCACGGTGGAGGCCTGGGGAGCATGGACCCACGGCGGTTCGTTCGCCACCTACGCCGATGCGAAGGAACGTGAACACGCCAAACGGGAACGGGATCGGTCGCTCTACGACGACGAACGCCAGCGGCTGGAGGACTACGTCAAGCTGATGCGTGAGCGGGCGAAGATCAGCGAGACCTTCGCACCCAAGTTGAAGGCCGCGGAAACGAAACTCCGTCACTTCGTCGAGAAGAACGACCGCCCGCCCGAGGTTCGCGACCAGCAACTCGACGTGCGCTTGCTCGGCGCCCGCACCGGCAAGCGTGCCGTGATCTCCGAATCCCTCGAGATCGCCGGACTCACCGACCCGTTCGACCTCGAACTCTGGTATGGCGAACGCATCGCGGTGTTGGGCGGCAACGGGGTCGGCAAGAGCCATTTCCTCCGTCTCATCGACCAGCCCACGAAAGTCGAACACACGGGAACCTGCCGGCTGGGTGCCGGCGTCGTGCCGGGGCTCTTCCACCAGACCCATGAGCACCCGGAATGGTCAGGACGGCCGCTGGTCGACATCTTGTACGACCAGGACGTCGTACTCGGTCCGGCGATGGGGATGCTGCGCCGGTACGAACTCCACGGCTGCGCACAGCAGACCTTCGACACGCTGTCGGGCGGCCAACAAGCCCGCTTCCAGATCCTCCTGCTCGAGTTGTCCGGAGCGACGCTGCTGTTGCTCGACGAACCGACCGACAACTTGGACCTGATCTCAGCCGAGGCACTCGAGCACGGCCTCGCGCAGTTCGACGGCACCGTGATCGCAGTGACCCACGACCGCTGGTTCCTCCGCGGTTTCGACCGCTACATCGTCTTCGGCGACGACTGCAGCGTCACCGACCACGCAACGCTTCCCGCGCTGTGGCACTGAGCCGCTGATGCCAAGTGACCTGCGCACGACAACACGGGTCTGACCCGTGTTGTCGTCGTCAGGCGGT
>Ga0316193_10001469_pt1 | contig 15877 bp, 14 predicted proteins | sample MerIslsedime2_MG_FD_207735 | JGI IMG/M metagenome (GOLD analysis project Ga0316193, IMG submission 207735) | Coastal sediment microbial communities from Maine, United States - Merrow Island sediment 2 | ecosystem: Environmental > Aquatic > Marine > Coastal > Sediment | place: USA: Maine...
GCACGCCTCCCGAGCACGAGGCTCAAGGGGAAGAGCACGCCGAAGAAGCCGAGCATGAGGAGCACGGCGAGGAGCATGAAGGCCGGCCCCACCATAAGAACGACTTCGCCATTTTCCTCGGTGGGACCGATGAACACGGTCACCCCACCGAGTTCACCTGGGGGCTCGACTATAAACGCCGCGTCGCCGAACACTGGGCCGTCGGTGGCCTCTTCGATTACGCGGGTGGTTTACGTAATGCGATCGTGGCGGCCTCCGTGACCTGGTTGCCCGTCGGAAATCTCACACTGACGGCGGCGCCGGGCATCGAGTTTCATCAGGGGCGGGGAGCCGCCCCGGGCTGCGGCTGTGGCGAAGCGTCGAAGAGTGAAGATCCCAATCAGATCGGTCTTTTCGACCAGGACGCCACCTACTTCGTCTTTCGCCTCGGGGTCGGTTGGGGCTTCCCGATCGGAGAGAGCTACGCCATTGAACCACAGGTCAATCTCGACCTCGTCAACGGTGAGAAAGTGTGGGTCTACGGGGTCAACTTTATTTACGCGTGGTGAACCGTAACTTGACGCCCTAATCAGTCGAGACTAGATTCCAGGGGACAACCAAACCAACAACGAGGGGGAGCCATGGCTGAAGCAACATGGATGGATGAGGCAAAGAAGAACTCTGGATTCCTGATCTTTCTCGGCATTCTGACGGTGATCTTCGGGGTCGTGGCCATCGGCTCGCCGTTGATCACGGGCGTCGCGGTTGCGGTGTTCGTTGGATTTCTGCTGCTCGCCTCAGGCGTCGCGCGAATCGTCCACTCATTGAAATCACAGCAGTGGGGCACGGGATTCTGGGGCACGGTTATCGGCGTACTCGGTGTTGCCGCCGGTCTGTTGATGATCTTCCGCCCTCTGGTTGGTCTCGTGACGATGACCATGTTATTGGCCATCTACTTTTTGGTCGACGGCATTTCCGAGATCATCGCCGCCTTCAAGATCAAACCCGACCAGGGCTGGGGCTGGGTGCTCTTCAACGGCGTCATCGCGGTCCTGCTCGGTCTGATGATCTGGCGTCAGTGGCCGGTCTCAGGGGCCTGGGCGATCGGCCTGCTGGTCGGGATCCACATCCTGATCACCGGCTGGTCGATGATCATCCTCGGCAGCGGCGCCCGGCGTGTCGCAGGCGCGATTGAGGACGCCGTGGAGGATGCCGTCGAGGCCGCCGGAGACGTCGCCGAAAAAGCGGCCGATGTGGCCGAGGACGCGGTCGACAAAGCGAAGGACATGGCGGAGGACGCTGCCGATGCTGCTGGGGACATGGTCGACAAGGCCAAGGACACCTTCAGCGGAGAAAAAGACTAGCGGCGGTTATCTGTCGCTCTTAGCGAATCACGCCGATATTTCGCTGTCATCCTGAGCGAGGCGCCCCGGGCGCCGAGTCGAAGGATCCCCCTCACTTCTCCGGAGAGTGCTGAACGTCGGCTGGCTCCGACTTACGAACGCCCTTTGGGCGTTGTGACTCACCCCCGCCAGCGAGTGGCCAATGGCCGACCCCCTACCTCCCTTCCTTTTCGGCCGTTGTCCACAGATCGCTGCCGGCGGCGAGTTCAGGGGATCCCTCGACTACGGCGTCGCTTGCGGCTTCGCCTTCGGCTACGCCGGCACAAGCCGCTCCACCTTCGCTCGGGATGACAAATCGGGTCAATCGTCTACCATCTCCACATGCAATCAGCACTTCGACGCCTCAAATTCCTTCTTATCGCAGCAATCCTCTGGTGCCTCCCTGCCGGCACCGCCTCCGCTGACGCCATCGTCATCACCAAGGCGATGACCGCGACCACGGTGGTCGAGATCTCGATCGAGGAATCCGATATCGTCGTCGAAATGGAGATCGGCGTTGCCGATCTCCTGGCTTTTCATAACCTCCTGCCGGACGAAATGCGGACGCGGATGGGTCTCGAGCCAGCACCGCTCGGCGACCGCCTGGCCCTTTTCTTCAGCGAGGACTTCGTCATCCGGGCCGATGGCGGCCCTCCCCTCCCCGGTCGCGTGACCGATATCGAACCTCGCCGCCGGGTCCCCAGGGACGAACTCACCGGTGAGCCCCTGCCGGCCTCGGAGGGCGCAGGCGAACCGGTCATATTCGTGGTCCTCACCTATTCATTCGAAGGCCGGCCCAACACCCTCACCTTTCATCCTCCGACCGCGGGAGGCGACTTCCCGGCAGCCACCATCGGCTTCATCACCTATCACCTGGGTCTGCCCGCAATGGACTTCCGCTACCTCGGCGCCGAGTCGACCATCGACCTCGATTGGGATGACCCCTGGTTCTCCAAGTTCCGCAACCGCAACCTGTGGCGGCAGTACGACTCGCCCCTTAACGTATTCCTTTACGTCGAACCGTACGAGGTGCGAGTCGAGATCATCGCGCGACCGCGCGACGTCCAAAAATGGACGGACGTCGGCGTCGGCGGGCTCAAGACCATCCCGATCGAGATTCAGGAGGAGGTCAAACAGAAGGTCGCTGGTTTTTTTGCTGAGAACCTCGACTTCACCATCGATGGCGCGCCCATCACACCCGTCCTCGACCGCGTCAACTTCCTCGAGCGCACCCTCCGAACCTCCACTGTCATCAACCCGCCACGCGAGCTCGACGCCGCCTCTGCCACCCTCGGTGTGATTTTCCTGCAGCCGAGAACGGGCTATCCGCAAGAGGCCAACGTGACGTGGGATCACTTCATCGAGCGCGTCGACCGGATCCCGGCCGCCGCCACCGATGAGGCCGGGCCTCTGCGCTTCTTCCTGATGCCCGACGACAACATCCTGTGGTGGAAAAACTTCCTCAAAAACCCGACGATGCCGACCCTTGTCGAGGTGCAGGCGCCGCCGTCATCCGCCCTCCGCGGCGTTGTGGTCTCGAGCTGGATCGCGCTTGTGGTGATGGGCTTCTTCGTCATCAAGAACGGAATCGCGGCCGCTCAGGGGAAGGGATCGCGGCAGCGCGCGATTGCGTTGGTCGCCGTGTTCATCGCGATCGCGGGCGGCAGCTTCGTCACCACCAGCTCTTCGCGTATCGACGATGAGCGCGCCGAAGATGTCGTCACCTCCCTCCTCCACAACGTTTATCGCGCTTTTGATTTCCGCGACGAGGAAACCATCTACGACACCCTCGCCCACAGCGTCAGCGGCGACCTCTTGACTCAGACCTACCTCGAGACCCGCCGAGGCCTCGAGCTCGCCAGCCAGGGCGGAGCCCGCGCGAAGGTCCAGGAGATCGAGATGCTCGAGGTCGAATCCGAGAGCGAAGGCCCCGGATTCCGGGCCATCTCCACCTGGAATGTCGCCGCCTCTGTCGGCCACTGGGGACATATCCACCAGAGGAGAAATCAGTACATCGCAGAAATTTTGGTGGAGCCCGTTGGTGGCGTGTGGAAGATCACGTCACTCGAGCTGATTGAGGAAAAGAGGCTGTAGTGGCTTGAGGCTTGTCGGAAACTGGACTGAGACTGTTTCAAGGGGTCTCAAGCCCCAGGCCTCAGGCCCCAAGCCATCTCGTATACACTCCCCACCGTGTTTGAATTGAAACACCTCCTTTTCGTATCTCTTGCATTGCTGATTGCGGTTCCCGCGATGACTCAGCAGAATGACCTTTTCGAGGAAGAGGCTGAGCTTCTGGAAAGCCTGGACGACGAGAATAAGAACGAGTTGGTGGTCGCGCCGATCCCGATTGTCAACCCGACCTTCGGCACCGGTCTCGCGTTAGGCGGGATGTACCTCTACCACCTCGACGAGGGCTCTCAGCCGTCATTCACAGCCGCCGGCGCCGCCTATACCGACTCGGAGAGCTACGCCTTCGGAATCGGCCAGGCCGCCTACTTCAAGGACGACGCGTGGAAAATCAAAGGAGGCGCCGGGGTCTTCGACTTCAATCTCCGTTTCTACGGCATCGGGAGACTGCCCGGTGATCGAGGCCTCTCGATTCCAATCAACCAGGAGGGCTGGGCCGCCGGCGTTCGCGGTCTGCGCCGGATCAAGGGCGATTGGTACGTCGGGCTCCAATACTGGTTCTTGAGGATCACTTCCACATTCGATACGACAAACCTCGACATCGACCTGCCGCCAGCGATTCAACTCGACAGTCAGGTCGCCGGTCTAGGTGTGATGATCGAGTTCGACAGCCGCGACAACCGGTTCAACACGACCAGCGGTCGGCTGCTCAACGCGACCTGGAGCAATTCGGAAAAGGCGATCGGTAGTGATTTCGATTTCTCGTCCGGAAAAGTCGACTATAACTTCTACCATCAACTGAAACCTGGGAAGGTCCTCGCCGGACGCGGCACGCTGTGCATGACACCCGGAGACGCACCCTTCTACGCGCTTTGTAAGTTCGGACAGGGAGTGGATCTTCGCGGATATTTCGGTGGCCGGTTCCGTGACGAAACCATGGCCACTGTGCAGGCGGAGTTTCGATGGCGGTTCTATAAGAAATGGGGCATCGTGGCCTTTGCCGGGGTCGGCGAGGTCGCCGAGTCATGGAGCGACTACAACCTCGATGACCTTCTACCAAGCGCCGGCGTCGGCCTCCGATTCAAGCTCTCCAAGACCACCGGCCTCAACCTCAGCGTCGACTATGCGGTCGGCAAGGACTCGGACGCGTGGTATTTCTACGTGGGGGAATCATTCTGAGGTCCTGTGGTCTTGAGGTCTTGTGGTCTTGAGGTCTTGAGGTCTTGTGGTCTTGAGGTCTTGAGGTCTTGTGGTCTTGTGGTCTTGAGGTCTTGAGGTCTTGTGGTCTTGAGGTCTTGAGGTCTTGTGGTCTTGAGGTCTTGAGGTCTTGTGGTCTTGAGGTCATGAGGTCTTGAGGTCATGAGGTCTTGAGGTCATGAGGTCTTGAGGCCTTGAGGTTTTGGGGGTGATAGGGTTTGAGAGATCATAGGAAACTCGATGCGTTTCGACTAGCTGACAAACTCGCCGTTGAAGTCTACAGAGTGACTGCGAACTTCCCCGAGAGGGAGAAATTCGGTCTTGTCTCCCAGATGCGGAGATGTGCCGTCTCGGGTCCGACAAATATCGTCGAAGGCTGTGCCCGACCTTCCGAAAAGGACCTCATTCGGTTCTTGGGAATCTCTTTCGCCTCCGTTCGAGAACTGGGGTACCTCATTGATCTGTCGGCCCGACTGGGCTATCTCAAATTAGAAGACTCGAAAGATGCGGTCGAACTGCAGGGCCGTACCGCCGCCGCTCTCGCAGCGCTTATCAAGTCATTTGATTAGTCCGGGCCCCAAGACCCCAGGACCCCAAGACCCCAAGACCCCAGGACCCCAGGACCCCAGGACCCCAGGACCCTCTTCGTGTAAACTCCCCCATCATGAAAAACGCCAATCTCGCATTCGTTGTCTGTGCAGTTGTCGCCGTCGTTGTCATCGCGAACCCGGCTTTTGTGTCGAGCCAGACCAGCGATCGTGATGTCCTTCGCGATCGGATCGACATGCTGTTGTCGACTCACGAGGCCACCGTCGATGGTGCGCCAATCGCAGCCGTCGAGCTCATCGATGGCCTCTACGCACTGCGAGACTACCGACCGGCGTGGGACGATCCAGCGATGGTGGAGCAGCTCTTCGACCACGTCTTGAGATCCGTCGAACACGGTCTGAACCCCGAAGACTTCCACGCGAAACAGATCGGTGCGCGCCTCAACCCGGGTTCTCGATCCAACGACCCGACGTTTCGCGCCGATACCGAGATCCTCTGTACCGACGCCGTTGCCCGTCTCGCGATCACTCTGCAATTCGGCAAGCTCGACCCGACAAACCTGGACCCGGCGTGGAACTTCAGCCGTCAAATCGTGCGGGAAGATCCGCTGGCGTACTTCAACAGGGTTCTCGAGACAAAGACCCTGGCTCTCGCTCTGGCAACCCTCGGACCGCAGAATATTTACTACAAGTTATTCCAAAACGGACTCGCGGAGTACCGAACGATCATGGCGGCGGGAGGGTGGCCGACTGTGTCCGCTGGGCCGGTTCTGTCGATCGATTCGATCGGGCCGCGGGTTGCGGAGTTGCGGCAACGTCTGCGGATCACTGGAGACCTCGAGGCTCCGGACCCATCGAATCCCGGGGAATTCGACGAGGGCCTCGAGGCCGCGGTCAAGCACTTCCAGGCACGCCACGGCATCGACGCTGACGGAAAGGCTGGACCGCGCACAATCGAGGAAATGAACGTCCCGGTCGAGACCCGAATCAACCAACTTCGATCCAGCCTCGAGCGGATGCGATGGGTCTTCCGCGACCTCCCCGACAAATTCCTGATCGTCGACATTGCCGGCTTCCACGCTTTTCTCATGGAAGATGGCGAGGAGGTCTGGGGGACCCGGGTCCAGGTCGGCAAGCCCTACCACGCGACGCCGGTCTTCAAGGACACGTTGCGTTACCTCGATTTCAACCCCACGTGGACGATCCCACCGGGGATATTGCGCAAGGAGACCCTTCCCGCGATACGCAGAGACCCGAGCTATCTCAGCCGCAACAACATGAGCGTCGTGACGACCTCGGGCAAGATCGTCGATCCGTCAACCATAGATTGGGCGGCGACGACGAAGAGCTTCCCCTACATGATTCGCCAGGAACCCGGGTCCCACAACGCCCTCGGGCGGGTCAAATTCATGTTCCCCAACAAATACATGGTCTATCTCCACGACACCCCGAGCAAGGGGCTTTTTGCGCGAACCGAACGGGCCTTCAGCCACGGCTGCATCCGCACTCAGAACCCTTTCGATCTGGCAGAGATCCTGCTCGCGGATCAGGGATGGGATCGAGCGAAGATCGACCAGGTCATCGCCTCGAAAAAGACCACCAGAATCAACCTCGAGACACCGATCTCCGTCATGCTGCTCTATTGGACCGCGGAGGTCACCGACGATGGCACGGTCCATTTCAGGAAAGACGTCTACAACCGTGACGCACCGATCATCAAGGGGCTCGACGAGCCATTTCGGGTCAGCCTGCCGGAGGGTGCACGAGAGGCGATCGGCTACCGGTAGTCTCTAATCCGAACCCTCGGTCATCTCCCGGAATCGGTCGCCGGCATATCGCGCGATCCCGATCCACACGAGGGCCAACACGATGGTGAGGAATGACAGCACGCGCACAGCGGTGAACTCTTCGATGACGGCCCCAAGGAATAGAGCTACGCCGACGGCAACCACCTTGGCCGTACGGTAGAGAAACATATCGATGCAAGCCTTCGCCTTGTATTTTTCGGCGCGACTCAGAGGCGTGTAGAGGGACTCCCGGGCGCTCTGGTTGATCGAGTAATTGAGGCCATTATCGACGGTGTTGAGCGAACTGCCGATCAATAGAATCGGGAAGAGAAGGAAGAGACCCGACGCCCCCAGGATCAACACCGGCATGACTAGCAACGCGGCCTTGACTCCGAATCGGCTCATGACGTTGGCGGTGACGAAAAGCTGCACGACGAGCGCCACGATATTTGTGATGGCGTAAACGGTGGCGAAGTGCTGGCCGGTGGCGCCGCTCACATAGTGCACCACAGTGGCGGTGAACTGGTAATCCAGGAGCTGCGAAACGATCTCGTAGATCCCGACCAGACCCACAATCGCCAACAGGTAGCGAGATCGAAAAACAAGCAGCGCGCCCTCGAGGGCGACACCGGCGCGTTTCTTCTCCTCTCCACCTGCCGGAGTCTCGATCGCGGTTGGCGCCCCCCACCGGTCGACCCACCGCCCGGCCGCTCCCGCAATGGCGGCGATCACGATCATAATTCCGGCGCAGATCAGCGCCCAGTCGGCGGGTTCGAAGTTCTCGATCTGGGTCCGCACGAAAAAGGAGCTGAAAGCGCCGCCGGTAACACCACCGAGGATGATGGGGCCATAGAGGCGGCGCGAGTCGAGCGGCGAAACACTGTCGTTAAGGAAGGCGAAGAACGTCGCAACCATCAGCGAGTTGTAGAGATCACCGAATATGTAAAAAGTCCAAACCGTCGCCTCGCTGGGGTTTGGCAGCAATGCACGGTACATCAGGAGAAGGACGAAGCAGAATACGGCGAAGACGTAGGTGAGCTGCTGGCGGCGAAGGGTTCGGGCGAGCCACGTGAAAACGACCGCCGCGAAAAAGACAACAACCATATTGCCGATCTTGGCGATCATTTCGGCCTGCGGCCCGGAGAGAACCCAGCCGAAGAGATCGAAGGTGTGGCCACCGACGTTGTAGAAATCGATGAACAGCGCCTTCTTGATTGGTTTGAGGATCCAGAACGTGGTGATGACGGTGAAGAAATAGAAAAACATCAGGACGACGAACGACCATTCGCCCTTCTGCACCCGCGTGGAAAGTTTTTGTCCTGTCATCTTCGTTGTATTCGCAACATCTACTCTAACGCGCTTTTTGCGATCCGGATTTCAATCTCTGAGAATTCACCATTTGAACCGCCTGTGGAGAGAAAATATCGTCACTCCTCGTCGAGGAACTCGGACTCTCCGAGCCATTCGTCGCGGGGATAGTAGATCCAGAGAACGGAGCCCTCTTTGATGGCGTCAATGAGGATCTTCGAGATTCCCGGACGCACGGCCGGACACCCCCAGCTGCGGCCGATCAGACGACCGTCGGCCCGATCCTCGGAAACGTACTGAGCACCATGGAGGACAATGAGGCGTTCCCGGGCGTTGTCGTTCACGCCCTCTTCGAGACCATCGAGTTTGAGTGAGTAACCGTGACGGCCGAAGTAGGTCTCGGCGGTTATGAACAGACCGAGGCTCGACTTGAGGGTTCCCTTCTCGTTCGAGAAGGTGAGCGCTTCCTCCATCGTCCCGCCCGATCCACGTGGTCTGCCCATCCCGTGCGCCACCCACTCCTGATAGAGCACGCGGCCGACCTTCATGTCGATCACCCACAACCGCTGTTGAAAGGACGGCAGTTCGTAGTCGATGATGGTCAGCACCGGTCGACGAACAAAGCCACCCTCCTCCGCCTGTTCGTACGCCTCGAGCGCCAACTCGAGGACCTCCGGCCGGAGGTTGTTCGTCTGCCCGAGAATCGCTTCCGGACTCACCGCGCCTGCTGAGACGCTGGCAACCGTGGCGGCAAGAAGAGCAACAATCGTCTTCATCTGTATCCCGTACGATAATCTACCCAACGGGATCCGCCAATCGGCCGAGATTGTCGTAAGATCGTTGCCTGACTCTTGAGCCATGAGCAATGGTCGAAGCAATTCGGGGGGGACATATGGCGGCGGCACGGATAAAAGACGAGCTCGAGCAGCTCCGCCAGGAGCTGACAACACTCGCCGCGGAGAGCGAAGAGACCCGGCGTGAACGAGCAGAGCGGCGAGAAGCCACGATCGCGCGTTACCAGGCGTTCGGCGACTCGGTGCAGAAACATGCCAGGCAGATCGCACCGCTCGTTCTCATCGGCGCCGTCGTTCTTGGGATTCTCGTCGGTCGACATCTGACGAAGAAATAGGGGGACCCGATGCAAAAGCTCAGAATCCTCGCACGCGCCGAGCTTGCACTGGCCAAGATCCGAGCCCAACGCACGGGCTTCCAGATTGCGTTGTTTGCAGCTGCGGCCCTGTTTGCACTCTTCGGGCTCGTTTTGCTCAATCTGGCCGCCTACCAGGGCCTGGCGGCGCGCCTGGAACCGGCCATCGCCGCGCTCGTGGTTGCTGGAGCCAACCTGGTCCTCGCGATCGTCGCCATCGTCATCGCTCTCAACGCGCGGCCCGGCCGTGAAAACGAGAAGGTGGCGCGGGAAATCCGCGATATGGCTACAGAAGAGATCAAAAAGGACGTCGACGAGATTCGCGGCGAAATCAACCGCGTCACCGACGAGATCGAAGGTATCCGCACCGGGATCACATCCGTGCGCAAGGCCGTGCCGGGTGGCGTCCGGTCGGTCATCGGTCTGGCCGACTCGGTCCGAAAAGGACTCGACGACCTAGATTGACGACTGGCTCCGATTTGCCAGCAGGCGCCACGCGACGAGGGCCCAGCCTGCGATCAGGGCGGCACCACCGAAAGGGGTGATCGCGCCGAACCAGCGGGTTCCGGTCAGCACCAGCAGGTAGAGACTCCCAGAGAACACAACCGTCCCGGTCAGCAACAACCACGCCGCAGGCACCAACCGCCGTTCGGGCCAGCGGTTGATTGCCCACGCCAGGGCGAGCAAACCGAGCGCGTGGTACATCTGGTAGCGGACACCTGTTTCAAACGTGCTCAGCATCTTCGGGCTCAGGCTGGCCTTGAGTGCGTGGGCGCCAAACGCGCCGAAGACAACTCCCAACCCAGCCAGAACCGATCCGGCGGCAAAAATCCGTCGTTCCATTTCCACTCCTTCTCTGCCGAAGTGTAACGCTCCCGAAAAAAACTCTCTCCAGGGAATTCAATCGGTGGAAAGACGATTCTCATATTCGAATGCAGAACTCGCCGATCAATCCAACTCAACATTAGGAGGTTCGAAAATGCGACTGAAGCCCGTCCTGACTGTATTGATTTTGGCTGCGATGGCCACAGCCGGCACCGCAATGGCCCAGGATCAACCCAACATCCTCGTTGTCTGGGGTGACGATATCGGTCAGTCCAATATCAGCGCCTATACCCGCGGCATGATGGGTTACGAAACTCCGAACATCGACCGCATCGCCAACGAGGGCATGATCTTCACCGACTACTACGGCGAGCAGAGCTGCACCGCCGGCCGCTCGTCCTTCATCACCGGCCAGAGCGTCTTCCGCACTGGCCTTTCAAAGGTCGGCCTGCCCGGCGCCGATCTCGGCCTCCGGATCGAAGACCCGACCATCGCCGGGATGCTCAAGGCCCAGGGTTACGCGACCGGGCAGTTCGGCAAGAACCACCTCGGCGACAAGGACGAGTTCCTGCCCACCAACCACGGATTCGACGAGTTCCTCGGCAACCTCTACCACCTCAACGCCGAAGAGGAGCCCGAAAACGAGGACTACCCCGGCGACATGGTGCTGGCCGACGGTTCGACCTTCCAGCAGAAATTTGGACCTCGCGGCGTCATTCACAGCTATGCCGACGGTCGCATCGAGGACACCGGACCGCTGACCAAGAAACGCATGGAGACCATCGACGACGAGACGGTGGCCGCGGCGATCGACTTCATCGAGCGCCAGAATGCTGCCGGCAAACCGTGGTTCCTGTGGTGGAGCGGCACCCGCATGCACTTCCGCACCCACGTCAAAGATGAGCTTCGCGGGATCTCCGGCCAGGACGAGTACTCGGACGGCATGGTCGAGCACGATATGCACATCGGCGAGTTCCTGAAGGTCCTCGACAAGCTCGGTATCGCCGACAACACGATTGTTTTCTATTCGACCGACAACGGCCCCCACTACAACACCTGGCCCGACGCCGCCTCGACACCCTTCCGCGGCGAGAAGAACACCAACTGGGAAGGCGGCTGGCGGGTACCGGCGATGGTCCGTTGGCCCGGCAAGATAAAAGCAGGCTCCTATACCAACGAGATCGTCCATCACATGGATTGGCTGCCAACCTTTGTCGCAGCAGCCGGCGACACCGACATCAAGGCCAAGCTCAAGAGCGGCGGTGTGCAGGCTATCGGACGCAGCTACAAGGTCCACCTCGACGGCTACAACATCCTGCCGTTGCTGACCGGGCAGACCGAGAAGAGCCCCCGCGTCGAGATCTTCTATTTCTCGGACGACGGCGACCTCACCGCCCTCCGGTATGCGGACTGGAAGCTCATCTTCATGGAGCAAAAGACTGTGGGCACTTTCCGCGTCTGGATGGAGCCCTTCGTACCGCTTCGCGTGCCGCTGATCTTCAACCTGCGACGCGATCCCTACGAGCGTGCCGAGATCACCTCCAACACATATTACGACTGGCTGCTCGACAGGGCGTACCTGTTGGTACCGGCTCAGACCTACGTTGGGAAATTCCTGGCGACCTTCCAGGAGTTCCCGCCACGCCAGAAGGCGGCGAGCTTCAGCCTCGATCAGGTCATGGAAAAGCTCAACCCGACCTCTCACTGACGTAGCGAATTGTGATGACTGGCGGGCCCTCGGGCCCGCCATTTTTCGAAGGAAGTGACATGAAGAAACTCTCAACGATTCTCACCGTTTCCGCGATCCTCATACTCTCGTCCTGCAGCCAACCCGCCAACCACGAACAAACAACCACAGCGATCGACCGACTGCCGTCCTGGAATGAGGGCGAAACCAAACAGGCGATTCTCGATTTCGTCGCTGCCGTCACTGACCCGGCGAGTCCCGACTTCGTTCCCGAGGCCGAACGCATCGCCACGTTCGATAACGACGGCTGCCTGTGGGCCGAGCAGCCCATGTACGTCCAGATCGTCTTTGCCATGGATCGGGTCAAGGCGCTGGCGAACGAACACCCGGAGTGGGCGACAAAGCAGCCCTTCAAGGCGGTGCTCGACGGCGACATGGAGGCGCTGGTTGCCGCGGGAGAGCACGGTGTGGTCGAAATTATTATGGCGAGCCACGCCGGGATGACTACCGATGAGTTCGAGCACATCGTCACCGATTGGATCGACACCGCCCGCCACCCTACCACCGGCCGCCCCTATACCGAGATGGTCTACCAACCCATGTTGGAACTCCTCGACTTCATGCGGGCGAATGGATTCAAGACATTCATCGTCTCAGGTGGTGGTATCGAGTTCATGCGGCCGTGGACCGATGCGGTCTATGGCATTCCGCCCGAGCAGGTGGTGGGATCGAGCATCAAGACAGCCTTCGAAGTGCGCGATGGCGAGCCCGTGCTCGTGCGCCTGCCGAAGTTGAACTTCAATGACGACAAAGAGGGCAAACCGGTCGGCATCAACTCGCACATCGGCCGCCGGCCCATCGCCGCCTTCGGTAATTCCGACGGTGATTTCCAGATGCTCGAGTGGACCACAGCCGGAAGCGGCGCCAGGCTGGGGGTCCTCGTCCACCACACCGACTCAGATCGCGAATGGGCCTACGACCGCGAGTCGCACATCGGACGTCTCGACCGCGGTTTGGACGAGGCCGATGCGCGCGGCTGGATCGTCGTCAATATGAAAGACGACTGGCGAACGATTTTCCCGCCGACCAATTGATTTCGTCCTCCGAATGGACGGTTGTAAATGAAGGCGCGAGGCTTGGGGCTTGACGCGCCGAGGTATCCTGAAGCACCAATGGAAAAAAGGAGTCAGACGTGAAGAAGCGGACATTTGCATTGTTGTTTGTGACAGCGGCTGCCGTGATCGTAGGTTTCGTTGTTGGCAGTGCCATCAGCACCGGAGCTGAGGCCGAGGCCAGAATGTCCCCGGTCAACGCCCGAGCACGCGCCTTTTACGCGCCGAACAGTGAGGACCTCGCGCCTGACGAAATGCGGTTGATTGCCTGTGGCACCGGGATGCCCACGGCACGTCCGAAACAAGCGGCGTCGTGCTGGCTGCTCGAACTGGGTAACGGCGACAAGTTTATCTTCGATATCGGGACCGGATCGGCCGAGCGCATCGCAGGCATGCAGATTCCCTACAACTACCTCGACAAGGTCTTCCTGAGCCATCTGCATACCGACCACTTTGGTGATCTGGACGCGTTGTTTGTCGGTGGCGCGCTGGCCGGCCGCCAGAAACCGCTCAGGGTTTGGGGACCGAGCGGCGACACCCCGGAGAGGGGCACGAAGTATGCGCTGCATCACCTGTACAAAGCGCTGACCTGGGACCTCGACGGCCGTAAGGGAATCACCGATCCACGCGGATACCAACCCTTCGACGTCACCGAGTTCGACTACAAGGGCGTGAACGAGATCATCTATCAGGAGAACGGCGTGACGGTTCGGTCCATCCCGGCCATCCACTCCCTGGACGGTCCGGTGAGCTTCATCCTCGAGTGGAACGGGTTTAAGTTTGTCTTCGGAGGAGATACTTATCCGAACAAGTGGTTCGAGGAGTATGCGAAGGATGCCGACGTGGCGATTCACGAGTGCTTCATCACCGTGCCGGATATGATCGAGAAGTTCCAGTTCACGCCGCAGAGTGCTCTGTCGGTGGCCACCCAGATCCACACCGCACCTGAAGCATTCGGCAAAATGATGTCGCTCGTCAAACCGCGGATGGCCGTGGCCTATCACTTCTTTAACGACTTCGACACCTCAGCGTCGATCAATGATCGCATTCGGGCGACCTACGACGGCCCGCTGAGCCTTTCCGTGGACTACATGGTGTGGGACATCACCAAGGACGATATTCGCGTTCGGATGGCGGCTGTCGATGAAGACGTTTGGCCACCTCCGGCAACCGAGAAGCCGCTCTTGCCCGACGCGAGTCTCAGGATTCAATATTCGGACTTTATCGCTGGCGGCAAATCCGACATGAAAGACGTGATTCAGCCCGTGTATGACGAGATCAACAGGGAGTATGGACTCAACGAGAAGCAAGACTGAACCGAATTCGTCAGGATCCAGCTGGGTGAAGGCACGTCTCGCTCGTGTTACGCGCGCCGGAATTGCCGGCTGACACAGCAGTCAAGCTCACGGGGAGGGCGCTAGCGCCCTCTCCGCGTGACTTCTCGAGAAGAAGAAGGGACACATCCCGAGGTGAGGCCGTAGGGCTCTGGGGCTTTAAGGTTCTCTCCAACGATCGTGGAGCCACAGCCAGCTGTGAGGCCGCTCGCGGATGACATCTTCGTAGAAGCGCTGGATGGTGGCGGTGTCGGTTTCGACGTCGCCCACCATCGGGAGGGGGCCCGTAAACTTTGCGACGTGCTTGCCGACGCCTTCCCGCCAATAGGACAGGCCGTAGACAGGAGCACTCGACCTTTGCACGGCAATCGAGACTGCCGGGGAGGTCCACGCGGGTCGACCAAAGAACTCGATAGGAATCCCCCTGCGATAGCGTTGATCGAGGAGAAAGACCAGCACCCGCCCTTCGTCCAGTTCCTTCAGGATCTCTTTGAAGGAGTTCATCGACGGCAGCAGACCGAGCCCGAATTTTCGCCTGACCTCATCCACATATTCGGCCGCCGGCTTCCAGCTCGGGTTCTTGACGACCACCGTGGCCGGCAAAGATCCATCCCGCCCGACCATCGGACCGCAAAGATCCCAGGAGCCGAAGTGCCCGGCGACGAGGATGACACCCTCCCCCGAAGCGATGTGACGATGAATCGGCTCGCTGTTTTCGACGGTCAGTTGGATGCAGGGCTTACGCGCCTCGTGGAAGAGCTCGATGTAGCCCATGACCAACCCCGCCGCCTTGCGTCGCAGGTTCGGGCCAACGGGAAGATCAGGAAAAACGTGGCGAAAACCATCGACCGCGGTCGCTTTACGAAAAGGGAGGACGGTCCACCACAACCACGCCAGCAACCACGACAGGCCCCACCCGACGCGCAGAGGAATGCGGGAAAAGACCCAGACTATGGTTTTGAACGCGACGATAGATCCCCCCGAGCCACGCTCTCGACCTCAATCTACATCAGAAATCGATAAGCGGGCACCTGGAGAGGCCGTCATTCGCGGGCAGGTGGGTTCTCGAGCAATGCGACGACTTCGGCGTGACCGTTCTGCCGGGCGAAGCTCAGAGCGGTGTCGCCGTCCACATCCTTGATGTCCCGGTCGGCTCCGGCACCGAGCAACAGACGTACGACATCCGCGAGACCTTCCGCCGCTGCGGTCATCAAGGGCGTAAAGCCCTCCAATGTGCCCTGGACGTTGACCTCGGCTCCCCGCTTCAGGAAAAGCCCCACCGTCTCCACAAATGGGCCGCTGGCGGCGTACATCAGCGCGGTCCGGCCGGTGCTGTCCTTGGCGTCGATCTCCGCGCCCGCATCCAGGAGGTATTCGGCGACCGCAGCATGACCATTGAACGCAGCGAACATCATTGGTGTGCGCCTCTCGGCGTCGATCACCT
>Ga0316193_10001470_pt1 | contig 15874 bp, 14 predicted proteins | sample MerIslsedime2_MG_FD_207735 | JGI IMG/M metagenome (GOLD analysis project Ga0316193, IMG submission 207735) | Coastal sediment microbial communities from Maine, United States - Merrow Island sediment 2 | ecosystem: Environmental > Aquatic > Marine > Coastal > Sediment | place: USA: Maine...
ACGTTTGCTCTCAATTCTTTGCTGCCCGGTGACGCACAAAGGCCTGGCGCTGGCAAATGGCGACCTGCTTTCGAAGGTCAATAATGCAATCGCTGCCGGATCGCTCGAGAACCGTGATGGCGAAACGCTGGCGGGCGCGTTGAAAGAGGCGCTCGTTACGGACGATGGCAAGATTCTTTACCCGGTGAATGACGGTATCCCGGTGTTGCTGGAAGGCGAATCCGTGACGCTGGAGCAACTGGAAACTGCGTGAAAATATCGGCGAACCAGCTTGGGCAACATCTCGGGAAGTCGCTTTTACCTTGCTACCTTGTCTCGGGCGACGAACCGTTGCTGGTACAGGAAGCGCTCGATGCCATCCGGCAAAAGGCGCGAAATGATGGCTTCGAATCGCGCGACCTGCATGTGGCGACAACCGGCTTTGACTGGCAGGAGTTAAGCGCATCTGCCGGCAATCTGTCCCTGTTTGCCGAGAAACGCATCATCGAGTTACAACTGCCAACCGGCAAGCCGGGCAGGGCTGGTAGCGTAACCATTGTCGATATGATCGCGCAGGCCGGCACCGACATCCTGTTTATTGTCAGAACGCCAAAGCTCGACCGAGGTACCGCTGCATCCAAATGGGCGAAGGCGCTCGAAGCGGCAGGTGCCCTGGTGCAAATCTGGCCAATCAATCCTCGCGAACTCGTACCCTGGATTCAGGGTCGAATGCGGGCGGCCGGATTGCAGCCCGATCGCGAGGCCGTTCGATTGATCGCCGACCGCGTTGAAGGAAATCTGCTCGCAGCTCAGCAAGAAATTGAAAAGTTGCGACTCATCTGCGGAGAAGGTCCGGTGACTGCAAGTGATGCTGATGCGGCCGTCGCAGACAGTAGTCGCTTTGATGTTTACAAACTGGTGGACGCCGCTGTTGCCGGCGACGCAAAACGTGCCGTTCGAATACTCGGCGGTGTACGTACCGAGGGCACCGAAGCGGTGATCGTCATGTGGGCGCTCACGCGGGAGCTGCGGGTGCTGGCAACATTGGCCGACAGCGTGCAAAACGGAATGGAACTGAGTAGCGCTATGCAAAAGGCACGTGTCTGGCAAAACCGGCAAAGTATCGTTCGGTCATGCATCAGCCGGCACGGAGCGCCGGACTTTTTTGCGCTGCTGAAGCTGGCAAGACGCGCGGATGCAGCCGCGAAAGGGCAAAGTGGCGATGACCCGTGGCAATTAGCCGTCGAAATCGTACTCGGTCTTGCAACAGCAAGAGCGTATGCTGCGTGAATTCTATTCACAACATGATGACGCAGGTGACTGGCTCGTGAGGTCGGGGGGACGATTGGGCAGCACAATGAAGGTTCCGGATTGATGGGTCCGATCGGAGTATTTGGCGGCACGTTTGACCCGATCCATTATGGCCACCTTCGGACGGCATTCGAGATGTTGCAGGCACTTCGATTCGACGAGGTGCGATTCATGCCCTGTGGAGATCCCCCGCATCGGGGCAAAACGTATGCGGATGCGACACTCCGGTTGCAAATGGTGACAATGGCGATTGAAGGGCAACCACGATTCGTTGCGGACGACCGGGAGCTGCGACGCGATGGCCCGTCTTATACGGTGGACACGCTTAGCGCACTGCGTGAAGAATTTCCGCAGGTGCCGCTTGCCCTGATCATCGGCATGGACGCGTTTCTCGGTTTGCCGAAGTGGCATCAGTGGCGCGACATCCTGACGCTTGCCCATATTGTTATTGCACACAGGCCGGGCTGGCGAGCGCCAGACATGGGTCCGCTCGGAAGTTTGCTGGCTGAGCGCGGTACACACCGGATCGACGACTTGCATGAGGCCGGCGCTGGCCGAATATACATACACGATGTTACGCAGCTGGAGATTTCTTCAACAGAGATACGTGAACTTATCGCTTGCGGCAGAGATCCAATATTCCTGATGCCGGATGCGGTAAGAGACGTGATAAGCGATAGCGGTTGCTATGCATCGGCCGAGAGTAATTAATTAAAGGTAAGCAACGGAATAATGAATGAATAGTGAGCAATTGAGCGACCTGGCAGTGGAAGCACTGGAAGAAGTGAAAGCACAGGACATCGTCAAACTCGACGTACGCAATCTGACAACGGTAACGGACTACATGGTCGTCGCCAGTGGCACATCAAACCGCCATGTCAAAGCGCTTGCCGAGGCAGTGGCAGACAAAGCGCGGATAGCGGGCCACAAACCCGCCGGTATCGAGGGCGCCGAAGGCAGCGAGTGGGTGCTTCTGGACCTCCACGATACGCTTGTACACGTTATGCTCCCGAGAGTGCGAGAGTTTTACAATCTTGAAAAGCTCTGGTCGCTGACACCGCGCAGCGATGTCGCCGCCACCGACGGGTGATGAATGCACATTCGCTTGATAGCGGTCGGCGACAAGCAGCCGTCCTGGGTTGACTCTGCATTCAAAGGCTATACTGATCGGCTGCCGCGCCAGTGGAAGTTTCGATTGGACCTTATCGCCACTGCGCAAAGAACAAAAAGCAGTAATTTGTCTGACGCCAAACAGGTGGAAGGCTCAAGAGTACTTGCCAGCATTCGGCCTGGCGAATTTGTTGTTCTTCTCGACGAACGCGGCAAGGCGTTATCGAGCCGAGATCTCGGGGAACATCTGACCGACTGGCAGTCTGCAGGACGCGACCTGTGCTTCCTGATTGGTGGACCCGATGGTGTGTCGGACGATTGTGCCGCGCGCGCTGATTTCAGATGGTCATTGTCCGTTATGACGCTGCCGCACGGGCTAGCTCGCGTCATGTTCAGCGAACAGTTGTATCGGGCCTGGACCCTGACGCAAGGACATCCCTACCATCGTGACTGAACCCGTACTGCACCTGGCGTCGTCATCGCCGAGGCGGGTGGAAATTCTCACCGCGCTGGGACTGACATTTACCGCGGCAGGCGTCGATATCGACGAGACGCCGCTTGCGGGCGAGAACGTAAGCGATATGGTTCTGCGTTTGGCCGAAACCAAGGCGCAAGAGGCCGCGAAACAGCACAGCGGCCTGGTGCTGGGTTCGGATACCGCCGTCGAACTGGATGGCGTGATCTTTGGCAAGCCGAAAGACGAGCAAGACGCACTCGATATGCTGGCGCGACTGTCCGGTCAGAGCCACCGGGTGCTGACCGGAGTAGCCATTGTCAGCGGAGACCGCGTCTGGCGGGATCTGTCCGTTACCCGCGTGAGTTTTCGCGAAATTCAAGCGGACGAAGCGCGCCAATACTGGCAAAGTGGGGAGCCGGAAGGAAAGGCGGGAGCCTATGCGATCCAGGGTCGCGGCGGTGTGTTTGTCGATTCGATATCCGGTAGCTATTCCGGCGTGGTTGGACTGCCTGTATTTCAGACTGCGCGCCTGCTGCAGCAGGCGGGCGTAGGGGTGATGAGCGCCACATTGACAGAGGATGTATCTGCAGAATGACGGACGAATCACAACGAGAAGAGATTCTGGTCAATGTCACGCCGCGCGAAGTGCGAGCGGCATTGCTGGAAAACGGCTTCCTGCAGGAAGTGCATATTGAGCGTGCGGCGCGCCGTGGGCTCATCAGCAACATTTACAAAGGGAAGGTCTCCCGCGTATTGCCTGGCATGCAGGCTGCGTTTATCGATATCGGTCTTGAGCGCACCGGATTCCTGCACGCATCGGATATTTCCAACGGCCATTCGCCCGATGCCGCCGATGCGACCACGCCCGACATACGCGAGTTGATTCGAGAGGGCAGCGAGGTTGTGGTGCAAGTTGTGAAGGATCCGCTGGGCACCAAGGGAGCGCGGCTTTCCACCTTTATCACCCTGCCGTCCCGGTTCCTGGTTTTGCTGCCGGCCGGAAGTGGCGTTGGCGTATCTGCGCGTATTGAGGACGAGGGAGAACGCGAACGCCTGCGCACGATGCTGGAGGATATGCTGCAGGGACTCGACGAACCGGGCGGCGTAATAATAAGAACCGCGGCCGAGGGCGCGCCAGCGGAAGCACTGCGTGCTGACCTGAATTTCTTGCTCAAAATATGGTCGGCCGTTCAGCTTAAGTGCAGCAAAGGCAAGGTAAAAACACTGATTCATGAGGATTTGCCGCTGCCGATCAGAATCATGCGGGATATGGTTACCAGCGATGTTGAACAGATCCTGGTTGATTCCGACGAGGACTTTGCGAGTATGAAAGCTTTCGCCGCCAGTTTCTTGCCCGAGTTGGAGCCGAAGCTTGTTCATTATAAAAAGCGCCGGCCGATTTTTGACCTGCATGGCGTTGAGGACGAGATCAAGAAATCTCTGGACCGAAGTATCCCCTTGAAGTCGGGCGGATACGCGATTTTTGACCAGACGGAGGCGATGACAACGGTTGATGTAAATACGGGCGGCTACGTCGGGCATCGTAACCTGGAAGAGACGATTTACAGGACGAACCTGGAAGCTGCTGTCGCGATTGCACGGCAACTGAGGCTGCGCAATCTCGGTGGCATCATCATTATCGACTTTATTGATATGGAAGTTGAAGAACACCGCAATCGAGTGATGGAAGTTCTCGAGAAATCCCTGGCGCGCGACCATGCGCGACATCATTTGACGCCGGTCTCGCCACTCGGCCTGGTCGAGATGACCCGCAAGCGCACGCGCGAAAGCTTGCAGCGTATCCTGTGCAAGGACTGCAGCTACTGCAATTCGCGTGGATTCATTATGTCGGCAGAAACTGTCTGCTTCGAAGTGTTTCGTGAGGTAATTCGTCAGCATCGACAGTTCACGTTTGATGAGTTGCTGGTATTGGCCCATCAGGATGTTATTGACCTGTTACTGGATGAAGAATCGAATGGCTTGCTGGAGCTGGAACAACAGATCGGGAAACCCATACGTTTGCAGCCGGAATCGCTCTACCTGCTCGACCAGTTTGACGTCGTTCTGATTTGACGCACATGCCCTGAACGGAACACATGAAAAAACTGCTGCAAAACATACTGAAGATACTGGCCTACCTTGCGGCGGCCATGGTAATTCTGCTCGCCGTGGCTGTGGGCCTGTTCCGATTGTTGTTGCCGCGGTTGCCGGAGTACCAGGAGGAGATTAAAGCCTGGGCGGACGCGGCGATTGGAATGCAGGTGGAATTTGCGGACATGAATGCGCGGTGGCGGCTGAGTGGACCGGAGCTGACGTTCCAGGACGCTGAACTGACCATTCATGACGCAGAGTCGAGCCTGATCTCCGCCGGCGAGGTCAGCGTCGGCGTAAGCCTGGTTCGATTGCTCAAGGATCGCGAACTGGTTGTCGATCGGATCTATATTCGAGGTACCGAATTGACGCTGCAATTGACGGAAAGCGATGGCTGGCTGGTGCAGGGAATGCCAATCGGCGAGGTCGTCGGATCGCGGAAAGTGCCATCAAATCAAACAGACAATGTCGAGATCATCGCCGATGACATCACCGTTGATTACCTGCTGCCTGACAGCAGCGACGTTCTTACTTTTGAGCTCGATAGCCTGGAAATTGCGCGCGACAATGCACATGTACTTATCGACGCGGCCATCAATCTCCCGGAAAGTATGGGTGGGCGGCTGGACCTGGCCGCTACACAGCGCGCCGAAGAAGCCGAGCAGGGGATCTGGCAATTTTACGTTGAAGGAAGCGGTCTTTCGATTCCCGGCTGGGCTGCTCTCGATACGCACAGATTCCCGCAGTTCAGATCGGGAATGCTGGATCTCAGTGCATCGATACAATACTCGGCTGCCGTTATTGACCGCGCAACGGCTAACTTCGTACTTAATGATCTGGAAGGCATGGATTTGTCTGTCTCGGCGGAGTTCGGCCTGCAGGGGCGTGTTGAATATTCAAAAGACGACAGCGGCTGGTTGGTTGCCGCATCGAATCTGGTCGCCAGCACCGCCGCTGGTGTCTGGCCGCGGTCAACGCTGAGCCTTGAAGTCAGTAATAACGCCGATGACGAATTAAGAGCGTTGTCGACGTCGGCCAGTTACTTGCGGCTGGATGACTGGAGCTATATCGCAGAATGGTTACCGAATGACGTTCGAAAGAAACTGACCGATTTCGACCCGACGGGGGTCGTGCGAAACCTGCAGCTTGATCTGGATGAATTGCAGCAACGAGAGCAACCGGAGCAATCAGGGGGCCAGCCCGAATTTGCTCTAGCCGCCGTTCTGGATGGCGCCGGAATCGCAGCGACAGAATCATTCCCGGGATTACGCAATATCAGCGGACTGATAAGAACGGACAACAATGGCGGCAGGCTGGAGATCGAGTCCACGCAGCTGGTTGTTGACCTTGCATCGCAACTCGATGAAGAGATTGCATTTGATGACGCCAACGGAACAATAATCTGGCGTCGAAATGCGGAAGGGGTCATCATACTTTCAGACAGCGTTCGTATCCGAAATGCCGAGATCGATAGCCAAAGTAGCCTGCAAATAAATATTCCCGCCGGTTCATCCGCACCGGTTGTCGACTTTCAGAGCACCTGGAGCATAAACGACATAGCTGCCGTCAAACGCTATTTGCCGGCTAAACATATCAAGCCGTCATTGTATCGCTGGCTTAGCGTTGCGCTGGTAGAGGGAAACGCGCAGCGCGGCACGATGCGCCTCAGCGGACCGCTCGACAAGTTTCCATTTGACAATGGCGAGGGTATTTTCAGGATTGAGAGCCACTTCGAGAATACGACACTGCGGTATGCGGAATTGTGGCCGGACGCGAAGAACATGTCACTGGACGTGGTGCTTGACGGCATGCGACTTTATTCGCATCGCAATTCGTCCAACAATGAGGGCAACAATATTGTCGACGCGAAAATCGAGATACCCGATCTGCGACATCCCATTCTCAGTATCGACGCGTTCGCCACGGGTTCGCTCGAAAGCATTCGGGAGTTCTCCAGAAACAGCCCTATCGCAAGCGTGTTTGGTGGGCACCTGGAAAGGGTCAGTGTTGACGGTGATGCGTCATTCAATTTGCTATTGACCTATCCGATTTCGGATCGTGAGAACTACGAGTTCACTACGAGTATTCAAACGAGTGGCGGAACCTTGTCATTCAGCGGTTTTCAACCACCATTGACGGATTTGAATGGCATCGTCACCGTTTCGCGTGACAGCATCAGTTCGGAATCCTTGTTCGGCCGGTTTTTGGGCGAACAGGTGAACATAAACCTGCGGCCCGCAACGGAAGATGAATCGTCATACTCGATCATCGCCGAAGCGAACGGGCGGCTTACCGATACCGGTCTCGTGACGGAACTGGCACCACCGATGGAAAATATCATCGCTGGCGCAACTGACTATCGTGCGAGCATTCGATTTCCCAGGGGAGGTCTTGAAAACCCTGCGCCGTTTCAAATCGTCATCGACACAAACCTCGACGGCATGAGCATCGACCTTCCGGTGCCGCTGCAAAAACCGGCGAATTCAGAGATGCCACTGTCTTTCAGCATCGAGTTCCCGCAAGAAGGGAGTATCCATTCAAATGGCAGCCTGTCGGCCGATCTGAACTGGACCCTTGCCTTTCTGAACCTGGAAGAGTCGGGGTGGGACTTTGACCGGGGTACACTGACCGTCGGTGGCGAATTGCCAGAGCCGCCGGACGTGCGCGGGTTGCATATTAACGGCGAGACTGACGGTGTAATCCTCGACGACTGGCTCGCACTTGGCAGGGCCAAGAGCGGAAAAACCGGTGTCGCTGATCGCATACGTTCCATTGATCTCGCTTTAGGCAACCTGAATGTAATAGGACAGGACCTGAAGAATCATCGCATTGAAGTGCAACGCAGCGGGCAGGACTGGCTGGTTATGGTGAGCGGTGACAAGGTGCTCGGTACCGTTACTGTGCCGTACGACTTCGCATCTGGCCGTCCGTTGGTGATCGATATGGAGTCCCTGATCTTGCCGGGCGCAGACGCTGAGCTTGCCGAGGGTCGAAACGAAAACAAGACAACGGATCCGCGAAACATACCGCCGCTCAGCATCAAAGCAGCAAATTTTGCGCTGGGCGATCGATTCTTCGGTGCGTTGAATGCGGAATTCCTTAGCACCGAGCGAGGTCTGCAGGCGACATCGCTGGTTACCCGGGACGCGAGTTTTTCCGTGGAAGGCAGCGCCGGTTGGCTGGTCGATCCATCTGATAATTTCAGCCAGAGTACCTACCTGAACGCGAAACTGAAAAGCACGAACATCGAGGCTACGATGAAGCAGCTCAATTATACGCCCGGTATCGCAGGCGAAGATCTGGAAATTGACATCGATATCAATTGGCCGGGCGGCCCGGCAGAGGACTTTCTTGATCATATCAATGGCGAGGTCGGCCTGCGCTTCGGTGCGGGGACACTGGATGACGTTGAGCCAGGCGCCGGACGCGTATTCGGCCTGATGAGCGTGGTCGCTTTGCCGCGCCGATTATCGCTCGACTTCAGCGACGTGTTTGAGAAAGGTTTCGGTTTTGACACTATCACCGGCACATTCAGGATCGAAAAAGGACAGGCTTATACCTGCAATTTATCGCTCGAAGGGCCGGCGGCTGACGTTGGCATCGTTGGTCGAGCTGGCCTTGCGACCCGGGACTACGATCAGACAGCCATCGTTAGTGCAAACGTTGGCAACACCTTGCCCATCGTTGCTGCCGTCGTCGCGGGCCCGCAGGTCGCGGCTGCCCTATTGATCTTCTCGCAAATATTCAAAAAACCACTGCAGGAGGTCGGGCAGATCTACTACGGTATCGACGGTTCATGGGATGAGCCAGAAGTGGCGGCAGTGGATGTCACTCGATTAGCATCGAACAGCGCATCCGCGGGCTGTCTTAAAGAGGCCAGTCAGAACTGAAATGCGGAATATCTGGCAAATTCGGCACAAGCGATGCACCATCGTTTTCCGCTACAGGCAGTTTCAAAGGGTTGAATGAGTTGGCAGACGGTCAGAACACAGAAAATACCATCGATAATGTAATGTCGCAGGTGCTCCAGCCGACAGGGCTCGACGAGCGTCACATCAGCAATGCGCTGGGTTCATTGAACCTGAAGGATGTTGACATCGCCGACCTGTATTTCCAGGTCAGCCGCCAGGAAAGCTGGTCGGTCGAGGATGGCAAACTCAAAGAGGGCAGCTTTAATCTCGACCAGGGCGTTGGAGTCCGTGCCGTGTGCGGAGAAAAAACCGGCTTCGCGTACTCCGACGAGTTGCTGATTCCGTCGCTCGAGCAAGCGGCAAGTGCAGCCCGGGCTATTTCCCGACAGGGAGAATCGAAGTCCGTGCGGATCCAGGCGAAAGGAGTTCCAACGACGGCTCTTTATCCGGCGGTGGATCCCACAACCAGCATTTCAGACGAAACGAAGACCACCCTGCTGGCCGAACTTGATGTCGCGACTCGGGCGCTGGACAAGCGCATCGAGCAGGTCATCATCGGCTTGACGAGTGTGCAGGACCTGGTACTGATTGCGTCAGCTGACGGAACCTTGGCGGCGGACGTTCGCCCCCTGGTCCGACTCAACGTCAGTGTCATCCTGGAAGAAAACGGTCGTCGCGAGCAAGGGTATTCCGGTGGGGGCGCCCGTGCGGGACTCGATTTTTTCGTCGACAGCGACCTTCCCGTCGAGCTGGCGAAAGAAGCGGTGCGACAGGCCAGCATACAGCTCGAAGCGGGGCCCGCGCCGGCAGGCTCGATGCCGGTTGTGCTGGGTTGCGGCTGGCCCGGTATCCTGCTTCACGAAGCGGTAGGGCATGGCCTCGAAGGCGACTTCAATCGAAAGGGTACGTCAGCATTCAGCAGCCTGCTTGGCCAGGCGGTGTCGTCGCCCCTGTGCACCATTGTGGATGATGGCACGATGCCCAATCGTCGCGGTTCGCTTTCCATCGATGATGAAGGTACTCCGGGTCAATACAATGTCCTCGTTGAAAAGGGCGTGTTGCGCGGGTACATGCAGGACAAACTCAATGCACGACTGATGGGTGTAGCGCCAACCGGAAATGGAAGGCGTGAATCATTTGCCCATGCACCCATGCCGCGGATGACGAATACGTATATGTTGCCCGGACCGCATGATCCCGGCGAAATTATTGCGTCGGTGTCGAAGGGTATTTACGCTCCGAATTTCGGTGGTGGGCAGGTTGATATCACGTCCGGCAAGTTCGTATTTTCTGCCAGTGAGGCTTACTTGATTGAAAACGGCAAGGTGACATCGCCCGTCAAAGGGGCCATGTTGATCGGAGACGGTCCGGAGGCGCTGGGCAAGATTTCGATGGTCGGCAACGACCTGCAACTTGACCGCGGTGTGGGAACCTGTGGCAAGGACGGACAGTCTGTCCCTGTCGGTGTTGGACAACCGACTCTGAAGATCGACGAGCTTACGGTTGGCGGCACGTCCTGAACGGCCCCGGCAGTCGCGATCTGACATAATGCCGCGACAAAATATACTGTATGTGAATTGCTTCAACGAATGAAGATTATGTCCGTAGTATTTTGTGGTTCTCGCATGGAGGATAGAGACGCATGGCTTTCGAAAATACAATAACAGAGCAGGACATGGACGCAACAAGTCGTCAGTTCATTCAGGGGCTAAAAACGGACCCGGGCCCCAGAGACGCCGACCTCGATATTGATGGGCTCTCGGAGTCATTTCTCGCTCGCATCCTGGGCTTGTTCTCTTCAGATAAATCCTGACAAAACACTTTATTAATCAATAAGTAATAAGTCTGCACGGAATCACCGGGCGACGCTGATGTGTGTTGTCCGGGATTTTGGCGGCTGGACTATTGCTGTGTCTCAACGGACAATAGTGCAAATTCGAAAACAAAAGTGGCGCGACATGTGGGTGTCCAAACCAATTTATGAAAGCCTGCCGTATTTTTACCTGGTGGTCGGAGCGGTAACGCTGGCAACTTCAATGTACCTGAATCACTGGATCTGGCCTGAGATTTGTTTCAGCGTTGGTTTGTTTGGCCTGGTAGCGGGACTGACCGTCTGGTTGAAGCGTCGTGACTTTCGGAATCACAATCATCGCGCAGGCGATGGCGCTGATTACTGAATAATATCGGCGACTTTATCAAGCCTGTTTTTCGTGGGCGCCAGAGTCGCTGGCATTGGCGGCGGCCTTTTTCTTCAGCTCCGGGCTTCGCAAGTCAGAGTAAATCAATTCGTGAATGCCTAAAGAGACCACGTCTCCGTCATGCAGATGGTGGACTTGAACGCGTTCTTCATTAATGACAATGCCATTGGTGCTGTTCAGGTCAACGATCGTACAGCCACCTTCGTCGCTGGTCAGCCTGGCGTGACGTCGACTGACAAACTTGCTCTTGATGAATATATCGTTTTCCTGTGAGCGACCGACGACAACGGATCCGGCAAACAGGTCGTACTCAGCAATAATCTGGTTATTTTCGCGGACGGCGATTTTCGTCAGGTATTCGTGGGGCTTGTTCGTATCTGCAACCTTGGTCAGTTTTCGATAACGGCCGGTTGTTGTTTCATGCTCTTGCCATCCCAGTTCATCCGCTGCCGACAGGATGTCAGCCTTTTCGACGACATATCTTTCGTCGGCGAAAACGCAAAGTAACGCAGTATCACAAAGCGTGTTGATCAGCCGCGGTACGCCGCCGGTGAATCGATGAATCGTTTCGTAAACATCACCGGCGAACAGCATTTTGTCTTCACGTCCAGCGACAGCGACCCGGTGTTCGACATATTCACGCAACTCTCGTTTATCGAGTGGCCCGATATGGAAACGCAATCGGACGCGCTGCACCAGTTGCTTCAGGCTCTTCGATTCGAGCTTGTCTTTTAATTCCGGCTGACCGGCCAGGATGATCCGAAGGACTTTTTCCTTGTGGGTCTCGATGCCGGAAAGCAAGCGAATCTCTTCAAGGACCTTCTTCGAGAGGTTTTGCGCCTCGTCGACAATCAACACGACTTTCTTGCCATTTGAATACTGCTCGATGAAGAACATGTTGAGCATGTCCAGCAGCTCAACCTTTTTCTTGTCGAAGGGCTTGAAGCCAAATTCGGTTAACACGGATTGCAGAAATTCTGTGGTCGACAGTTGCGTTTGCGATATCACCGCGTAAACAACATCGTCGGGCAACTCGCTCAGAAAACTTTGCAATAAAGTGGTCTTGCCGGAACCGATTTCACCGGTAATCACGACGAAGCCATCCGCCAGCCAGATGGTTGACTCCATATACGCCTTTGCGCGCGCGTGCTGCTTGCTCCAGTAGACGAAGTCCGGATCGGGGGACAGCCTGAACGGTTGCTCGTTAAATTTGAAGTGACTCAGATATGACATGACGGTTTAAAATGGGCGTGATCGCTGACCCCGAGATCGTTAATCCTTTGTATGTTCTTGTTCCTGCTAGTGTACCTGTATTCTCTCATTCTAGCGTAGCAGGCCGCCCCGAAATGGGAGGCAATCGAAGTTTTGTCAGCTGGAAAGTGCGTCCTGCAGTCTCTGGAGCTGCTTGTCGCGCTCCTCGGCGCTTCTGCCAACCACGGTCGCATGACCAAGTTTTCGACCTGGTCTCGCACTCTTGCCGTAATCATGGATGACCGCGTCAGCTGCCTGATACAGTGAAAAATCGTCAGGCATGGACCCGATAATATTTACCATTCCGGGAAACCCCCTGACCGAGGTGTCGGACAGCGGTATGCCGGCTATGGCTCGCAGGTGGTTCTCAAACTGGCTGGTCACTGCCCCTTCGATGGTCCAGTGCCCGGAATTGTGGACGCGTGGCGCGAATTCGTTGGCTAGCAGTCGGTTCCCGTCGACGAACAATTCGAGTGCAAGCACGCCAACGTATTCAAGTCGGGTTAGCAGGCGATCCAGATAATCGTTGGCGATAATTCTCAGCTGGTCGTCCACAGCGAGCGCACGCGATACTCTCAGAATACCGTCACGATGTTCGTTCTCGGACAAAGGGTAAGTAACGATGCTGCCGCTCACGCTTCGTACACCAATAGCAGATACTTCTCGATCGAAAGACACAAATTGTTCCGCGATCAGATCCTTTCCACCGAGAGACTCGAACACCTTCGACGCGTCGTTCTCGTCGCGCAACACGGCCTGGCCTTTTCCGTCATACCCAAGACGACGGGTTTTGACGACCAGCGGCAGGCCGAGCGAGGCAGCAGCTTGTTGCAGGTCATCTGCGGAATCGATCGCGCGATACCCTGGAATGGGAATCTGAAGTGACTCGAAAAGCTGTTTTTCTTCAAGCCGATCCTGCGCATACTCCAGCGCCGGCGGAGGTGGGTATATTGGACACATCGACTCAATAGCCCGGACGGACGCGACCGGTACGTTTTCAAATTCGTAGGTAATGACATCGCAGGATTCTGCGAGCGTAGTCAGGGCGGCTTCGTCGTCGAACGCAGCGGCGATTACGCGCCCGACCGATGCGGCTGGCGGATTTTCCGATGGATCGAGAAAGATGCATTCGAGCCCGAGCCGCGCAGCCGCGATTCCCAGCATCTGTCCCAGTTGTCCCGCACCGATTATGCCAATGGTATTCATTCAACTATCCTACAGAGACGATTAGCCCCGCCAATCCCAACGGAATTCAATTCAGGATTAGCTCTCAGCTGCCGTCGCGCGGATTATCGTTGGCGAGTACGGCTTCCGTTTGCGTTCGCCGAAACGCGTCCAGTGCGGCTGCAATATCGGTGTCGTGAAGCGCCAGAATTGCGGCGGCCATTAATGCAGCATTAATGGCGCCTGCTTTGCCGATCGCCATGCTACCCACGGGTATGCCGCCCGGCATTTGGGCGATTGAAAGCAGCGAGTCCATGCCGTTTAGGGCCTTCGACTGCACCGGCACGCCCAACACCGGTATGCGCGTTTTTGCCGCTGCCATGCCTGGCAAATGCGCAGCGCCTCCCGCACCCGCGATGATGACCTGCAGGCCGTTTTCGACGGCTGATGCGGCGTAATCAAACAGGAGATCGGGAGTGCGATGCGCGGACACGACCCGAACTTCATGCTCGACGTTCAGCGTATCCAGTGTCTTGCTTGCGTGCTTCATTGTGTCCCAGTCAGAACGGGACCCCATAATGATGCCGATTTTTGCAGTCATTTTATTTTCAGAAATTGGAGGGTTAACGGCGTATTCTATATTCCCGGACCAGCGATGTGTTGCTGATCCGCGAGTATTCGATGAATTTCCCGGAATATTTTCCGTCGGATCTCCCGGCGAAGCTTGCCGTCCGACGCGCCTTCGTGGCTTTTGACGTAGCTGTCGAGCTGTCGGCTCGCGCCGCCGGACTCAGCATAAAATGCCTGCAAGGCAGTGTTGCCTTCGGTCGCCAAGCGGTCGCGCCATCGCTCCGCTCGTTTGAAAATCGCTTTGTCATGTCGATCCGACTGCCCAAGCACAACGAGCGCCGCGCGGATGGGTTCGGGATCGACATCTCGCATGATTTTGCCAATCAGCTGTTTCTGCCGTCGCAGTGCCCCATGCGCCGTTATTCTCCTGGCTTCACGAACCTGTTCAATCAGGTATTCGTCCGTCTGGATCGCGTCAAGCTCCTCATCGCCAAGCAGGATGAGTTGTTCGCCCAGTGCCTGTAACTCCTGGTACTCACGTTTTCGTGCGCTCTTGCTGGGCTTTGCGTCTGTCACGGGCTAAGCTTCGGTTCCGTCATCGCGTGGTCGGGGCACGATATTAGCATGCGGCCGCGAGTTTTCGCCCCGCTGGTAAAGTCCGACATAAAGGAAAGATCTGAACATGAATTCACTCGCAAGCCGGTCAGTGAAAGATCAGCAATCATTGCAATCCATCGCACAGAAAATGCTGGACGAGGCCGTACGGCAGGGCGCGGATCAGGCCGAGGCTGCAGCGAATCACGATATCGGCTTAAGTGTGACGGCGCGACTTGGTGATGTCGAAAACCTGGAATACACCAATGATCGCGGCGTCGGGATCACGGTGTATGTTAACTCCTGCAAGGGCAGTGCCAGCACATCCGATTTCAGTGACAGCGCGCTCGTCGAGGCCGTTACCAAGGCAATGACGTTCGCAAAACATACGGCACCGGATGAGTACGCGGGACTCGCCGATGCGGACAGGATGGCGACGGACATCCCGGACTTATCGCTCGCACATGAGTGGAATTTGCAGTCCAGTGATGCGATCGACCTGGCGATTGAATGTGAAGATGCCGCGAGAGCCTATGACAAGCGCATAAGCAACTCGGAAGGCGCCACTGTATCGACCAGCAATGGTTCGCGCGCGTACGGCAATACACACGGCTTCCTGGCCAGTTTTCCGCGTAGCAGCCACAGCATTAGTTGCATGGTATTGGGTGAGGTGGATGGCGATATGCAACGCGACTACTACTATTCGACGTCGCGTGATCCGGCCATGCTGGACAGCCCGAAGACGATAGGAGAGCTAGCCGCGCAGCGAACGATCAACCGCCTTGGTGCGAGAAAAATGAAGACGATGCAGTCACCGGTCGTTTTTTCTGCGGAACTTGCACGCGGCTTCATTGGGCATGCGATTGGAGCGGTATCGGGCGGTGCTCAATACCGCCGGTCAACTTTCTTGCTTGACGCTGCGGGCGAACAAATTTTTCCGGACTTTGTGCAAATCCAGGAGCGTCCACATATCATCGGTGCGATTGCAAGCGCGCCATACGACGCGGAGGGCGTCGCGACGTTTGATCGCGAGCTGGTCACCGATGGCGTTTTGCAGGGTTATATTCTCGGCTCTTATTCCGCTCGCCGACTGGGACTGGAAAGCACCGGGAATGCGGGCGGTGCGCATAATCTCCTGGTCTCAGGAAACGCTCCGGACCAGCAACACCTGTTGTCACAGATGGGCACCGGTCTGCTCGTGCATGAATTGATCGGGCAGGGCGTAAACGGCGTCACGG
>Ga0316193_10001471_pt1 | contig 15873 bp, 18 predicted proteins | sample MerIslsedime2_MG_FD_207735 | JGI IMG/M metagenome (GOLD analysis project Ga0316193, IMG submission 207735) | Coastal sediment microbial communities from Maine, United States - Merrow Island sediment 2 | ecosystem: Environmental > Aquatic > Marine > Coastal > Sediment | place: USA: Maine...
GACCGGAGATCGCTTCCGGCTAGAGCTTCAAGAAACCTTCAACTGGGGTTGGTTTCAAGACGACATCACCCGCATGCGCGTCGGCGGCATGAATCCCTACGTTCTGGTGATCCCGGGCCTGCCCTGGTCCGCCAACATTTCAGAACGCTTGGCGATCGCGCAGCTCAGCGGGCACATCAAACCCAAGAAGAACAAGCCGCAAGAGCTCGGCCTGCTCGTTTCGGGTGGGGCCATCAACGACCCGCGCCGCCAGGGTCTCCTCGACAGCTTCGGAGGAATCGGCGGTCTGGCGCTGTTTACGGATCTTCGATGGGGCCGCTGGCAGGTTTACGCGCGCTTGGGTTGGGCGTTTCCAAGCCAGTGGTTGGACGATAACCCGCATTTCTCAGGTTTCGTCGGCCTTGGCGTCGACGCGTTCTAAGGCGCGCTCAGCCGTCCGGCTCGACGTGAATCGTCGCGTCCTCGACGGACAGCTGTGCGCGAAGCTCTTCTTCGATCGCGTCCGCGATCGCGTGCGCTTCAGCGGTGGTGATCCCGGAATCCACCGTGACGACCATGTCGATCGCGGTGGAGCCACCGGTCGAACGCGAGCGAACGGTCTTCACCCGTCGCACCCCGTGTACCGCCTGTGCAACATCGCCGACGGCCTCTGGTTCTACGGCGATGCTATCGACGAGGATGGGAATCGCGCGGCGAAAGAGCCCAAACGCCAGGGCGAGCACGAACCCGGCAACGGCTATCGCGCAAACGGTGTCGAGCCAGGGATAGCCGCGAGCCGAAAGCTGCCAGCCCACGATCACGACGATGGTGGTCAACACATCGGCAAACGTATGGCGCGCGTCTGCGCCCAAGATGTCGGAGCTCAGTCGGCGAGCCCAGGCGCCCTCCCAGGATGCCAGCCCCACGTTGATGACGAGAACGCCCAACATCAACGGCAACGCCCACGGGTCGCCCGCAGTCGGTTGTGCCTCCCGGCGCAGCGCACCCAGGGCAAGCTCGATTCCCAGCACGGTCAGAAGCGTGGCGAGCACGAAGACGGCCAAGGTTTCGAACTTCCGGTGGCCATACGGATGGTCGCGGTCGGGCGGCTGCGACGAGATCCGGACGACAAACCAAGCCACCGCATTATTGGCGACGTCACTCAGCGAGTGAAGCGCGTCACCGAAGACCGCGAGCGAGCCTGTCGACACGCCGACGACGAGCTTCAGGGCGAGCACCGCCACGTTGGCGAGCCCTTCGATCACGATCACTCGACGGACTTGCCGGTCGCGCTCAGAATCAAATTTGTCGTGGCCCACGGATCACACCCCGCATCTTCGCCCTACTCTAGCGCGAAGGAGCGAGGCGCGGGCAATAGAAGACCAGCGAAGAACGAGCCGCGGTTCGTCGAGCCCTATTTTTGGAACGTGACGACGAGCAGCTCGATTTCGACCTCGTCTTCGAGGCTGATCTTGGCGGCGATGCTGTCGGTGCCGATGCCGAAGTCCTGCCGGTCGATCGTGAGCTTCGCTTTGTAGGTCGTCACATCCATGCCGGCGCCGTTTTTACCTTTAGCAACCTTGAACGGAATGCTGACCAACTTCGTCTTGCCATGCATGGTCAGGTTGCCCTTTACGGTCAGCTGACTTCCTTTCGCCTTCACGCCGATCGAAGTGAACCTGATCTTCGGGTACTTGGCTGCATCGAAGAAGTCCGGGCTCTTGAGATGGTCGTCTCGCTTGCCGTTCTGGGTGTCGATCGAGGCCACGTCGATACTGGCCTCCACTTTGACGGTTTCGGGCTTGCTCGGATCGCCATCGATCTGGACATCGAATTCCCTGAACTCGCCATCCACATCGAAGATCACGGTGGCAGCCGTGAAACTCATCTTGCTGTGAGTTCGATCCAGCTTGAGTGGCGAGAACGCAGCGAATGCTGTCGAGCTGACAAATAGAACTCCGAGCGCCGCTAAGAGCGCATTACGAACCACATGCTTCATGGACAGTTTCCTTTCGTACATGGCCTGCGGTACGCGCCACCCGGCCAGATGTTTCACTGACGCCCCGATGTCTTGAAGCCACCCGGCCCGTAACATCTCCGTGTCGATGCGTATATACGCGATCAATGGCTGACTCAGCGACCACAAAAGCCCGGCGGTGGGTTCGCATCTCACACCGCCCAACGGGAACGCCACTGGCCGAAGGCCCTATTGGATGGAACATCATGCCGTTCGAAGGCAACTTCTACATCCGGCGCAAGTTCCTCCGGACCGATGGGTTCAAGGTGAATTTCCTGCCCGGCCTCTGTGTCTACAAGTTCCTCTATGTTTGGCTGGACCTCCTCCTCGTGACGGGCGAACGCGTTCGTAACCTCGGCTGGATGTACTGGCTGCCAAACCCACTCTTCCCTTTCATTTGGTTCCGCGTCGGGATCCCGCAAAGCCACCCGGAGCTCGACGTGGAGTATTCGGCCGATCCGCTGTCCTGAATCAAGCGCCGAAGAACGAAGCGACGTCGTCGACCCTCTCTCGTGCGTCGTGGCGGCCGAGAGAGATGAGCTCCTCCGCAAAATCGCCGTCGAACAGGATGAAGGAGAGCAGGTCGGACTCGAACTGGGCCCTGAGTCGAGCCGACACCGCCATCAGGACGCTGGGCAGGGACTTCGCCCCAAGACGTTTGGCATGCCGCGTCGTGATGTCGCTAATGTCCTGAGACGGATGAAACACTAGGGTCTCCAGGCGCTGGTAGGAAACTCCGCGCGTATCCTCGATGACATTTCTTACCCGGCGCATCTCATCGACCGTGAGCGTTTCTTCGAGCACGCCCCACAATTTGTTGAACCGCCGCATCACCCCGAGGTCATAGTTGATCGGATCGAGCAGCAAGGCGTTCAGAACCTTGCCTAGGATGAAGAAGGGGCTCGGGTACGCGGCCGTTCGCCGACGCAGCTCGTTTGGATCCTCCGCGGCCTCCTCGCGATGCAGCGCGGACACCACGACCAAGCGACCGGCACCCGAACGAATCGCGGGTGCCAGTGGTGTATTGAACCGGACACCACCATCGCAGTAGTACTGCGACCCGATCCTTCGCGCTGGGAACACGAGGGGTATTGCGGCGGATGCGAGCACATGCCCACACTCGATCTGAGTCAGACTGCCCTGCCTCCTCGGATCACGCGAAGGGACGAATCGCGCGGTCGGCGCGACCTCCGCGAACATGGTGGTTTTCGTGCTCGCGATGTTGAGCGCGGCAACCACCAGCGCCTGAACGACACCCTTGTCGACGTTGTCGTGCAAGCGCCGGAATGGAATCCGCGTGCGGACGAGATCTTCGAGGGCCCGAGGGTCGATGAACGAGCGCCCGAGCTGCTCCCCACCGCGACTCGGCCGCAGGAACCGCATCGGGCTGATGCGCAAGTGCTCCCGAAGGTCCAGATTCCGCCACTGATCCAACAGTCCCGACACATTCATGTCAGGACGGTCAGCGTGGGCGGCAAGCCAGGTCGCGTTGATGGCGCCGACCGAAGTACCGGTGAAGATGGAAAATGGCGCGCGCCGATGCCCTCTTTCCTCTAGGATTTCGACGATGCCAGCAATGACCCCGGCCTCATAGGCGCCGCGCGCGCCGCCACCGGAAAGCACGACGCCAGTCCGAGTAGCACTTGCAGCATCAGTCGCCACGTTCCTGCCTACAGCTCGCCCGACAGAACGTTACATGCCCAGCAGCGTGCTCATCATGAAGGCACCCACGCCCATGAAGATCCACGAGATCAGCACCTTCATCTTGTCCGGGTTCACGCGTGCTTGGACCCTTGGGCCGAGCTGTCCGCCGATGAGCACCCCAGGCACGGTGAACATCGCCACGTTCACCGTTTCGTGAAGCGCATCGCCACCCCCCTCTTCGACGAAGCCGTAGACATGGCCCACCGACGCGACCAGGACCGTAATCACGACGACGAAAATCGAGGTTGCCACCGCAACCGGGGACGGCACCTTGCATCGGGCAACCAGGTGGTACTCCTGGAGCTCCGCCAGGCCGACGGAGATCATGCCGAGGAACGCGCCGCCGACAGCGGCGAACGTGCGCCCGAGGGCCTTGTTGCACACCGTGTAGCGGTAGGTGTTCCCGGCGCGATCGGTGAGCTCGGACCGAAAGCCTTCTACGACCTCGACCTTGATGAGCTCGTCCATGGCTTCCTTCTGCTCTTGCCTCCAGGAGAGGAAGAGCTGAAGTCCGATGAACACCAATCCCACCGCGAAGATGGTCTTGAGCACGATCGCTGGGAAGAGATCCGCGCTCAGCACGCCGACGATTGCGCCCGGAATCGACAACATGAGCAAGTTTGCGCCGAGGCGGTAGTCGACCAGCTTCGCTCTAACGTAGGCCATCAACCCAGAGGAGAAGCCGAACAACTCGGTAATCAAGGCGATGCCGATGGCGACCGTCGGTTCCAGCCTTAGCCACAAGATGAAGATCGGTGAGAAGAATACCGCGCCCCCGATGCCGCTCGCCATCGCCAGCGTCGCAACGCCGATAGAAACAGGAAACAAGTACCAGTATTCCAACGACATCTAGTTGCTCGGGATCTGAGCCGCCGTGACGGCCTTCAGCTGTCCCATGTGGACGCGTATGCCGCTCAGCGTGAAATGCTACGGCCCTCGAAACCGCGAGCCTGGCGCCACACTGCAAGAGGAGATTTTCGCTGGCGCACGGCCGCCACGAGCGTGCCCAACCAGGCGCCGGGCAAGAACAAGAAGTTGATGAAGAGCTCGTCCAAGAGCCGACTTCCGGGCACGGGATTGCCGCGCCGACGATCGGGGAGGGCGTTGAGCGTGTTGGCGATCCGATTGGCCACCGTCATCACACGGGCAACGTCTTCCACGTCGCGATAGGTTCGGGCTCCCAGCACTTCGACCAGAGCGGTCTGCGATTCACCTGTGGTGACGCAAGCGAAATCCGCTTTGGCGCGTTCGCGGGCGTGCGCGATCGCAAACCAAGTTCGTCTATCAAACGCGTGCTCGTCCATGTTCTCGAGCGCGGCAAGCTCCGCATCCGAAACCCCTGCTTCGCGGGCCATACGTGTGTGCGCGTGCTCGCACATTCGGCAAGCGTTGACTTGCGCTACCGCAACGACGACCTTCTCGCGCAAAGCTCGAGGCAGGCGCCCGCCAACCCAGATCGACCATAGCGACGGCAATCGGGTGACGATCGACTTCAGGTCCACGAGGAGCTCGCGCACCGTGTACGTGCGAGGAGCAGGACGATTGGCGCCCTCCAACATCGCTACTCTCCCGCCGTCCCAAGCACACGCTTCACCGTCTCGTGCATCTCATGAAGACGTTCGCTCATGTGATCTCTCTGCTTGGCATCGAGAAGGTCGTACACGAAAAAGAGAGTCTTGCGACCGTCGGCTCGTCGCTCTTCGGCGGAACGGGTGCCCGGGCCCCAGTCTTCACGCTGCTTCCACGCGTTCCACAAGAGATCTCGAATGGCTGGCGCACCGGGGTGTTCGCGCAGCCCGTTGGCGATGTCTGCCAGGCGCTGCTCGTCCGCCTGGAGCCGGTCCGCGGCTTCGTCGGGCATCGCCGCTACATAGGCGCGGATCGCTGCCTCTTGTGCATCGCTCAATCGTCCCGTCCACTTCTCGATCGCGTCGACGAACTTCTCTTGCCGATTCCGAAGCCGTTCATCCTCAGGTGCGTTGAGCTCGTCCCGTGTCTCCTGAAGGCGTTCGTCGAGCTCCCGCTGGGCATGGTCGATCTGCTCGTCGCGCAGGGTCGCCAAAATGGGCGCGGCCTCATCGACGATCCAAATGACCGCCTTGTCCATGAGAATGTCGATCTGCCGCTCGATGACGAGCATGTTTGTCTCGTTCAAACCTTTGGAGAGCGCGCGATCGACCGTCGCAACCAGAAGGTCGAGCCGCGGGCCCAATACTTCTGGCGCGCTCACGATCGCGCGGTCGACCGCCGCCCGCGTAGCCGTCTCCTGGGCGTCATCGAGATCGAACACCGCGGAGATTTTGTGGGTTGCCCACCGTGCCCCGATGTTCTGGAGCACGCCTGAACACCCTGTCGCCAGCGTCAGCGAGGCAAGCAGGAAGAAGGGCACCCAGGTCCAGCGGTTCCTGGGAAGGCGGTCAGGGCGAGGCATACCCGCCGTCGTCGCCCCACATCAATCCGACGCCAAGACCAATCATCGGGCCCTTGATGCCGATCCCTTGCACGGTAACCGGAATGATCGCGTGGCCAGCACGCGCGTCCAGGCCCACCCAGAACTCTTTGCGAAGCCGCCAGTAGAGCAGCGCTCGCAAGTAGGCGCGGAGCTCGAAGTCGTCGCGCGGCCCGACCCGGGCCCAACCCATGTCCAGCATCGCCCCTGCACCAAACTAGCGGTCGGCATCGCCGTTGCCCCAACGCGCTCCGAGCGCGCCGCCAGCCGTTCGCATTTTGAGCTCCTCGCCGGCAACCGCAGTTCGGCTGCCAAATCGAGCAAAGCCTTCTCCGGCTATGTGGAGGCATTTATCGGTCGGTTGCCACAGGACACCCATCGCGAATCCCATCAATGCCGCATCGGCGTTCGGATAGATCCGCGTGCTCGAGAAGAGGTCGACCATGAGCTCGGGCGCCTCACTGTCGGCTGGAGCATCCGCAGACACGGTTTGCGACGACAGCAGCAGCGCCAGGGCGAGCCCCGAGAGAAACAATCGGCCCGGCCAATGATGGAGCGACTGAGTCATGGCTCTCACGCTCGGGAATATGACACCCATTGGGGTTCGAAGGGGAGCTGTGGGGTCCAAATCCGCAATTTTGCGTGTAATTTCGGCTTGCAGCTTTTCTGAGCTGCCCCTATCGTTGAAAACGAAGATGAAAGGCGTTTTCAATAGAGCTGCCCTTCTGCTTGCCGTGGCGGTGGTCACCTCCGGATTGGCCGCAAGCGGTCACGCGCAGGTGTACTTCAGTGTCCGTGGTCTCCTCGCTGAGCAGTTCCGGCAGTCGGACTTGGTGGACTTCCAGCGCGTCCAGCTCTCTGCGAATCGCAGGGAGGAAATCGAACGGCAACTCGGCCAGAAGCTCGCAAAGGCCGAGTACATCTTCTACGTCGCGCGCTCCGCGGATCATATCGATGGCTACGCGCTGTTCGACCGCGAGATCGGTCAGCACGAGTACATCGACTTCGCCACGTTCTTCGATTGCGATGGCCGGGTGACGCGAGTCGAAGTGGTCGCGTACCGCGAGCCCTACGGCGAAGGGATTCGTTCAAAGCGTTTCCGCAAACAGTTCGTTGGGAAGGAAGCCGCCAGCGGCTTCAAGCCAGGTCACGACATCGACGTGATTTCCGGCGCGACTCTTTCCGCGCGTGCGATGGCCAAAGCTGTGAAACGCGCGACGTTGTTGTTGCACGACACCGTGCTCACGTCGTCCTAGCTCGATCCATGCAAGATTTCACTCGACCGTCCGGCAGGCTGCGCGCCCTACCCTTAGGCGCGCGCGCTGTATACACGGTGTTCCTGGTGTTCACGCTCGTGGGGTTAGCGCTCACGCTGTGGCTCACCCACGACATGGTCGGGCTCGACCTAGGTGGGGCCGGCGAATACTACGGGGGCGAAGCGGCGCTCATCGAAGAAGCAGAGGTCGTCGGCGGCCCCGACTTGGTGTTGCCGCCGGATGGCGAGGAGCTCGCCGCGTTCGAGCCCATGCCCCGACGGAAGCTTCTCGAAGTCACCCACTTTCATCTGTTCTCGATGCCGGTGTACCTGTTGATCCTCAGCCACATGTACATGCTCTCGCGATCCCGCAAGAAGGCGAAGGCCGCCTGGATCGCTAGCGGGTCGGCGGGAACCTTGCTCCACATCGCGGCTCCGTGGCTCGTGGCTCAGGGCTGCGCCGGCGCGGTCGCAACCTATGCCGTCTCCGGCGCGCTGCTACTCGTGAGCTACTTCGTGATGAGCGTGGTTCCTCTCTGGGAGATGTGGCGCAACTAGGCGCTCGCGGCGGACGTGCTAAAACACGGGCGTGGCTAAAGAAGGCAAGTCTGGGAAGCGCGTCGTTGCCGTTTTACTCGGCTTGGTTCTCGTCGCCGCGGTGATCGCCTGGTTTGGAGCCATGCAACTCGCGAAGCGCACCCCGGCGGGCCAAGGGCCCAGCGGTGAGCAGACGGCGTCCGTGTTGGCCGAGGGCGTGTTGTACGAAGCGCGGGGAGGCAGCCCGGGTGTCGTCATCGCCAAAGACGTGGGTTCAGGCAAGGAGCTGTGGCGCACAGAGCTCGGAGCCGTTGCGGGCGAGCCCATGCTATCGGTTAACGAAGAACTTATCGAAGTGCAGATCGCTGGAACCCCTTGGATGACGCTCGACCGGTCGACCGGCGAGCCGGTGGAATGATGAGCGACGCGGAGCCCGAGGTCCTCGAGGGAGGGTGTCACTGCGGTGCGGTTCGGTATCGAGTGACGGTGCGCTCGCGTGAGGCGGTCGACTGCAACTGCAGCGTGTGCGCTAAGAAGGGGTTCCTGCACGTCATCGTCCCCGAGAGCGACTTCGAGCTGCTCCGTGGCGCCGACGCACTGACGACCTACGCGTTTGGAACCCGGGCCGCGCAGCATCACTTCTGCCGCCATTGCGGCATTCATTCGTACTACAGGCCTCGGTCTCACCCCGACCAAATCGACGTCAACGTCCGCTGTCTCGACGGAGTCGACCCATCCGACTTTGAGGTGTCTACCTTCGACGGGCGGAACTGGGAAGACAGCGTCGAAGAGTTACGAGAGCGTCAGCGCGCCCGTCACTGAAACTCGATCGACTGCCAGCGCCCGCCCCTCCACATGAGCGCGAAGGTGAGTGACTGGAAGGCGCGGTAGGTCACCTGAGCCGCGAACACCACCACGAGGCCCAGGCTCATGACTGGGCCAACCAGGTAGACGATCGGAAGGAAGAACAGCCACTGGAAGCCCGTGGCGATGAACATCACGCGCTTGACGTCGCCTACCCCCATCAGGGCGTTCATCATCACCATCCCCACCGCATCGAGGAACAAGAAGGACGCGACGAGCCGCAACGGGTTCTTGGCGATCGCCAGGGTCGAAGGTTCGTGAATGAACCCACTCAGGATCCATTCCGGCACCAACACCGCCGGAATGCTGAGGGCACCCACCACCAGGATGGCGATCTTGGTCACGTCCCAACCCCATTGCTTGGCGTCCTCGGGCTCTCCCCGTCCGAGCGCCTGCCCGGCGAGGGACGCGGCAGCCAGCCCGAAGCCGAGTCCCGGCAAGATGCCGACGAGAATCAGGTCGATGATCACCTTGGTCGCGGCGAGCTCCGATGTTCCCATGCGCGCGACCAATGCCAGGAACACCGTCATGCCGCCGGCGAAGAAGAACTGCTGTAACCCAGCAGGGGCCGCCAACCGAACGATGGTTGCAATGGTCGCGCGGCTCGGAAGGCCGTGAAGGAAGCCGGCGTCCCGTGCATAGCTGCGTCCCAAAACGAAGTACGACGCCGCACCGAAGACGGTGGCGATCGCCGAAGCCACGCCCGCCCCCATGGCGCCGAGCTCAGGCGCACCGAGGTTGCCGAAGATCAACACCCAGTTGAGGAAGATGTTGATCACGTGCATCGAAATGAGGGTGCGCATGTAGAGGATCGATTTGTCCACCGCGTTCCAATACCCACGGAACGCGAAATTCATGCCCATCGCGAACATCGCGAACAAGCGCGCGCGCAGGTACGGCACGCCTTGTTCGACGACCGCGGGATCGCTAGCCACCCAGGGGAAGTACTCGGGCGCAAGCGCGATCAAAAACGCCGACCAAGGGACCGCGAAGATGAGCGCGAGCAGCAACCCGCCATTGAGCGGAATCGCGGTCTCGTCGCGGCGCCCTTCCCCCATGCGGCGCGCCGCCATCGCCTGGACACCAGCCGATAGGCCCAGAATGAAGGCGGAAAGCAGGAAGTTCAAGAAGCCGCCGAGTCCAACGCCCGCGAGCGCCGAATCTCCCAGCGTGCCAACCATCGCCGTGTCGACGAGGTTCAGCACGTTCTGCGACAGCATGCCCCCGATGATCGGAAGCGCGAGCCCGAAGATACGGCGCCGGCGGCGGGGGGGCACGCTCAGTGTCGCAAGGTGCGACAAGCCTAGCGCGGCGCCATGCGAATGGCTCCGTCGAGCCTGATGACCTCGCCGTTGATGTAGCTGTTTTCGACGATGTGACAGGCGAGCGCGCCGAACTCCTCGGGACGGCCGAGGCGACTCGGGTGTGGAATCGTTGCAGCAAGAGCGGCGCGGATCTCTTCGGGGAGCATGCCGAGCAAGGGCGTGTCGAACGTGCCCGGCGCGATCGTCACCACGCGAATCTGCGCTTTGGAAAGATCGCGTGCTGCCGGGAGGGTCATTCCTACGATGCCACCCTTGGACGCCGAATATGCCACCTGCCCGATTTGACCATCGAACGCAGCAACCGAGGCGGTGTTGACCACTACGCCGCGCTCGCCGTCCTCGGGCTCGTTCTTGGCCATCGCGGAGGCCGCGAGCCTGAGAATGTTGAATGTCCCAAAGAGATTGACCGAGATGACCCTTTGGAAAACCCCGAAATCATGAGGTGTCCCATCTTTGGCGATCGTGCGCATGGCCATGCCGATGCCTGCGCAGCTGATCGCGGCCCGGAGCGTGCCCATCGAGGTCGCTTGCTCGACCGCAGCCTGGACTTCGTCGGCGTTGCTCACGTCGGCTTGCGCGAACGTGGCGGCGTCACCGAGCTCGGCGGCAAGCTGTTTCCCGCGCTCCGCGTTGAGGTCGACGATGACTACGCGCCCCCCCTGGCTCACCAACCGGCGAACCGTGGCCTCGCCCAAGCCAGAAGCTCCGCCCGTCACCAGCGCTACTGAACCCTCTATCTTCATTGAGACCTCCGACCGCAGATGCTTGGTCTAAGCGGCCCCCCCGTCAAGCAACTAGCGTGCAGGGCCGCCTGCGGCTAAAACCGGGCGCGTTCACGCTGGGTAAGGGGACCAGTGCTCTTCAACAGCCTCGATTACATTCTGTTCCTGGGCATCGCCGTCGCAGGATTCTGGCTGTTGGCTCGCCATGCCCAGCTGCGAATCGTCTTCGTCTTCGTGGCGTCGTGCCTGTTCTACATGGCCTGGCACCCCGCGTACATCGTCCTGATCCTCGGGTCGACCCTCGTCGACTACATCGTCGGCCTCCGAATCCACGCCACGAACGAGCCAAAGGCCCGCAAGCGGTGGTTGATCTTGAGCCTGGTCTCGAACCTGGGGCTGCTCGGCCTCTTCAAGTACTTCAACTTCGCCTCGCAAGCGACTGCTGACGTTCTGGGGCTGTTCTTCGGTATCGAGATCCCGAACCCGCCCTTCCTCGATGTGCTCCTGCCGGTCGGCATCTCCTTCTATACGTTCCAGACCCTGAGCTACACGATCGACATCTACCGTCGGAAGCTCGAGCCGACCCGCAATTTCTTCCAGTTCGCATTCTTCGTCACCTACTTCCCTCAGTTGGTCGCGGGCCCCATCGTCCGCGCCTCTCAACTGCTCCCGCAACTCCAGCGCAAGATCACCCTTCGCGACGAGCAGGTCACTCAGGGCCTCTTCCTCATCGCGACCGGTATGGTGAAGAAAGTCGTCATCGCCGACTATCTCTCGGTCAACCTGGTCGACCGAGTGTTCGATCAGCCGGAGCTCTACAGTGCGGCCGAGGTCGTGATCGCGCTCTACGGCTTCACGATGCAGATCTACTGCGACTTCTCCGGCTACACCGACGTTGCGCGAGGCTCGGCGAAGCTCATGGGCCTCGAGCTCCCCGAGAACTTCGACCGGCCTTATCAGTCGACGAGCCCCGCGGAGTTCTGGCGCCGTTGGCACATGACCCTGTCCACATGGCTCCGGGACTACCTGTATTTTCCGTTGGGCGGCTCCCGCGTCGGCCCCGTCCGCGCGTATTGGAACCTCTGGCTCACCATGTTCCTCATCGGCATCTGGCACGGCGCATCGTGGACGTTCGTGTTCTACGCGATCCTCCAATCGATGGCGATGGTGATCCATCGCTTCTTCTACCGGCGATCGGGCCGCACGCGCGACACGATCGACACCTGGCAGCTGCACGCTTTCAAGGTGTTCTGGGCCCTTCAGTTCGTGGTGTTCTCGAGAATCCTGTTCCGGGCGACGAGCCTTCAAAACGCAGCCGACGTCACGGTGCGGCTGGGGTCCGGGACCCTGTCCGTTGCGCAGATTTCGCTCGGTGTGTGGGCGATGCTGATTTTCACCTTCGCGGCGCACTACACACCCAAACGTTGGTTCGAGTCGATCGAGCTCGGGTTCAAGTCGATGCCGGCGCCTGCCCAGGGCGTCGCTCTCGCGGCGCTCGGATTCATCCTTAGCGTCGTCGCCACGAGCGAAGTCGTTCCCTACATCTACTTCCAGTTCTGATGCTCAAACGAATCTACAACCAGCTCACGCCCTTGCAGCACCTGACGACGGTGACCGTCTTCATGTTCGCCGCTTGCGCGCTGACGTATGTGGTTCCACCGATGGAAGGGCTGCGCCCTTGGATTCCGGGCGAGGAAGACTTCCCGATCGTGCGACTGTTCAAGCGTTGGGGAGAGATCCCTGCGTTCGCCGGCCATGGAGGGTCGTACCGAGGATCGACCAGCACGGAAGCCGGCGCAGAGCGGCTTGCCGAGACGGTGGGCGAGACGGTGGCGGCAAACCTCGGCGCCAAGCCGGTCGTGGCTCCTCCAATCGACTCGGACGAGGGTCCCAAGATCGATCCGTCCGAGTACGCGGGGATTTCAGTCTACATCGAGGACCCGACCGGTCGGGGCATGCGCGCGTTCTACGAAGTGCTCGAAAGAACGGCACAGGCTGAAAAAGGCGCGATCACCCGCGTGGGGCACTACGGCGACTCCAGCATCGCGACCGATCTGATCACATCGACCGTGCGAGAGAACCTTCAGGCCCGATTTGGAGACGCGGGTCATGGGTTCGTTCTCGCGGCCAAAGGATACATTCCGTACAAGCACCGCGGCGTCCGACAATCTTCCAATCCCGAGGACTGGGACGTTCGCGAGGTCGTGCGCCGGCAGGATCGCAACGGCCGTTACGGATACGGAGGCGTGCAGTCACGAGCAGAGGGTGGCGCATGGGCGCGCGTCGGCACTGCCAAGCGGGGCGACGTCGGCACCAAGGCGTCCCGGTTCGACATCTACTATGAAGAGCAGCCGCGCGGCGGGAAGTTCTCGGTGCGGCTCGACAACGGGACGCGCGAGATCGTGTCGACCAGAGCCGATGTTCTCGGCGACGCGGTATATTCGATCGAAGCGCCCGAGGGGCCGCATCTGCTCGAATTTCGCCACGCCAGGGGCGGCCGAGTCAGCTTCTATGGGGTGGTCGTCGAGCGCGAGGGCCCCGGCGTGGTGTACGACTCGCTCGGTTTGGTGGGAGCACGCGCCAATCGCCTGCTCAACTACGACGAGTCCCACATCAAGTCACAACTCGAGCAGCGGGGCGTGAACCTCATCGTCCTCGGATTCGGCGGGAATGAAGCCAGCGACGAGCGAACCGAAGAGGCGTTCTACGATGACTACTTGCGGGTTTTGGAGCGTATGCGCCAAGGACGTGAAAGCCTGAGCTGCCTCGTGTTCGCGCCACTCGACCAGGCGCGGCGGCACCGTGGACGCATCCGCACCCTGTCAACGATTCCTCTCATCGTCGAGGCCCAACGGCGCGCTGCCTTCGATTCCGGATGCGCCTTCTACGACACCTGGCAGGCGATGGGCGGGCAAGACGCCATGCGCCGCTGGTACAAGGCGCAGCCCCGGCTCGCGATGGGCGACTTTCGGCACGCGACGCCGGCCGGCTACGAGATCATCGGCAACATGTTCTATAAAGCCCTCTTGGCGGGCTTCGCCGACTACCTCTCGAGCGAATCCTCTGCGGTGCCGGCGTCATCGACCTCGACGGAGGCGGGATTGCGCTCGCCCGAGTCCGGCATTCCTTCGAGCAACGCCGACAACAACACTTCACCCAAACGCTGATAGCCTACGCGGGTGTAGTGGATGTGGTCTTGCGACGCGTACGCAGGATCGCTCGCGGCCCATTGCACCATCGAAAGCGCTCCGCCTTGGAACGCGACCAAGTCGAAGAAGCCGCAGCCGTGCTCGAGGGCAACCCGATGCTGCACCTCGATCAAGCGAGCCGTTCTGCCCCGATCCTCAAAGACGCGCTCCTCGACTTGCATCGGCCGATCCGACGGGCCGATCAATAGACAGGATGCTTCGGGCGCCGTGTCCCGCATGCGCTTGACCACCGCGCGAAGGTCACGCTCATAGTCTTCGAGCGGCGACTCGTCACCGCTTTCGTTGGTGCCGTACGCCAAGACGATCAAGTCAGGACTTCGCCTCCGCAGCTGCTCCTGGTACGCCTCATCGTCCCAGAGAAGCTGGTAACGGACACGCGAGCCGTTGATGCCGAGCGTATCCACCACGACGCCGGGCTGGTCTCGCTCGACCGCGAGTCCATACACCCAGACGGGACGTTTGCTCAGCGTGCGAATCTCGAAACGATGGGGGGCGTCGGGCACGCGAAACGTGGCGTAGCCTGTCGAAACTTTGGCCGCGCGCGTGGAGATGCGGCGCGCCTTTCTCCCATCGATCAGGACGTCCACCTCACCGCCTCGTGGGTGCTTCATGTAGTACAGCTCGAAGAGGCCCGCGGTACGGCCGTACTCGCCCTCCTCAGCCGTGTACACCGCACCAAACGACCCGGGCCGTTTGCTCATCATCGCAATCCCGGCGATGCCGACGCGCGCGACCTCGGAGTCACCCACGCGAATGCGCTGCGTCTCCCATCGCTTGCCATCACTCTCGATATTGATGTCGCGGTGCCGATAGGTGCGCCACGGATGCACTGGAAGTAGAAAGCCGTGACCGGCGTCGCCATAGCGCGTCTGGAGCTCGCGGCGAATGTAGCCCGTGAAGAGATCGCTCGCGACATGCGACGCGCCGAAGAAGAGCAGTCGAGCCTGCCCCTCGCCCGCGGCGGCGCGTGTCAGGCCCCGATGCAACGCCTCCATCGACTTTCCGTCTCGGTCTTCGATCGCGATGTCGAGGCCGAGCTCGTCGTTCGGGGGCGGTTGTAGGAGCTTCGGCCCCATGCGTTGACCCGAGCGAACCGCCTGCACCACACCACTTTCATCGATCGAGGCGGGGGTCCTGGGAGACGCGTCCGCGGCGGTGGTGGAAGCGCCGTAGCCAAGCGTCCAAACGCTCGCCACCGCTACCCCAACCAGCACGATCGCCAAGGGCGAGCCCCATAGTTTCCCGAGCCGCACGCCCCCACAATGGCGATCCGGCACGATCGAGTCAAATTGACGTGAAACCCTCACAAAAGTCGGCCATGATGCGCGCCATGAAATCGCGCGAGTTGCTCCTCGACACCCCGCTGTTCCAGGTCGCACGCCTGAAGTTCGAGGGCCCGGATGGCGGCGAGATCGTCCGGGATGTCATCGAGCATCCTGGGGCAGCCGTGATCTTGCCGCTGATGGACGACGGCCGGGTGATTCTGATTCGGAACGTTCGCAGGACAGTTGGCAAGGTCCTTTGGGAGCTCCCCGCCGGAACGCTCGAGTCCGGCGAGGCGCCGGAGGCGTGTGCGGCGCGAGAGGTCGAGGAAGAAACGGGGTACCGCGCCGGGACGTTGGCTCCACTCACCGACTTCTTCGCCTCTCCCGGCATCCTGAACGAGCGCATGTACGGTTTTCTAGCCACGGACCTCGAGCAGACCTCGCAAGCTCTCGACGACGACGAAGAGATCGAAGTCTTCCCGATTCCCCAATGGCAGGTGCGAGACATGCTCAAGGACGGGCACATCGAAGACGCCAAGACGATCAC
>Ga0316193_10001472_pt1 | contig 15870 bp, 18 predicted proteins | sample MerIslsedime2_MG_FD_207735 | JGI IMG/M metagenome (GOLD analysis project Ga0316193, IMG submission 207735) | Coastal sediment microbial communities from Maine, United States - Merrow Island sediment 2 | ecosystem: Environmental > Aquatic > Marine > Coastal > Sediment | place: USA: Maine...
CCCCCTGAACAAACCGGACTGATGTGTCCTGATCCCAGGCTTTATGGTAACACAGGCGACCACCCGAAGCTGCGGCGATGAAGGATGCCTGGGCCTACGTTTTGAAGGGCGCGGCGATGGTCGACGGTGCCGTATCCCTTGTTCCGTTCCCACTTCCAACGGGGGTCGTGTCGGCCGAGATCGACCATGATCCGATCACGATGGACCTTCGCCACGATCGAGGCGGCGGCCACACAGAAATAATCGCTATCGGCTCGTTTGGGGGACAGAATCCGGCATCCGAGATCGCCGGGATGGACATGATCGGTGATGACAACCGATCGCGGATCCATCAGCGTCCGGGCAGCCGCCGCCATGGCAAGCCGCGTGGCCTCGAGGATGTTGACGCGATCGATCAACTCCGGCCAGACCTCGCACACCACCCACCGTGCGCCGCAACTGCGTAGTCGAGCCGCGATCGAGTCTCGCCGACGGGGGGTCAGCAGCTTGGAGTCCCGCACTTCACGGTCGTCCGGAATCTCTTCGAACGCCGCGGCGCAGACGACCACCGGCCCGGCAAGCGCACCCCGGCCCACCTCGTCGACTCCGATAACCGTGTTCGCATCGAGGAGAATCTCGCGATCCCTGGAACCGAGGGCGTCGACTCCGGATGTCATAGCCGCGGCTGATCAGCGGTTGCGGTCGCGCTCCTTGATACGGGCCGCCTTGCCGCGCAGATTCCGGATGTAATAGAGCTTGGCGCGACGAACCTGGCCCCGGCGCGAAACCTCGATCTTTGCGATCGACGGTGTGTGGAGGGGAAATGTTCGTTCGACTCCGATGCCCGAAGAGATCTTACGCACCGTAAACGACTCGGAAACGCCACCATGTTTTCGGGCAATCACCAGACCCTCGAAGACCTGGATACGTTCCTTCTCACCCTCCTTGAGGCGCACGTGAACCTTGACGTTGTCGCCGGGACGGAAATCGGGAATGTCGCTCTTCAAGTACTCTCGTGTTACTTCTCGGATGAGGTCCATCTTCTTCGCCTCCAAGGGGGATCGAGAACCGTCGAAACCGGCTCCCGGGGCGGGGAGTATACATATTTTCCCTTGAGAGGACAAGGGGTTACGACGTTCAGGCGCGAATTCGGAATTCGGAATTAGGAATTAGGAATTCCGCCCACCCACCCGCAGCACCCTGTTTCTTCGTCTGTCTCGCATCGGTGAGCAAGGTACCACCTTTCGCATTGTTCGCATGAAACTCGCGACCGAATCGCCGAGCGGCGAGTTCGAACAATGCGAAAGGTGGTACCTGTGTCGTCGAAGCGGCTAGACGCTCTCGATTGGCGGTTCGATCTCTTCGCCCTCCTCCTCCCCCCACCCCTCCGGGGCGGGAATACCGAAGACGAGGATCTCGTCGCCAGCAGGCACCAGAACCACCCTCCCATGGGCATCCAGGACCTCGTTGGCGGGCCACACCTCCCCGCTCTTCGCGTCGAATGACCGAAACCCGAAGGGCACTTCAGCGCCGTCCGGCGCCAGCCAATCCGGAGCCACGAGGTCCCATCGCTCCTGATCCTCAGGCACGCTCTGGAAGACAAGCTCGGCGCTCGACCGCGAGCCGAGCTCCTCACGTTGGGCTACCAGTTCTTCGGCCTCGGCCACCAGGTCCTCGAGCATCTGCTCGGTGAACGCCTGCACCATCTCCCGGTTTTCTGTTCCCGCGATCTCCGCCGAAAGAAGCAGCTGGTAGGTCTGGTCCTGCAGCTCGTCACCGGCCAGAAAATCGAGCGCGAGTTCAGTTCCGTCCTCCACCGCCTCCACGTCGAAGGAGGCACCGTGCACCAGATCCCGCACCACCAGGGCCAACAGCAATTCATCCACGTTCGAGGCCGGAAACCCGACCTCCCAACCTGTTTCCCAGGATTCCATCGTTACCTCCATTTACCGCTTCGCTTGGGTGCCAGGTGAAACTTTCTCAACTTTGTTGCGGACATCCAGAATGAACGAACATCCCACCTAATACAACAAAGTTAAGAAAGTGTTCACCTGGCACCCTGGTCGATCGATTCCTCAATCTGCCGCACCGCCGCCCAGTAGAGCTGGCGGCGCACCAGGTTCTGGTCGCGTCCGAGAGCCGAGAGCGCCCGTTGGATCCGTTCTCGCCGCGCCTCGTCTTCCCGCCGACAGCGCGCGACGGGCTCCGGAAAATCCGCGAGCCGGCCGAGGCGGGCCAGTTCACGTCGCTGCAGTTCGTACAACGGACGAACAATCGTCACAGCGCCATCAAAGTAGGACCGGACCGGTGGGATGGTCTCCGCGTTCCCGGTGTACATCAGGCTCAACAACCAGGTTTCCACGACATCATCGGCATGATGCCCGAGCGCGACGTGACTCGCGCCCCCCGCCTCGGCGGCCTCCAGCAAGGTCCGCCGTCTGGCTCGAGCGCAGGCAAAACAGTCGAGCGGCAACTCTTCCGATCCATCCAGCCGGGCCTCGACCTCGGCCACCTCCAAACCCCGCGACCTCAGCCAGCGGGCCGTAGATTCGGGAAGCTCGTCGGTTGGACCGTCCGCGTCCAGGCGAACGTGAATCGCCGAGGCCTCCATCGGTCGTTGCAGGCGCCGATTGTGCTCGCAGACCAGGTACGCCATGGCGAGACTGTCGATCCCGCCCGAGACCGCAAGCATCACGCACTCGCCCTCGGGCAGCACCGGCCATCTTCGTGCGGTACGGCGCAGTTTTCCTGAGAGGCGGCCTACGCAACGATCTAGATCAGTCGTCGGCATCCCGCTTCTTACCGAAGATCGCCGCCACCCCGACCCCGAGCAGATAGAGCAGAATCATCGGCACGGCGAACACGGTCTGGGTAGCGACGTCGGGCGTCGGCGTAATGATCGCGGCAACGACAAAGATCAGGAGAACGGCCCATCGGAACCAGCGCAGAAGCTGGCCCGCGGTGACAATGCCCAACCGGGCAAGGAAGAAGATCAGCATCGGCATCTCGAAGACCGCGCCGAGGCCGAGGAGGATCTTCGACATCATCGAAAAGTACGCGCTGATGGTCACGACCTGCTTGAAGCCCTCACCGACTCCGAGCAGGAACTTCACGACCATTGGAAAGGCGATCAGGTAGCCGAAATAGCCGCCGGCAACGAAGAAAAGAGTGGTGAAGACGACGAACGGAACGAAGAGCCGGCGCTCTCGCTTGTACAGCCCCGGCCTCAGGAACAGCCAGAGTTGAATGAGCAGGATCGGTGAAGCAACAAAGATGGCGGTCAGCAGCGCCACCTTGATGTAGAGCATGAAGGGGCCCGGGAGATCGGTGAAGGCGAGCTTCTCGCCCTCAGGGACAGCGGCGAGGAACGGTTTCTCGAGCCAGTGGAAGATCTCCGGAGCGAAGTACCAGCTTCCGAGAAAGGCGACGAAGATCGAAATGATGCTGTATAGGATCCGGCGGCGCAGCTCGTCGAGATGATCGAGCAGCGTCATCCGGGGAAGCTCTTCTTCGCGTCCCTCTTCGTCGTTTCCAACCACCTCGGGCTCGGCGGTGCTCACGACTCCCCTGTCTCCTTTGTCGGCGATGGTTCAGAGTCGTCTCCGGAGAGGTCGAGGACCTTCTTGACGGTGCTCTCGATTGGCTTCTCGATTGTATTCTTGAGGTCCCTGAGCTCTTTGCCGACGTCGCGAATTCCCTTGAGGTCCTTTTCCACGTCACGGATCTCGTCCGACGCGACCTCGTCTTCTATGGTCCGTTTGAACTCATTCGATGCGCGCCGGAACTCGCCCATCGCTCGGCCGATGGAACGTCCGATCTGCGGCATCTTGCGCGGGCCGAAGAGCAGCAGAGCGACAACGAAGATCAAGATCAGCTCGGGCATGCCGAGAGTTCCGAACACAGGTCCTCCTCGCGCAAGTATACCGACATCCCACGCGACCGCACAGGTGCAGGGTCCAGGGTCCAGGGTTCAGGGTGCAGGGCCACCCACCCACTCGATCTCACCTACAATCGCTCGGCACCGTTTGCCATGAACTCTGTGCCCTGTGCCTTGTGCCCTGCGCCCGGGCGGCTGGGCGGGTGGAAACCAGCCCCCCGGAGTATTCGTAAGACCAAACGAGTTACACTTGTGTACGCGGCTACTGAACTGTTGGTGGCACGCGATAAGGAGTTCGATGACACAGAAAAAGAGCCGATTCAACCCAGTTATCATCGCCCTCGTAGTCCTGCTCAGTGGAGCTACCGCGGGCGCGCTCTTCGGAGAACGCTCCATGCCAGAGGAGGAGACGGAGCTGATGCTTCGCGCTTCGAGAGTCGTCAATCTTCTTCTCGAGTGGCTGCCGACCGAAGAGGACCCGGCTGACATCGTCTACGACGGCATCAGCGGCATGCTCGAGGTGCTCGACCCGCACTCCAACTACCTCGACCCCCGCACCTTTCACAGAATGCGTTCGCGACAGGAAGGGTCTTTCTTCGGAGTCGGGATCATCATCTCGCGCCGCGACGGTAAAATCACTGTCATCGCGCCGATGGCCGGCACACCGGCCGCGGCGGTCGGTCTGCGCGCAGGCGACGTCATTTCAGCTGTCGGTGGTGAACCGACCGAGGACCTCAATCTGGATGCCGTCGTCGATCTCGTGCGCGGCCCAGAGGGCACTGCGGTTCAGCTGACCATCGCCCGGCCAGGGCTCAAGGAAGAGTTCACGGTCGAAATCACTCGAACCCGGATTCCGCAGACAACCGTCCGATATGCGTTCATAGTCCGACCGGAGGTGGGCTATGTCCGGTTGTCGGAATTCAGCTCTTCGAGCGAGCGCGAGGTGCGTGAAGCGGTCGATCGTCTCGAAACCGAAGGCATGCGGTACCTGATCCTGGATCTTCGCAACAACCCCGGCGGATCACTCGATGCCGCAATCGGTGTTTCGGATGTGTTTCTGGCCAAGGACAATCTCATCGTTACGACTCGAGGAAGGACGCCGTCGAGCCACTCCACCCTGAACGCTCCGGGCCGGGGAGAGCCCTTCAAGGGGCCCGTTGTAGCGCTCGTCAACGAAGGCTCGGCCTCGGCCTCCGAGATCGTGGCCGGCGCCATTCAGGACCACGACCGCGGTCTGGTCCTCGGTGAGGTGACATGGGGGAAGGGCCTCGTACAGACTGTGTTCACGGTCCGCGACACCGGTCTCGCCCTGACCACAGCCCGTTACTACACCCCGTCGGGCCGCTCGATTCAGAGAGGCTACGATTCCTACATCGACTACATCACCCACAAAAACGGCACCAATGGCGACGACATTTACGAGACCGATGCCGGCCGAACCGTGCTTGGCGGCGGTGGCATCATGCCGGACGTCACCCTGGAGGCGCGGACGCTTTCTGAGAACCTCGCCCGCCTCTACGGCAACTCGGCATTCTTCCGCTACGCCATTGAACTGCTCAAGGATGTGCCCGAGGAGGAACAGCCTTCGATGGCTCGCTCCTTTACCGCTGACGAGCAGGTGCTCGGTCGATTCTGGGCGTGGATCGAGAACCAGGAGATCCTGCCCAAGGAAAAAATCGACGAGCTCAAAGAAGCGCCGCAGGACGTGTCAGATGTCGCGCTGGGCATCAAGGTAGAAATCATGAACGCCACCCTGGGCTTGGACGACGGCTACCGAGTGGCGCTCGACGCCGATGATCAGTTCCTGGCCGCACTCACGCACCTCGAAGAAGCGATGGATTTCTGGGTCACGTGGCAGCAATCCAACCTCGACTGAGGTCGAGGTTGGATTGCTGAATTCGGAATTTTGAATTCGGAATTAGGAACGCCGCCACCCACCCTCCCGGGCGAGTTTTGAGTTTTGAGCTACCACCCACCCTCCCTGTCCTCTGGGGGTGCGGGTGGGAAATCCGAAATCCGAAATTCAGGGAAGGGCGGAGGGGAATTCCGACTTCCTAATTCCGACTTCCGAATTACCCGCCGGGGGCGTCCTCCCAGATCAGCGTGACCGGTCCGTCGTTGACGAGCTCGACGTCCATCAGGGCGCCGAAGACCCCGGTTTCAACCGTCACTCCCTCTTCGCGCAATCGCTCGAGAAAAAGATTGAAGAGCGGCTCCGCCGCATCTCCCGCCAGGGCGCGATCGAAGCTCGGACGGCGGCCCTTGCGGATCGATCCCGCGAGAGTGAACTGAGAGACGGCGAGAACGGCTCCATTCACTTCGTCGAGACCACGATTCATGCGCCCCTCGTCATCCGAGAAGACTCGCAGGGTCGCCAACCGCCGCGCCGCCCGCTCGAGCTGTATCTCAGCGTCACCATGCTCCAACCCCACCAGCACCGCGAGACCGACACCGATCCGTCCCACCGTCTCTCCGTCGACCCGTACCTCGGCGCGCGAGACTCGCTGGATGACCATCTTCATTCTTTCGCTCCACCTCTGAAGGTCGACAACAGCAGGCTCAGCTCGCGTCCTCCGAGCAAGGTCACCAGGCCGATATACAGTGCGCCTGCCGGCACCAGGACAACGGCGAGCCGAAGGGCACCGTCCCACGACGTGTGATCTATCGAGGCCAACCATGGTTTCGTGAAATAGAGGCCGGTCGCCATGACGGCGCCACTCGCGATCTGCCGGCCGATCGCTATCAACGCGCCAAACACCCCGGCATCTCGAAAGCCGTAGCGCAAGGCGTAGAGCACGGTGAGAAAGGTCGCGAAGCACGCCATCGCGATGGTGTTGGCCCAACCCAGGCCGACGGTGCCCCACGGTCCGACCAGGAACGCACAGGTGGCTGTAAAGATGATCAGGGCGACCAGGCTCCCCCACATCGGTGTGCGGGTATTCTTCTGCGCGAAAAATGCGGTTGCCATAACCTTGACGTGGCCAGTGCCGACCAGTGAAAAGGCGTACGCTGCCAGGGTTGCCGCAGTGACCGTCACATCGACAGCGTCGAAGCGCCCACCCCCGAAGAGCAGGCCGATCACGGGACGTGAGAGGACCGCCATGACCACTGCGGCCGGAAGCGTCACGAAGGAGACCAGGGTGACGGTTCCGACAAGCGTCCTCGGAGCATGCTCCGGGTCTTCCCGCAGCTCTCGCGACAGCAACGGCAGCAGCACGGTCGTCAGCTGCACCACCACCGCGCCGAAGACGAGCTCGGTCACTCGATAAGCCCCGTAGGTGTAGCTGACGCCGGAGTCGATGAAGGAAGCGAAACGGTTGGAGACGAGCTGGTTGATCTGGTTGATGCCGAGGACCGGAATTCCGGGCAACATCAACAGAAGGACCGCCTTGACCTGTGGGTTTGCGAAACCGCTCCACAGCGGACGAAGAGAAAAGCCGAGGCGGCGCACCGCGGGGGCCTGGACGGCGAACTGCAAGAGCCCTCCGACCAGGACAGCCGCCGACAGCACCGGAGCCGGGTTGGCAACGCGCGGCAGCACCCACCACGCGGTGCCGGCGATGGTCAGGTTGTAGAACATCGGTGTCGAGGCCGCGAGAAGGAACTTTTCGTGGCTGTTGAGAACCGCCTGGAGGAGGGCCGCGAGAGAGATCAGGAGCAGGTACGGGAACATGATGCGGTTCATCAACACCGTGGTTTCGAGCTTTCCCGGTGTTGCCGAGAAACCCTCGGCGTAGAGCCGGACCAGCCATGGCGATGCGAGGATCCCAACCGCCACCACCAACCCCACAACCAGCAACATCACAGCGAGCAGTCCGCGGAACAGCTCGATCGCCTCTCGCCGATCGCCATCCTTCCCAGTCAGCTGCGCGAGGGTGGGTACAAACGCGGCGTGCAGGGTGCCTTCGGCAAAGAGGCCACGAAATGCGTTTGGGATGCGATTGGCGGTGCGGTACATGTCGTAGAGGTGGCCCGCACCCATGACCGAGAACAGCGCCTTGTCCCGCAGATAACCGGTGATCCTGCAGATCAGGGTCACCACCGACATCCGGGAAGCGTGGTGAACGACGCGCTTCTCTTGACTCACGACAATCACGTTACCACCACCCTTTGCGCACCGAAATGGCGACAGTTGGGCAATACTCAGGCGGCGGCCTTACACCGTCGAATTCGGAGTTCGGAATTCGGAATTGCCATCCCTCCCCCATTGACGCTGCGGGTGGGTGGGTGGAATTCAAAATTCAGAATTCCTAATTCAGAATTCGCGAGCTCAACACAGCGCTCAGCGCTGTGTTAAGCTCGCGCCGTCCCATCCACGCAGGGAGTAGAAAATCATGGGTATCAACAAAGTAATTTTGGTTGGAAATGTGGGTCGCGACGTGGAGTTTCGAGCCACCCAGGGTGGTCAGAACCTGGCCAAATTTTCACTTGCCACCACCGACAGGCGTTTCAAGGACGAAAACGGCAACCCCCGTACGGAATGGCACAACATTGTTGCCTGGGGCAAGCTTGCGGAGATCTGTGATCGTTACGTCACCAAGGGCAAACTGCTCTACATCGAGGGGCAGATCCGCACCCGTACCTACGAGCAGGACGGTCAGAAGAAGTGGTTCACCGAGATCCACATGGAACAGATGGAGATGCTGGGATCGAAGGCGGGCGGCAGCGGCGCCAGCTCGCCAGGCGAAGACTACGGAACCGTCGCCCAGGGCTTTCCAGACGACGCGGACGACGTGCCCTTCTAGTTCCATTCCAGTCCAACAATCGAACAGTCTCAACTCCCGCGATCATCGCGGGAGTTTTTTGTCGAGACGCTCCAATCCCGCTTCCTCACCAAAAAAACTCCAGTGGTGCAAGCTAACCCTTGACAATGATTGAGCTTCCCGGTAACTTCTGAATTCCCCGCGTCCGGGGAAGGAGGAGTGGATGATCAAGTCGGATCTGGTCGAGCGAGTGATGCAGGCCACCGATCTTCCGAAACCAAAAGCGACCGAAGCGGTGAACGCCCTCTTCGACGGCATGAAGAGAGCCCTTCTGCGCGGCGACCGCATCGAGCTGCGTGGATTCGGCGTCTTCCAGGTCAAAGACCGGAAGCGTGGTATCGGGCGCAATCCCAAAACCGGCCGCGAGGTCGAGATCCCGCCGGGGAAGACGATCCGGTTCAAACCGGGCAAGGCGTTGCGCGACATGAGCTGAGCGTGCACTCGCTCCCTCCCGACGAAAATTTCGGCCCCGACGGTCCGCCCGCCGGGGCTTTTGTTTTGCCGCCGAACACATATCGCCCACGGTGGTGGCTCCATATCACCCTCTTCCTGGCCACCTTTGCCAGCACGACTATGGTCGGCGGTCTGGTGTGGGGCGGCCTTCCCGCGGAGATGGCTCGGCTCGGGCTCTTCGAGCTTCTGACAGATCCACGGGTTTACATCGCCGGTCTCAAGTTCTCCGTCCCGCTGCTGACGATTCTCTGGTGTCACGAGCTCGGCCACTACATCGCGGCTCGGCGACACGGGCTGACCGCCACGCCCCCCTATTTCATCCCATTTCCGATTCCGGTCCTCGGTATCGGAACCCTCGGTGCGGTCATCCGGATCAAGGATCCGATTCGGGACAAACGGCAGCTTCTCGATATCGGCGCCGCGGGCCCGATCGCCGGATTCGTCGCCCTGGTGCCGTTTCTGGCCTACGGAATCATGGCGTCCGAGGTCGGGGAATCCGTAGCCGAGGGCGCCTATCTCGAGTTCGGCGAGCCTCTGGTTTATCGTCTCCTCGAAATAATGCTCAGGCCAGGTCTCGGCGACGAGATGACGCTGTGGCTCCACCCTACCGGCGTCGCCGCATGGTTCGGTGTCCTGGTCACCCTCCTGAATCTCCTTCCCTTTGCCCAGCTCGATGGCGGCCACATCGGCTACGCCCTTCTCGGACGCTGGCACCAGCGGCTGGTGTGGCCGCTCCTCGGTGCGCTCGCCGGCCTCGGCTTCATCTGGCCCGGTTGGTGGCTGTGGGTTGTCATCGCGCTCGTCATGAAACCACAGCATCCAAGACTCTGGGACGAGGACCAGCCCCTCGATCAAAACCGCCAGCTCATCGGCTGGGCGGCGTTCGTTATTTTCGTTCTGTGCTTTGTCGCGGAACCGATCCGATTGGTGTTCTAAACCGGCACCCGGGCCTGGGGCTTGGGACCTGAGGCTTGGGGCTGGCTTCGATCGCTATCGCTATCGGGATCGCTATCGCTATCGAAGGCGCCAAGCCAGTCAGCTCAGCGAATCAAGGAACCCAAGCATCGCCTTCGTTACGGCCTCCGGTTTCTCGAGTGCCGATAGATGCCCAGCCCCCGGGATGACGACAAGCGAAGCGTTTGGCAGGGCATTCGCGATCTCCTGGGAAACGGGCACCGGCAGCGATGCGTCCTCTTCACCAACGATGACGAGCGACGGGACCTTCACATTCGCGAGTTCGCCAACAATTGACGGGCGTTTGACCAGCGCGCCAACCGCTCGGGTAATCGACGGCACGTGAATAGACGCGAAATTTACCTTCCACTCTTCGATCAGGGCTGGGTTTTCAGCGCGGGTCGTGTGACCGAACAAGAGCGGAATGACAGCCGGAAAAAACGGTCGAATGCCGAACGCTGTTGAGCCGAGGCTCATTGCACGATACTTGACCTTTTTATACAGATTCTCGGCGCCCGCATGGGTATCGAGGAGGATAAGAGCTGAGACTCGATCCGCCTCCGCGATCGCCGCGTGCATCGCCACCATGCCACCCATTGACAGCCCAGCCCAGACTGCGCGCTCAATCTCGAGGTGATCGAGCACGGCAACCGCGTCCGCCACCATGTCGCTCAACTCGTATGGACCGGTCGCGGGCACTGATCGCCCATGGCCCCGCTGGTCCATGTTGATCACCCGGTAGCGCTCGGCCAGCTGTGGCACCTGGTTCACCCACATCTCACCCGAACATAGGATGCTGTGACCCATCACCACCGGCGGGCCGGTGCCAACATCCTCGAAGTGGATTTTCACTCCGTTGCGGTCGATCGACGGCATTGTGGTCCTCCGTTCTCTCAGCCAAATCGACACGGGCAACCGATGAGGTGCTCCTATCGATCAGGTTCTGCTCTTGACTTGTTTTCGTGATGCTATCACCCCTGGTTCTCATTCACAGCCCTACCTCCTTCGGCTACTTTGAAACCGCCAAGACGCGAAGACCGCCAAGTCAAGCGCCAAGAAGAACTCAAAATATTCTCTTCGCGTCTTCTTTGCGCTCTTTACGTCTTTGAGGGTCAACCGGGCGGGTGGGCGGAATTCCTAATTCCTAATTCCTAATTCCTAATTCCTAATTCCTAATTCATCAGATGCTACCCTCTGCCGATGGAGACGGTGACCCGCATCCTCGCGACCACATCGGAGATCAGCCTCAAGGGCGGCAACCGCCGCTGGTTCGAGCGCACCCTCACCGCCAATGTGCGCCACGCACTCTCTGATCTGCCGGTGGCGTCGGTGACACGGCCGGCGTGGCGGGTTCTGATCACCTTCGAGGAGCCCGTACCATTCGCTGAGGTAGCGCGTCGCCTGGCAACGGTCTTCGGCATCGGCGGGATCAGGGCGGTGGAGCTCGCGGGCCACACGATTGAGGACCTCGAAGCTCACCTCGAGCCTCGTCTCGAAAGATTTTCTCCCGAGAGCTTTGCAGTTCGCTGCCAGCGATCGGAGAAGCGATTTCCGATGACCTCGCCTGAGGTCGAACGCGCCGTCGGGGCTTTCGTCCAGGAGTGCACCGGATGGCCGGTCGATCTCGGCAACCCCGATCTGACCATCCATGTGCTGGTCGACGAAAAGGGGCTCTTTACCTGGACCCACAGTGTTCCAGGTCCCGGTGGTCTGCCGGTTGGAGTCGGCGGTCGCGCCACCTGTCTGATCTCGGGAGGCATCGATTCGCCGGTCGCCGCCTACCTGTTGATGAAACGAGGCATGCGGCTCGATTTTGTCCACTTCCACTCGGTGCCTCGCACCGACCCGGCGAGCCTCGAAAAGGTCGAGGACCTGATCAGGATCCTGATCCGATACCAGGGCCCCGCGCGCCTCGCAATGGTGCCATTGCTGCCCATCCAGGAAGAGATCGCGGCCCGTTGCCCGGCCGAGCTGCGGGTGCTGCTCTACCGGCGCTTCATGCTGAGATTGGCTGATGAGGCCGCAGATCGCCTACGGTCGGACGCTCTCATCACCGGGGAGTCGTTGGGCCAGGTCGCCTCGCAGACCATCCAGAACCTGCGGGCGGTGGAGTCGGTGGCAACGAGGCCGGTGCTGCGACCGTTGATCGGTCTCGACAAGCCCGAGATCATCGCCATCGCCCGGCGCATGGGAACCTACGAAACCTCGATACTCCCCCACTTCGATTGCTGTTCATTCCTCCTCCCCGACAGACCTGCCACGAAATCGACTTCCGCCGAGCTGGACGATGCCGAAACGGCGCTCGATGTCCAGACTCTCCTCTCCGAGGCCCTTGACGCCACCGACATCCGGTCCATCGACGAGCCCGTCGGCTGGGAGGACATGCCTTTGCCCGTCGGGGTTTTGGAATGAGCGACAACGGCAACCGATCACGTCGCGACCTCCTCACCGGATGGATGGATATGTTTCGCGGAGTCTCCTCGGCCGCCACCGGCACCACGAAACACGACCCGGAAAAACTGCTGCGCCCGCCGGGCGCCCTCAAACCTGATGAGGATTTCGTCACCGCTTGTACCGGTTGCGGTGACTGCATTCCCGTCTGCCCTACCTCGAGCATCTTCACCGTCGAGCGTGAGGATGAGCAACAGATTCCGGTGATCGCACCGTCCACCAAGGCCTGTTATTTGTGCACCGACCTTCCGTGCATCGCAGCCTGTAACGAAGGGGCGCTTGTCGACCCGGGCGGTCCCGAACGGGTGCGAATGGGCATCGCGAGGGTCGACCCCCGCCGCTGCGTGACCTTTCGTGGTGAGAGCTGCGACAAATGCTACACGGCATGTCCCTACCCCGACCGCGCCATCATGTCGATCGGAGGAAGGCCGTTGATCGGGAGCGGCGCCTGTACCGGCTGTGGCTTGTGTGAGATGGCTTGCCCCGAACACCCCAAGGCCATCGTCGTCATCGCCGAACGAAATCTGGTACCAGGGCTTCGCATCCCGAAGGATGAGCAGTTGGGCGGCTGAAGCCGCCAATTGAGAGCGCTTTGCCACGTCGACGACACAGGAGCCACCTTTAGCATTGTTCGCTCGGAACGCGTCACCACATTGCAGAGCGACGAATTCGAACAATGCAAAAGATGGCACCTAGCTCGCCGATGAGGCTAAGAGCTTCTCACTGAGGCAATCTACAGCTCTGCTTCCACCTTCAGCTCGCGGGTCATGAGCTCCCGGAGAGCGGTTTGGGCGTCGGTTTCGCCCTTCAGAAGCCGGCTCATGGCTTCGGTGATCGGCATGACGACGTCGTGATCATGAGCCAGTCGGGCGGCAGCGGGCGATGTCCGGACGCCTTCGGCGACCTCCCGCATGGAGCCCAGGATCTCTTTCAGCGACTCTCCTCGACCGAGGCGTTGTCCGAGCGTCCGGTTGCGCGACAATCCCCCGGTACAGGTCAGGACGAGGTCGCCCATGCCGGCAAGACCGCGGAAGGTCTCGGCATCCGCCCCGAGGGCAACACCGAGGCGGGTAATTTCGTGCAAGCCGCGGGTCATCAACGCGGCCTGGGTATTGAAGCCGAGGCCGAGCCCATCGACGATCCCGGCGGCAATTGCAATCACGTTCTTGAGCGCCCCGGCGAGCTCGACGCCGATCAGGTCGGCGCCCGCATAGCAGCGAAGATGGTGATCGGAAAACTCCTCCTGGAGAGATGCCGCCAGCTCGAGGTCGGGACAGGCCAGAACCGCGGCCGATGGATCTCCCCTGACGATCTCGCGCGCAAAGGTGGGCCCGGAGAGACAGCAGAATCTGTTCGGCTCGAGACCCAATGCCTCACTGGCCACCTCGTCCATACGTCGAAGGGTCTCGGTCTCGATTCCCTTGGACGCGGAAATCACCGCCACGCCGTCCCTCACTTTTCCGGCGAGCTCCAACATTACCGATCGGCTGAACTGCACCGGCACGACCCACAGCCAATGGTCGGCGTGATCGGCCGCGGCACCGAGATCGTTGATGGCTTCTATCCCGGGATGAAGATCGAGATCAGAAATGAAAAGCGGATTGCGATGCTCCGCATTGATCCCCTCGGCGACCTCGGTTTCGCGCGCCCACAACACGACCTCGTGCCCACGCCGTGCCAGTTGATGAGCCATCGCCGTACCCCAGGATCCACCACCAAAAACGCTGAGCCTCACGCGTCACCTCCAGGAATCGTCACCGATCTTGACCTCTTCGCCCGCCAACATATTGCGGATATTCGAGCTGTGCCGAAAGATGATCAGAACCGCGGCTGCGCTGACCGAGATCAAGGTCACCATGTCGGGCGTGTCGATCAATTTGAGGGCCAAAGGAAAGACCGCACTGGCCACCATCGACGCCATCGCCACCCAGCGCGAGATGACGAGCACAACGAACCAGACTGCGAGGGCGGCGAGCGCGCTGAGCGGCGCGATGACGAGGAAGGCGCCGAAGCCGGCGGCAACGCCCTTGCCGCCTCGGAATTTCAGCCAAACCGGGTAGCAGTGGCCCACGACAACCGCCAACATGGCGGCGGCGACCCACGCGCTCTCGGGGTTATAAAGCCGCATCAGCCACACGGCGAGCGCTCCCTTGGCCACATCGATGACGGTCACCGCGACCCCGGCCTTCCACCCGGCCGCGCGCAAGGCGTTGGTGCCGCCGATGTTGCCTGACCCTTTGCGCCGCACGTCTTCGCCGGTCATCAGACGAACCAGCAGCAGCGCCGTGGGCAATGAGCCCAGGAGGTAGGCAACCAGGACCAGCACGAGCTCGATTCTCACTCCAAGGAAAACCTTTCCAGCGCAGTGTACACCGCACCCCCGGGTTGCAGATCGCTCGAGAAAAGCACCACCTCCCGGCATGTGAATGCCTCGAGATTCAGTCGGTCCCCCCACTCGAGAAATTGATCGACCGAGGCCTTCGACCACTGCGTCTTCAACCTCGCCTGGGTCAGATGGACCGACCAAAGGCGTTTTTCGCGCGGGAAACCGGCAAATTCGGCCGCGTCCTCGACCGCCTCGACCACTTTTTCGGCACCACCGGCCGTGCCCCCGACCCAAGCCACCCTGGGCCGCGTGGAGGATGGGAAGAACCCGGTCTTCTCCAACTTCACCGTAACCGTTCCGATGCCACGCGCCCGTGAAGCCAGCTCGGCACCGAGGTCGGCGAGCACTGGGCGCTCGACCTCACCGAGGAATTTCAAGGTCAGGTGCCAGCCCTGCGGGCGGGTCCACCTCGCCCGAGGGAGTTCGGTTCGCACATTCTCCTGCATCGAAGCCAACTGCGCTCTGATCGCGTCCGGGATTTCGAGGGCCAGGAACGCACGAATCGATCGCTCACTCATCTCTCGAACGCCAAAAGACGTCTCCGCAGGTGATCGAGGGTTGCGTTGAGACTCCACACGCGGACGATCGACCGGTCACCGAGGAACACGTGGTGCTTTGCCGTGACGCCGTCCGGGCCTGCCACCGCCCAGTGGACCAGCCCGACGGGCTTCTCCTCGGTGCCTCCGGTCGGTCCGGCGATGCCGGTGATCCCGGCCCCCCAATCAGAGCCAAACCGCGTGCGGACGCCTGCAGCCATCGCGCGGGCAATTTCCTCGGAGACCGCGCCGTGCTCGACAAGCGTTTTGTGCGGGACGTCGATCAGTTGTTCCTTGGCCTCGTTGGAGTAGGAAACAACTCCTCCAAGAAAGACGTCTGACGCGCCGGGCACATCGGTCAAATGAGCGCTCATGAGGCCGCCGGTGCAGGACTCGGCAACCGCCAGACTCTGTTGGCGCCCGCGGAGTTCGTCCAGGACGACCTCCGGCAAGTCGTCGACGTCGACGGCG
>Ga0316193_10001474_pt1 | contig 15860 bp, 8 predicted proteins | sample MerIslsedime2_MG_FD_207735 | JGI IMG/M metagenome (GOLD analysis project Ga0316193, IMG submission 207735) | Coastal sediment microbial communities from Maine, United States - Merrow Island sediment 2 | ecosystem: Environmental > Aquatic > Marine > Coastal > Sediment | place: USA: Maine...
CGGACTAGTTGATCGGCCGATTAATAAGCCAAATTCCTCTGGATATACTCTTTTGAAATCTTCTAAAGAACGAAAACCAAACAAATCATGATAGAACAGTGTTGTGCATAATTCTTCAAAACTATAACCTTCATGAGTCGTAATACCAATGACTCGTTTTAATGTCGGTACAAATGAATATTGTTCCAATAAGGGAGCAAATAGTAGTCCACCTGCATAGGCATTGTAGTAGCCTTGTTCTAATCGCCCCAAATACTTGCGTTGCGCACGCGAATAATACCGCAAAGCTCTCGGCACCTCAATAGATGAGAAGTCATCTACTTCTTTGTTTTCAATTATACTATTTACTACTTCTATTTTACTCTTTTTCCTCCTGACCGATTTCCGATGGTTACTAAAGGGCAGTCGCAATTGTTTATCATCACCAGTATCAAAAAGCAGCCTCTGTTCGAACTCCATACCATCAACACGAACCCTTTCATTAACAAATCCGTTCTCTAATAATACCTGCCGGATACTGGGGATACTCACAAATTCGTTCCAGACTTCTAATCTCCTTTGAATAGCTTCATATCCCAAAATGCTCTGCTTCAAAGCAATTATCAATATTTTGGCGTGGACACCGGCTGTAAGTTTCCAGCTCTCTCGCGGACCACTGCGCTGGGTGATCAGACCCTCTAATCCGTCCCTTGCAAAATCAGTCACATATTTTTGAACTGAATTGAGGTGAATATTGAAAACCTCAGAAAGATCTTGTTGCGTGGCAAACTGGGAATTATACAGTTGGGCTATCACCATTCGCTGGCATGCCGTATCCCAACTGGCCCAACTCATATATAGTTTACCATTCAAAAAAACCTTCTTTATCCCGTCAGATTCGATCACTTCAATCTTTTTCGGCGGTTTATACCATGGAAAGTAAGCTTGCTTCATGTTGACCCCCCTATTCTGAGGGGATCATACCTCAAAAATAGCAAGTCCGTAATACACAAGAGATTTTTTAAAATGGTCGCTTTTTTTTTATGCGAAATATCAGTAAGTTATAAAACCCCCTTTATTAGCGTGGTCGTTTGCTAGGACCTCTGAGGATGGGAACCACGACGAGATAGGATCTACCTATACTGTCCTATAGGTTATAGGTGTAGGATGCTTATTTATAGGATCGTTGTTTTGTCTACGGATAATTTTTCCTTTTCCGTTTTTCTTTCATAAGAATACCTATTAGCTCCACGATACCCACAGCGATCTTAACCATAAGATCAATCTTTTTTTTCATGATTATACTCCCCAGTTTAAAATTATATGCCGACTTCGTTAATTAATATATATAAATTCAATGTGTTGTAATGTTGAATTCTATTGTTGAGGCGCAAAAGAAAGCTGGAGTTTGCATTATAGTAGCTGTGAAATTTAAGGGACATCTCTGGTAGGAAACGGATGATACAAAAGATAAAAATCCGTTTTGAAATCGTCAAGGTAGATTTTTTATAGATCAATCAGCTTCTTTAGAAAACGGCCGTGGCACTGTGTAGTATAATCCGCTATATTGTATAAATCATTATCAGGTTGTGACAGGCAAACGCGAAAAAACCTAAAAAAGAAGGAATTCAACCCAGTCCATTAATACCATTAGTCAACGCCTTGGTATTACTCATTTTGTTTTAGGATATCAAGCGACTATATTATTTGGATCATCAATTTTGATGCAAGAATCCCTCATCCATAGTGATTTTGGAGGGTCAAGAAATGTAATAAATGGCGTATTAAGAGCCAATAACTTTGTAAGGATCGGACTCCCATTTCAAAATTTGAGCCTGTATTTTTTCATCGTGTTCTTCAAATTCTTTAGCTTTGCTGGTGTTTTTCAAAAATTCGTCCAACCAACGAACGGGCATGCCCCCCGGCACCGGCAGCTCTAATGTTTTGACCATCATTCATATAGCGCTAATTTATCAGTTTTAATTTTCAATTCGTTTCTAATGGCCTCTGCGTCCGTACCTTTCTCATCACCCAAAAATCTATTGAACGAAGCAGCAATTTCACGGATCAACTCCTCCTCTTGTTTACTGGTCCGATCACCTTTGGTCTTCAGGTGGATTTCTGACTGCCGATCGAATTCTTCTATCATTCTTTGCACAAATAGTGTGGAAGCGCTTTTGCCATTCACGTCATTTAATTCGGAGGAATGGTATTGGATGGCCCTTGAAATATCGATCATGGCCTTGGCCGCCGTCTTGTTGGATGCGTGAAGATAGGCCCTGTGAGCATGGAATTTCCAGTTTTCGGGTTTTAAATCTATCATATGATCATAGTGAAAAATGGCGGCCTTCCAATCTGAATCCGATTTGGCCAAAAGGGCCTCCTGTTCATGCCACATCAGTTTGCTTTGGTTTTGATCCGTCGGAAGGATAGGATTTTCTTGACCCAATTTCTTCCAAAGTTTGTCTGATTCTTCCGGTCTGAGGATTTTCATGAGGCCGGATGGATCGATATATTGAGAGCTTAATAGTTTAGCGATATCCCTGACTTTTTCAGAAGGCTGGTCCAGTGAAGGCAAGGGCCACTCCCACACTCCGCCGTCCACTGTTATGGTCATAAGATTTATATTATCCGGGCTGAACCAGGCTTTATGGATACCGGCGCTGTGCTTAAAATACGGAGACACAGGCATCCCGGTCCGCGTTTCCCATACCCGAATGGTATGGTCGGTTCCAATGGTGGCAACCCAATTTGAATCGGAACTAAACAGGCCGAAGGGGCGGATCATCAATTTTGCGTGTGGGATAGTCTGAGAGGTAGGCCATCCGCCTGCACTAATAAATGGATGATGAATGAGTGGGCGAGTTACAGGATCTCCAGATAGTGTATCCCACACTCTGGCGACAGCAACGGTTGCCATTGGCGCAAACATTATCGCGTCGCTCAATTTATAGTCTAACAAACTGACGGTCAGAAGATATTGGCTGTCGGGACTGAAAGTAAGATGGCTCAGTGCACCTCTAAAATCGGAAATGGAAGAGACCAAACGTCCGGCATCAATATCCCAGACATCCAACTTGCCCAAATTGGAAACCGCAAGAAAACGGCCGTCCTGGCATAGGCCTTCCAGTGTCCCTCTGATATCTGGTGTGGATTGAACGGGTTGCCCGGTGTCCAAATTCCAAAATTTGACCTGTGCAGGAATTACTTTAAATTTGTTTTCAAAGTAATCTTCGAGACTGCTGGTGACGACGGTTCGTTCTCCCGGGATCAAGTGGGCTTTTTCGATAATTTCACCATCAGCCAAGTCTAAAGCAAATAGTTTATTCTCTTTAAGGTTGTAGAAATTGACCTGCTGTTCTTTTGGGGTTGAATATCTCTGACCCCCATACATGACAATAATGTCACTCTGCGTGCAGAATGCCAGCTTTTGTACTGGCACCTCTTTTTTTATGGGAGTGCAGAATTCCCGGTTGTTGCGCACATCCCATACCCGGATAGCTTTATCTTTGCAGGTGGTTAATAATATCGAACCGTCTGCATTGAATACGGCTTTTATGATCTGGGACGGATGCCGCAATGGTCCGGATATGGGCTGGGAGGTCCTAAGGTCCCAGATGCGGATGGTCTGGCCGTCCGAATCCAAAATGGCGCCCAGAGCTTGCTTTGAATTGGAATTTGAACAAGCTGCAATACAGGCTGCATTCAAATCGGGCAGCACACTGTTCAACCGGGCACCTTGGCTGATGTTCCAAAGTACAAGCTTGTGATCCCACCCCGCACATAAGACCTGGGTTCCATCCGGAGAAAATCCCAGTGCCGATTCAGCACCAAGCCCTCGTGTCCATGTTAGGAAACTGAATCCTCCGGTGGGATAGTTTGTCGAGCTATGGCGCATGGGCGGTGTCAGAGGCGCACCGGTACCTGTGCGCCATAACCTGACGGTGCCGTCGGTGCTGCCGGTTAAGACGGCCCTTCCGTCGGGGCTAAATTTCGCATGATTGATATAAGCACCGTGTCTGAATGTTATTTGTTCTTTTTTCCTGGTATCTACATTCCAACGCATTACCGGCTCCCCGTTGTGCCCGTGCCAAAGCCAAGCCGTACCATCCTTGCATGCGCTTAGGATGTATTTGCCATCGGGGCTGAAAGCGACATAGTTAACCGGAGCTTCGTGCACCATTGGTTTTCCAATTCCGAGTCCGGTCTCAACGTCCCAGAGAAGGGCCCGATTATCATCGCCCCCGGACACAGCCCTTTTAGCATCCGGACTGAGCTTGGCGGAATACACCCAGTCTTCGGTATGGGGATTCTTGGGGCCTGTCGTTTTATTGGTTTTCAAGTCCCATACAACTACATAACCGGGTATTCCGGAATCCAAGTGTGGATTGGGAGCATAAATCACGATGACCTTGTCGCCGTCCAGGCTGAATTCCGCATCGAAGAAGGCCTGATAATCCCCCCAAAGGAAATGCAATTCCTCCCGGCTATGGACATCCCAGACACTAACTTTTTCAGCGGCTGTAACGATGCGGCTGCCGTCCCGGTTGAAGCGGGCACGCCTCATTCTGGCCGCCTGCCGCTGGGTTGCAAAAATCGGGGCGCCGGATTTGGCATCCCAGATCCGGGCGATGCCATGATCGTCGGATGTCAGGATCTTGGACCCGTCCGGGCTGAAAGATGCACTGTAGATGGTGGCGTTGTGTGGCAGCGAAAAGACAATTTCACCGGTTTCAATGTCCCATACCCTGGCTTCAGATTTCTGGTCCTCGTTGCTGTATGCCTTGCCTGTAGCCGTAACGATGAAGCGGCCGTCCGGACTGAACCCGGCATCATTGACCGGAAGGTCGTGGACAAGGACCTGTTCGATTTTCGGGGTGTTTCTCAGATAGGTGCCTGCACGGACGGAAGATGATTTTTCCTGGTCTCCGCCCTGAAGCTGCAACGATTCAGCAAACCAAAGTAAAGCGTCCCATACGCGGTCCTGCTCAAGCATCAGGCTGCCGTTGCCGTTGATCACCTGCTGTAGGTTTTGAAGGGCCTTTTCCTCGTTTAGCTTTGCAATGATTTCATTCTCCACCGCCAGCTTCTTGTTATCCGTTGCGTTTTGCCACTGCCACAGGGCAGCAATGAGCAGTATGGCGGTAACAGCGAAAAGTGCGAAAATCGCCTGGGTTTTGCGTTTTTGTTCTTGAAGCTCCTGCTTCGCAGACCGGGATCCGCTGTATTCAATGCCGTCAATGATCCTCTGAATGGCCTGTTCTTCCAATTCTTCGCGCGCCTCGGGTTCAAGGTTTTGCCAGGCGTCAAGGTCCACCTTGATGTGCTGGGAGTTGGGCCAACGATTCTTCAAAATCGGTGGAAGCCATCGCTGGACCCTTTTGGTGGGGTTGATCACCATAGGAGAGACCTGCCTGTGTTTGACCCACCATTTTAGCTCCTTGTGAACCCAGTCTTCCCCGTCGAATTCCGAAAACGCCCCGGGAGAGGCGACAAATAGCATACCTTTTGAGAGTTTCAAAGCGGGTTCATGTATCTCCTGCCAGTTCACCCCGCCCGGCGTCTTCTCATCAAAATACAAATCGATCCTGACCGGTTCAGTTTGATTTTCTAATTTACAGGTTCTGCCATTGAGGTTTTTATAGAGCCATTCTGCGATGGGCCGACCGTCATCATGCCTGTAGCATATAAAAATTTGAAACGTATCGTTCATAATTTCCTCCCGGTCTGCCTATGAAATAAACAACCACGCTCAGAGGACGTGGTATTGGTTAAGCCCCCTGAAAGGGGGCGGAAGCTTGCCCCCATAGGAGGCAAGCTGGAGTTGTCCCCTGGTTTCTTTTAAAATTTGAACTGCAGCCGCTCTTCTCTGCGTTCAGTGTTTTCTTGGTACTTTACATATTTGCGGATCATCTCCGCATCTAAACCAACTGTGTCAACACAATAGCCCGGTGCCCAAAAATGGTTACCCCAATAGGGTTTCTGGTTTAAATACGGAAACTTACTAAAAACCCTTATGGCTGTTCGCCCTTTCAGGGTGCCCATAAACTTCGATATGGATACCTTCGGCGGCACATTGGATATCAGATGAATGTGGTCTTGCTGGATGTTCAGCTCCACGACCTCGCATCCCAGTTGACCTGAAAAAACTTGAATACAATTTTTTACCTCTTGGCCAACTTCACCTGTCAGTACGCGGTGTCGATACTTGGGTACCCATACATTATGGTATTGGCATCGCCATAGTACATGTGATAACTTTTTGAATCTGCTCATTGGTTGCTCCTTTGTTTAAGTTGTGGGGACAACTCAACCATTGGAGTTACCATGAGCAGGCAATTTGGTAAAACCAATTGCCTCTGACCACGCCCAAAGGACGTGGAATTCTAAGGCTAATTAAAACCTTACTGTCACACCTCCAATCATGATTGGTTCATTAGGTTATGATTTCAGGTAGCATCTACAGCTATCCGAATTCAGCAAATTGTACTTGGAGACGGCTTAGTGACGCAGAGGGCATTCGTGAACGAATCGTGTATCGTTACTATATGAAGCCGATAGGAAGAAAGATGTAACGAAAATCAGTATTCAATTATTAAACAATCATCCACCCAAAAACAACCCCTTGATGGACCATAGGATAGGAAAACGTTTTTTGTCAAGGAAGTATTGAAGGTGATTGAAAAAGATGATGAAGTCAGTCGGAAAGATGTTTGTCTTGGCCCAGGATTTGGAGGAGCCGGAAATACATGCCAACCATCTCGAGGCCCAAAACGCCGCAACCAAGATAAGAAATAGTACTTTCAGAAAAAAAACAAACACTTACGCAAAAACTGTAGAGGGCCTACAAAGGACCCTGGATGTTCACCGAATAATTCACAACTATGTTCGTCCGCATTGGACGACAAGAGAGTTCCCCACTGTTACTTTGGGGATATTATCAAAGCCGTTGACTCTGGAAGGCATTTTGAAAATGCAAAAAGCTGCCTAAACCCACAACTTGAGATCCCCCTTTGATAACATGTCTAATAATCAGAACGTTAAAGGCCCAGTGCCCGCCTTAGCAATGCATCATAAAAAACATTGTTTTTTAATAGCTCCTGAAAATGGACTTTAACAAATAAATTGGGAGTATTGACTATGTCTATTATTCCTGAGTCTGATATTACTAATACGAACCGGCGAAATGATCCTTTTGGAATTTTCGAAAAATAAACCGACCAGGTCAGAGTTATACTTTAATAACTGTCTGACCTGGCCCTGTGAGAAAATTTTTGATGAAGTGAATATTTCCTTTCAAAAGGTTCTCCACGTTATCGTTGAAAATAGATTGTGCCCTTCTGGACAATTATACCCAGTACCGCCGTATAACTCCGGACGGTTTTTCTTTTTTCTTGGAAATTGAAAAGATTTTTTTTGATCCATACGGCTGTAAATCGGTTTTTCCCCATATCCAATTGAAATTCTCTCCAGCTGGGTTACACTGTAATTCCTAATACATCGTTTGCAAAAGACACACCCCTCACCGGTGGCTATCAAGTCCAAGCCTTGTTTTTCTCGGTATCCTGATCAATTGTTGAGACTCTGAGGTATCCCACCGTTCTTGGCATATCTTTTCCTGCTGCTTTATTTGCCAAAATCAATCTCCTCTCACCATATTTAAATAAAAACCTTAAAACTTATTTAAACTTTACTATGTCATTAAATGAAAGTTAACCGGTTTCTTTAATGTTTTTCCAATTTTGAAACGATCTATTTTTGCACGCTCCAAAACATTATTTTTTTCTGATAACAAAGTCGTTATATTCTTTGAAGAATGAACCCCGAGGAGATATCTCGCTAAGATCCGCACATAATAATTCTAATAAAAAAGATCCACATCTTCATAAGTCGTTTTGGAATCAACGCTTTAAGCGCCACCTTTCCTTGTGTCTGGTAGGTGGGCCAGCACCTGTGCTGCCCGCTTCTTGACGGGATCGCCCAACGCGAGCTCGACGAGCGACTCGATTTGATGACGCATCGAATCCGAATCGCGGATGTCGGCGCGGTTCATGGCGCGGATGTAGCCGGCGGCGGTATCCTCCGCCGTCCCTTTTCCGAAGGCCAGGAAGCGAATCAGCTCCGCATCGGCGATTGTCGCGTAGGACCACTTGTCGTCGCTGACCTCGGCGCTGCGTATGATCGCCTCGAGATCGCCGATCTTGACCCCTTTCGCGTCAAGGCACAGGTCGAGGGCCACCTTGTTGGAGAGTGGATAATAGAGATCTGGCGGATCAAGCTTGCAGGCATCTGCGTACGCTCGCCGTGCCTTCCTGATATAACTTACCCGCTTGTTTCGGTTCGCGGTCCCCTTGGTCACCTTGGCGCGGCGCTTCCAGGTTGCACCTCTCAAGCTGAGCCGCTCCGAGGAGGGGCTCAGCTCGACCAGTCTGTCAAGCCGCAGTAGCGAGGCCTCGAAGAGTTTCTCAGCAGCCTTTGGGTCGGACGCAGCAAGCGACTCGGCCTGGACGCTTTCGAGATTCGCAAGTTGTTCAACCGTTTTCAGCGGCGCGTCCGAATGCGCGATCGCTCGCCGGTAGCGTTCGATCGCCTCGCGGTAGTTGCCCAGGCTCTTGTACGCTTCACCGAACGCGGTCAACACCTCGCCCTTACCACCCCACTCCTCGGAAAGCCTCGTTTCGATCTGCGTGAGTTCCGACCGGAAACCATCGAGGCTCTGATCGTCGACGATTCCACGACTGCGAGCCGAGAAATCACTGACATAGTCCACAACTTCGTGGGACGACACAAATCTGCGACTGCCGGGAGCCGATTCCACTCCGCGGGATTCGGCCCAGTGGAGCACCGTGCCGGGATCGCCGTAGACTTGGTAGGCGCCCCATGTTAGATCGGAAGTGCCGCCATGACCGTAGGCGCGTTTGCGAGCCACACGAACCGCGGACATCACCGTCTCGCCTCGGAGGAGTTGCCGGTAGAAGAACTCGGCGAAGACCTTAGCTGCGGCGTCTCCCACGGCCCACCCCGCGGCGACCACGACGCCCACGCCCATCTTGATGAGCTCTTCCGCGACGCTTGCGGCCAGCCTGCTCGGGTTCCGCAACGGGGCAGCCGTGTCTTTGCCGTCCTGCTCCATGCGGGCGAGGTGACAGCAGTTGAGGAACACCACGGACGGCACGGCACGAAGGTTCTGGAACTCACCTGACGTGAGGTAGCGACCCTTACCGAGCACCACGCCGGAATGGCGTTGCTTCTTCGAATTGCATGCATCGTCAACCAACGGCTCGTTGAACTCTCCGTGGGCCGAGATGTGGATGATGTCGTACTCGTGGCGGTACAAAGCCCGGAAAATCTCCCCGGCATCCTTTTCGAGCAGCGGTTCGACCTTCATGCCGTGCTGTTCGAGCAGGCTTATGACGTGCTCGCCTTCCTGGCGGGCTCCGGGCAACCCGGGCTTCACGCCGGCTGGTTCGCCCACAACGAGCGCACGCCGACTTCTCGCGCGTCTCGGATTCTCACGCGGCTCGGGCGTCGAGAGGGTGCGCAGGAGGCCGACACGGACGCCCAGCGGCTCCCTTCCACCGCTGAGTTCGGTGGCGGGGTGGAGGATCTCCCATGGGATCGCCGCCGATGCCGCGTCAAGATCCAGCACCATGTCCGGCATGTTCGACGTCTGTTCGATGAGCTGATACGGAAGCAGGTACTGAAACAGCGTTGAAGCCGCCTCGCGATCGTTTTCGGTCACGGTCGCAAGAAGCGACTCGACGTGGCTCCACTGAACCGACCGCTTGTAGGGTTCGCTCCGGGCCAGGTCGGTCGTGAACTCGTACTTGAGCTTATCCTCCTCCTTACGCACACGGAGCCGGCGGCTCCACCCCGACGCATAGGGTGAAGCTGGTCGGCTGCGGCGGCATGTTGCGCTGACCTTGACGAGGCGCTTCGCGACCACGACACCGGCGCTTCGTTCCGCGATCTCCCGGGCCGCGTGACCCGCAAGAGTAGCGATGTCGAGGAAGAGTTCGATGAATTCGATGCCGCGGATGCAGACACGATCCGCGAGATCCTGCTCTTCGAGGGATGTGTTTGTGGTAAGCGCGGCGTTCACCAACGCTGCCATCGAATCCTCGACGCCGATTCCGGTCCCGCCATAGGTACCTATCAACAAGCTGCTGATGCACAGCTCGGCGGCCGGTTCGCCTTTTTCGGCAAGATTGTCGAGCGCGAACTCGGTCAAGGCCGTGATGAGCGATTCCTCAAGGCCGACTCGATTGAGGCTTCCCACCTCTCCCAGACCAGCCACCACCACGCCCTTCAGGTTGTCGCTGGCGTCGAATACGCGCGCAGTGCCGCGTACCCCGGGATATCGTCCGAGCCGGAGGTTACGCGATAGCTGACCGCCGAGCTCGCGATCGATGACGCTCTCTGCACTCACGATGTCATCGCCCCGGTAGTGGCCGATGAGGACGGGATGCTTCGCCTCTCGCACGTGACCGGCTGTGACCTCGATCTCGAGCGGCGGACCGATTTCCTTCTCCGCATCGTAGGGCTCGCCGACTATCGTCGCCATGAGGTCAGCGGCGTTTGGGTAGTAACGAAGCTCCTCGATGTCCTCCTCCGGTTCGACGTCAAACAAACCGTCGACATCGGCAGCGCGCGTCACGACCGGCGGCGTTGTCGAGAGCTTGCGCGTCCGGCCCTGCGTTAGCAGTTCGAGGATGCCGTCGAAGGCCGGGGGGTGGTTCGGAATCTGGCCGTGTTCGGCATCGACGTAGTAGGTGTCGACGCCGTCAAGGACACCTAGCTCCCAGGGTACGGTGCCGTCGCCCCGGCCGGTGTAGCGGAAGGTCACCTCGCGATCGGTACGCTCCATGCTGGCGGGAGTCGCCTCGGCGTGCCCGGCGACGTAGATCATGTGGTCGGGATCAACCGCTCCCGTATCCAGCTTCTCGCGAAAGGCACGTGCTGCGGACAGCACTCCCGGGTCGGGGACAAACTTGCCGAAGCCTGCCCACTGCCGGTGGTCGAGGAGATCCCGGTCGTCTTTAAAAGGCAGCATCTCAACCAGGCCGGGAAAAGTCCGGACCACATCGGTCAACTCCTCGAGCGAGTTCCGCAAATCGGCGGCTGCCAGTATATTGATCAGCTTGTGCTTACGCGTGAAGACCTGTGCGGGAACATACGAGCCGTAGTTCGGGGTCCCGAGCATCACCAGGCGTCCGTCTCGGCGTTTCATCTGTTCCCAAAGTTTGGGGTGCGCGACCACGAAGGCTCGGGCCACAAGGCCGCCCATCGAGTGAGCCACGATGCGAACCGGATTCTTGTGTTTGCCGAGTTCGCGTCGAATCGACGCCGCCAGATTGTCCGCCGACTCTGCGATGGACAGGCGCCAGTCGAATCCGAAGTGGATCACGTGATGCTGGTGGCGGAGGCGGTCGAAAAGCCTCTCGTACACCATCTCTATGAGGCCGTCGCGACGCACATCGGAGTCGGCGATCTCTAGCTTGGCGAGGCCTCCCCAGGCGAGACGGAACGGGTTGAGCCACTGGCGTTTGCCTCTGGCCGCGAGATGTGTGCCCATAATGCCGGGCAGCAGGAACACGCTAGGTCGATCACCCTTACGCTTGGCCTCGATCTGCTTCAGAGACGGGATCGCTCGACTGGCAGGGGCGCCGCGCAACCCGCCGTATGGTTGAGCAGCGTTTAAAGGCTCGAAGTCGCGCAGGCGGCCTTCCGTGAGCCAATCCACCATGCGCGTCCGCGTCTCAGACTCTGCGAAGTACGAAAAATGATCGGCCCGCGGCGCGCGGTAGTAGAAGCCCCACGCTTCCTTGCGTGGAACCCCCCGGAACATCGATCGGCTGTCGACAACGAAATCATTGTCCTCGCGATAGTAGAGGTGCGAAAAGAAATCCTTCACGCGGTCGAAAAAGCCGCCGCCGCGCACGTCGCCCGCGATAACGGCGAGGTCTGTCCCACGCGGCTCGGCGAGGTTGAGGAACGGCACGAATCCCTGGTCGACGTGAGGCATCATCGACTCGAGGCCCGGTAGCTTATCGGCACGCGTCCGTGTCGACACGATGGCGGTTGCCATCGCCTTCACGAACTCTATCGCAGGCGCCGCAGGCCCCGACAGCTTGCCGAGAACAGTCAAGATGACGTTGAGGTATGTGTCGAGCCGCTCCGATGCGAGCAGGGTGCCTGCCGCTGGCGCAGCGACCCGCATGAAGCGGTCAACATGGAGCCTCTTGCGTGTTAGAGTGCCCCGGAGCTTAACGAGCTGGTCCTGGACTCCTTCATAGGTCGGATCCTTGAAAAGCTCGTCGACTTCTTCGGTCTTCCACGGATGGCGACACAGCAGCTCGCCGACCAAGCCACCGCGAGAGTGACTCAGCAGGTGGAGCCTGGCACCGGTGGGGAGTTTATCCACGAGCTCAAGTGCATTGCCCGCGGGGCTTTCTGTGACTGTGTAATGTTCGAGTGCGAGAATGCGGTCGCCGTAGAAGTCGACCAGGCGCTTCCAGTCGGACGATTCGAAGAGGTCTGAGAAGGCTCTCTCTGTATTGCTGAACGTCCCATGCAGCAACACCAGAAAGGGTCCGTCGCCCTTGAGCGGGCTCGCGACAGGGTTCTCAACGTTCCCGTTCGACTCGACTCGGTGGAGCCCGGTCGTTGGGATCAACTTCTGTTCGAGAAGCCGCAAAGCCTTTGGAACGGCGAAGCCGGCCACCGCAGTGACGATCTCGTCGGCGACCTTCAAGCGGAGGTGCTTGGTGAAATCGAGGTTGATCTCCCGCGAGCCCCGCGTCGTGCTCTGCACACGCCGCTGCGTCGGGATCTTCAAAACCCCGTCGGCGCTGCGCGTTGTTTCTGGGAAGTGTTTCTGGAGATCCCCCGCCCTAACGAGTTCAACGATGCCACCTTCCCAACCCAGCTCCAGCACATCGTCTGGCTCAGCCTCGATAGTTTGTGCGGCCGGCGGGCGGCCTCTTGCCATCGCGCCCACGTATATTTCGGCCACCAACTCAGCCCTAAGGACGTCGGCGAATTTGCCAACGCCTACATCAGGTGATTTTAGCTCCTTGCGCTCCCCGGGAAGCTCGATATGGATGCTCATATTTCCTGCTCCTATTGAATTGGTAGTGTTGATAAGAAGGTCCTTCTTTCAACCCAGAATATAGTTGTTTTCACATTGTGTATAAAGACTCACATTGACGCATCATGCGGTGGTCCTTCCCCTTAGACAGAAATTGGAGCAATGGCGGTAAGACGTTCATATTCCCAGAGATTAGCGCTAAAGCCATCCATTCGTGATAGAATAACTGCTTTGGGCAGCCGAATTCGCATCGAATCTGCTGTCAGGGAGGCGGCATGATCGGCAACCGATGCACACCAGAAAAATTGAATGCTTTTTCTTTTAAAATCAAATAATTTAAATCAGGTGGCACCAAACGGTAGCTACGCTACTTTTAGGCCAATTGATCCTTTACAAGGATATTTCTCTCATCTCTTATCGCTATCTCAATCATATTGTACGCTATAAACAGGGCTCTAACACTGAGAGTAATTTTTCGTACAATAAAAAAGGCATCCTTGATTCAAAGTCAGCAATATCAGCTTTTCGGGACGAAATATAGGACGTCTCAATGGGCAGTAACCCCCCTAAACTATTCTGCATACAATACCCTAACGTAAGTTTTTACATAGATGTACCCTATATCCCTGTCAAGCTTTTTTAGGCAAAAATTATAAATTCAATAAATTAATTTTATTAGTCGTTCCGGAAATCTCAAAAAGGCTTAGGGTATCAGACGATAAAAATTATCAAGACAGCACACCGTTAATCCTTATCGATTCGTGACCCCTTGATAATTTTTATCCTTTCTAAAAACGGCCCTTCCACCAGCTCACAGCGATAGAACTCGGGGCAGGACTGACTGTATATCTGACCGCTTTGTCCTTGAAAAGTTTGCTTTTAGGGGATCACCGCCCTCCTTTGTCGTCCATTGTACTTAATTACCAAATCCAAATCTCCAGTCGGAGTTAGACCGAATTGTATCGAGGAAATGAATCAAATCGGTAAATAGTTTCAGTACCCCACAAAAATCGAAAGGAGATTAAGGAATGTATTACGCCAGAATAAAGAAAGTCGATGTTCATGTTGACCCTTGGGATCTATGAAACGCAGGATTTTTAAAGGCGATCCCGAGGCTGAAGCTGCACATCATTCTAAATTTCACCACTCAACTCCCTGAAAGAAACGCGCCGAAAAAGGGAACTTCATATCGCATGTGTTTCAGCCGAGCAGATAATAACTGACCACATTTATCAGATGAAAAACAATTTGTCAGAATGTGCGGGTGTTGCTGATAACCGAATTCTTGCCGGTATTGACCGCCATTATGTGAAAGGTGCGATAAACCTTAAGAAAGACGATTTGATCCGAATGGTACTTGATAAATATGATCCGGAAAAAAACTCAATTATTCAACAGTTCAGAGATCATGCGCCCGACTACAGCTTGTTAACAAAATAATGTTTAGCAATATCTGAAGGTTATAATCGATAGAGAGAAAAAAAGAAAAAAATCCATTTTTTTACCCCCCAAACGGTAAATAGTTTTAGGAGAAGATTTTTTCAAATAGCTATTGCAGGAATTTAGCTATCGAAATTGGGGGGATAAAATGGTTCAGGACACTTTAGCCTTATCTGGGTCAAACTCAGATCAAGGCGAACACAATATATCAATACAATTAGTTATGCAAAAATTACCATCAAAATATGATATAAAATTCCGCAATGATATAAGAATATATCAAAAATCTAAAATTCAAAAAAATGAAGTTAATAATCTGAGTGCCAGTGACAGACTATATTATAATGCAAAATTTTTTACGCAATACCCCCCCAAGATCACCAAAGAAAACATAGAAGCCTTTTTGAATTCAGAATATCTTTACGATGAGTTTGTACAACAACGAAATCTGATAACTTCAGACAATGAAGCATCGTTATCAATAGATGATCAAATAAATCACATAGTGCATGACATATATCAGTCGATGAATAATCAAAAATATGAATCAAAAAAAATCCGCATCGATGCTTATCGCAAAAGATATGCTTCCAATTGGTCCAAACAATACGAAATCAAAATGATCGACGACTTTAAACGGAGAGTTGGACGGTGGGATGGAGATTGCGTTAAAGCTATCAATCTTTTTAAAAAGAGCATCCTTTTTGATACTATGAAAAAATCGATCTTGCTTTTTTGTTTTCCAGGCTAATATAAATCCATGTCCATTTAAAAATTCTCCAGACCAAAATGCGCAATTTTCCCCGTATCACAAAACTGGACCTGAAATTCGAAAAATCAATTTCAAATTCAACACAGAAAATGCGTACCTGAAAAAAATGAGCACCTGCTCATCACAGATACCCATTCATAGGAAAAAAATGAAAATTTTAAAAAAATCAAGATGACCTTTTCTAATGGTATTTACAATTTTAAGACACCCTATCAGAAAATCTCCCAACCAAAAGAGTAAAAGTGCGCGGCAATTGTGAGTCTATTGGAACTTGGACACCCCCATTTCAGTTAAATCTATCAGTAAAATTTCCGGGAGACTCCCCATTGCGACAATATACCATCCTTAATTTACAATTCATCGTCCTTACTCTCTCTGATTGCAACTATTTGGCCTTATATAAATTAAACGAAGAGGATCTAATTGTCACTGTAATTGCGGATCGAAGCACTAAGCCTCTATATCCTTCCTATTTAAACTGACTATTTCGATCCAGATTACGGTATTGAATGGCTTCCGAGATGTGATCGACCTGGAGGTTTGGCTCTGATTGCAGATCGGCGATGGTGCGGGCAATTT
>Ga0316193_10001475_pt1 | contig 15858 bp, 34 predicted proteins | sample MerIslsedime2_MG_FD_207735 | JGI IMG/M metagenome (GOLD analysis project Ga0316193, IMG submission 207735) | Coastal sediment microbial communities from Maine, United States - Merrow Island sediment 2 | ecosystem: Environmental > Aquatic > Marine > Coastal > Sediment | place: USA: Maine...
TACAACAACATTCGGGTTGTCATTTGGTGCTCAATACGGTTTTAGACTTGGCGAATACCTTAGCCACAATTCATTCCACCTTGAACACCCTTTAGCTTTTTGCGGTGCGTCCGATCCTATACATGTCGCAATGGTGCGTTACTTTTTACTACAACAGGAGCAAAACAAATGAGCCACAGTTATCCAATTTGGCACGAGGTCACAGCTTGCAACTACAACAGCAGCAAATCGTACGGATCGAAAGATCAGGCAAGCACGGTTATCAGTGTAGGCAGCAGCAAGAGCAATTCGAACCGGTTTATATCTCACGAGACAACGCGCGAGGCGTATTGGTCGGGTGATGTTCGCTTAGTCCGTTTTCAGTTTTGGGTATGCGGTGCTTTGATCAAAGAGTGTATTTTTAAGGCCGGACGCAACGACACACCGGAAGAACTGATCAGCGAGAAGTGTGCATATGTGGGTCGCGTGATCCATTCACGCATCAAGCAGAAAACAGTCAGATGATCCCTTATATCTTTCTATCCTTAGCAGTCGCATGCCTCTCCGGAGGCATTGCGCATTGTATCCACAAGCACAAGGAGCGCGACAAATGAGCACCCCATACGAAAGACACATCAAGAAACATGGCAGGACTAGCACCCATGCACATCCGGACGGTTTTCACATCATCGAGGAATGCGAGGCATGTCAACTTGCTTGGGTATTACCTTGTAAAATTGATTCACCTGGCACTCTGCCTATTACATTGTGGCATCACTGGCATTACCTCAACATCAAATTACAAGAGCAGGAATGCAAGAGCAGCAGGTTAGCTGCACATAGCTTGCGCCACGGGTGCAAGTCATGAGAAAAGCCCAAGCATTTCAGAAAGCAAAAAAGCATGCCAAACGCTATCGGTCAGACCGGTACGTTATTGTCGAAGATCGAGACTATGACCACTGTTCAGAATTCGATCTAGACACATGGTATTCAGGCGCGAAAGTTATCGCACACTTTGACCAATCAGGGAGCACGGAATGAACCGATACGATGATTATGATGATCGCAGCATGTTCGAAGAACCACACGGTAATAGCGCGTTACGCCGGAGCAGCAAGCGTAACCCTCGCAATTTACCTTGCCCAACATGCAAGCAACCCAACCGGTTAACACCCAAAGACAAGCAACTCGGATACCAGTGCGACACTTGCGCGGATCATGACGAGGGAGGTTATTAGAATGATTACTCAACAGCAGATTTTAGAACATGTAGCGGGGCATTACCTTTGCATGCCCTTGCCTAGCAACTGGCACGACTTAGACGAGGACGCACAGGACAAGTACCTTGAGGAAAATGCCTGGCAACCGTTCGAATACCATGATGGAGGCACGATAGCGCGCTATATGAATGACTCGCGCCGGTCACTGGAAGCATTCCTGAAAGCAAACAAGGTCGATGTCGAGGAGGAATAAAATGGGATACGGAGGATACGGCACAAGGGTATTCGCGGTTGAGCTAGAGCCACACAACACCCTTACCAATTGCTATTGGTTCAAGATAACCAACACTCGCACCGGTAACGTTCAACGGCATTACGCGCAAGAGTTCGTTACCGGTCAGATTCACTACGATCCGGCAACCGCGAAATTCCCACATTATGTCCACGAGGAGGTATGGAAGTTATGCCCGTAAAAAAGAGAATCACAGCACAGAAACGCAGAGAATTGAAAATTCACGATCAGTACACCATTCAACCTGGCTGTTTGATGTACGACATCACCGGAGACATTCCCATTGGTAACAAGGCACTCAGAGCACCGGAAACTGGCGCGAGGGTGAACAATAACGAGTTACTAAGCCCACAGTGGCACGGGTGCAATCGGATCGGACATTGGCGAGACAGGAGAGTTGCTTTTACCACGGAATACACTGCGGAGCACATCCATGACAAATAAAAAGATATGCGTATGGTGCAAAATCCCACTAGATCGTAATTGCTTCAGCAAGGACAGCAAAGCACCGGACGGTAAACGTTATGTGTGCAAGGAATGCTTGAGCAGAAAGCAACGGGACAGAGTAGCAATGAAAAAACGTGACGAATTTAATCGGCTAATCAGTTGGCCTCCACCACAAGGGTTCAAGCAATATGAAACGAGATAACCGTACAGCACTATTCTTTTTTATCACTATTGCAGCAGCACTATTGCTGTTCAAATTTATCGTTAGGGAGTTCTTGATATGAAAAACGAACCAGAATGGAAGTATTACATTAACTTTACGCGCGAGGAGATCACCCACGTTCAAATGACGATGGAACTGCTAGAGCAGGACTATTTGAAATTGCGAGGCATGAAAACGGACAAGGAGATCGAGGCATTCATTAACGAGAAGCAGGAAACAGTCTGCTATACGCCTGGCAAAGTGGATAATTTTTACGAATGGAAATCCGGCAGGGAAACCGTTGATGGTGAGGGTGAGCTAGGACTGTTTGATTTCAGTGTTGAAGAATGGAAAGTCACAACACCAAACAGTTCAAGCAAGTACACCACTACCTACATAGGAGAATGAAATGAAACACCAATTAACCACAATTCCAGAAATCAAAGCAGCAGTTGACCGAGGAGAGATTGTCTATGTTGCCAGTGACTCCTACAAGGTCATAAAAGACAGTATTGGGCAATACCTTATAAAGTGTGGTTTCAATGACTACTGCATTGGTTTGCACGGACAAGAGGGTACAAAGTATGCCAACAAGTTAAACGGTACAAATTTTTATATCAAAATCGGAGAATGAAATGACAGTCGAAGCAGAGTATCAGGAATTCTTAAATGAGTTGGAGGCCGAAAGGCAAGAGGCAATCGATGTTCAGTGCAAACAGTTGGGTCTGCATATCTGGACTCACTATTACGGAGGCTACACCGTCTGTAGCAGATGCGGTGAAGAACTGGACTCAAAAGAAGAGTCAAACGAGGACATAGCGAAGCGTGAAAACAACGCTATTGACGCTCAAGAACGTTCCCACAACAAGAGAGGAGCACTCTAATGCATGTAATGAAAGATGTACGGATTGGAAAGGACAAGACCCTTGCCTACGAGATCGGAGCAATGGTCAACGGCGTATGGTTTATGCACGACATCCTTGGTGATAAGGGTGATGCTATGCAAGCAGTGAACTACTTGAACGGAGGCGAGAAAATGCCTGATCTGATCAAGTCTAAGTTTTGCTTGCTCGTGATACCGGAAGATGCACCCCCAAGATTCCTCGGACCTGTCCGGAAACGCGAAACGCGCGACAACCTGGCACGGATTCAAATGCTCGAAATGCCGGAGAAAACACTGTTCTATGCAGTGACATGGGAACGTGACCATTACCCGCAAATCCGGAGATTTCATCCGGATGAGGTTCAATTAAGAAGTTCCATGTTCCTCGGCAAAATATGGATCAACGATGGTGAAACAATCTACTCTGACAAGTGGCTATTTTGGTCTGCAAAGGATGATTCAGACGAGAGTTATATATCGTCATTGAAGGTTCGATACAACACCTTCACACCGGATGAACATCAGGACAACACTTGGAATTCAGATGATGGTCGCATAATTGAAGAGGACGGTTACTCACTCATTCCGCTTCACCACGAACACATAATAAATGAGTACATACGATGAACAAACGCAAAGACAGTACCGGCATATTCAAAGCAACCATTGCTATGAAAACTGATCTTTCTTATCTGCTACTCGCAAAAGATGCGGGTGACGCACTGGAACGTGTTGAAGAAACGGACGCTTCAGAATTCGAAGAAGAGTCCTGCACATGGGCTATAACGAGCATCGAGGAACTAACCCATGCCGAGGTTCAGGCAGACAAACGACACACGGTTCATCTAAAGCCTACGCAATGGCAGATGCACCAAAAAGCAGTGAGGTTGTCCGGCGAGATTAATAGCACTTTTATGGACATGATCAAAGGCAAAAATGCCATCACCAAAACAGAGTTGAGAGCACTGATAGAGAAACGTCCGGAACTATGGTCGCGGTTTTCTGCATTCCTTGATACTGATGCACTGGAGGAGAAATAAAATGATGCAATGCGTATCCGATTCAAACCCGTATGACGATCAACCCGATTGGATTGAGATCGGTGAACTGTTTTTGAAACGTCACACGCTAGTACACAACACACCACGCACCGGATTGACTGAACTGCTACGCAAAGCAGTTTACCAGGCTACCGGCAAACCACCCTATGAACCACGACCAACCAAATTAGATTGTGCATTGGACATCATTCAGGGATTGCTTGAGCACATCGAGGAGAACGTATGAAAAAGATTAAGAATTGTGACCTTGAAAACTTAATGCTGAAACTTGATTACAGGGGTGAGACTGCATTGCATGATGCAATCATAGTGAAACTTTTGAATCTTGGATTCATTAAAGAGGGAGTCAGAACCGTATCAGCGAAACCTGACCACATGATCTTTGTCAGAAACAGGCGATTTTCTACTGCACATAAAGATTGGGTCTATCACTACAAATACGAACAAGTTACTTTGGACGATCTTTATGACTTGCGAAAGCTCATTATACCGGACACGACCATCACGCTTGCTGATGGTACGCTGATTGAATTATCAACCGAGTCATGGAATAAATTCATAACAGCTATTAAGGAGGAAAAATAATGGCAGAACCAACCAACAAAGACAGAGCAGAGTGGGCATACGATTCACTTGGAACATTCATGGAGCGCACCGGTTGCGACATCGAGGACGCACTCGCAGATTTGCTTTGCGACTTAATGCACTATGCGGATCAGCACGGGTACGATTTCAATGTCGAACTGCTACGAGCAGATGGTCATTATCTTGAAGAGAAAAGCGAGGAGGAGCAGTCATGAAATATTTTGCAAAAGAAGGAACTAAACACCCAAAAGTTAAAGACCACTATGAGGCGAAACTAATCGAGCGCGACGCAAAGATTAAAATACTTCAACGCGCGAACAAACTGCTTGTCGAAAAGGAAAAGACTGATAGCAAACTGATTAAGAAACTCACGGAAGTTGTTGAAGACTTTCTTCCGAACACAGGCAATTGCGCCTTGCAGGACTGTTGTTCATGGCCGTTAGGCAATTGCGCCTTGCAGGACTATGACTATGGCAGGTTGAATGATGCGATGATCGAGTCCAAGGAGAGGTTGACCAAATGAAAGATACCCACAAAAATGCGATAGAGGAATACCAGTGTTCAGGATGCGTATGCGGATCGAACACGACATGCTTTAAGCCGGATGATGATGGAGTTGGATGCGGGAAGAATGTACCTGGTACAACGGTATTCCCTACTGGACGCATATTCTTAGGCATGCCAACAGGGTTCAACCGGTTGGGATATCAAAAAGAACTCCGGATCAAGATATTTGACAGCATCAGCAAGGATGATGGAGGTTGGGGTTTTGGTCAGTATGGTTACGGAGCATTCAACGTACCCGTATGGAAGTATCTCGACCCACATGGCAACACGCTAGTCCGTGGAATTAGCCCACGGATCAACAACCCATTCCTGCATATATATTTGAGTGACCAACGGGAAGATATTGACTGTCTCGAAATAAATGATGCAGACTTAGCCGAAATGGATTAACAGTTTCGCCACCCCCATCCCCCCGCATCAAGCGGGGGTTTTTGCCTATAACATGGAGTTCCAAGAAGGTCAGTGTTATACCCTACCTAACATACTTCCGGTTCATAACTCGTTTCATTCACAAACTGAGATTTGCTCGGGACAAGATGGTAAAACGTCATTGCCAGGGCATCACCGGTATCCGGACTCGCACATCCTCGCGCGCGCATATCATCCTTGCTTTCCAACTTCATCCTGTCAGATTTCGCCTCAAACGAATACTCCGGAGTCGTAAGATCAACCTGCAGTTGCGGATCATCAGGAATGTCTGCTCCCTCTAACCACTGGCGCATACGATCCCACATTTCAATTCTCTTGTTCCAATATAATTTCTGATCGGATGGAGTGCTCCCCGCTTGCACTTCAATAATATTGTCGTGACCCATCCTTATCAGCATATCGACAACTCCTGCACCGATACCAACTCCATCAACGAAAACCATGTCAGGATAATTGTCATGGATAATCTTACTCACATGTTGCGCAAGCATGGTCGTATCACGTTCATTGAATGTCCAAATTTTTTCGTACATCTTCCGGCCTTTCCGGATAACAACTTTTGACGAGTCTGCACCCTGCCGTGCAACGTCAACTGCCATGACTTTCGGTACTCGATCAGATATTTCATAAAGGTTCACTTCACGGTGTACTGCACGAGAAACAACATCTGTCGCAATTAACTGAAGATCACCCTGCTTAGGAGGCAGACCAAGCACACGAACACGGACAAAATCGGAGTCAATCCCCCAATCCTCAATCCACTGAGAAATCAGCTCATCCGATCGCATCAATGCAGTTCTTGCGTCAACGATCACTCGATCCCAACGCTTCATGCCTCGACCAAATGTATTCTCAAAAAACCGTCCGGAGTTTCGAGTACAGTTTCCAAACGTCAACCAGATTCCGCCATGGGAAGTAAACGCACCCTCGGATGCTACCCATATCGGATCGTCAATACCGGATGCTTCGTCATAAACCATCATCACATTAGTTTCATGCGTACCCTGAAATGCGTCCGGATTGTGTGCAGACCACGGAATTGCAGATGCGTACCAAGTGTCCTCACGACCAATCAACCGGTAGCTTGTCGCAGACCAATGGAACATAAACCCGTTGACTGCAATATTTTTCCATTTAGCCAACTCGCGCCAGGTCTTTGTGGTCAACTGGATTTTAGTGTTCGCGGTAACAACCAACTGTGGATTCGGATGCGTTGAAATGTACCAATGGCAAATCCATGCGAACAGTGCCGTCTTTCCAACTCCATGACCGGAAGATACAGTTATCCTGATGTTCTTTTCTCCAGCTTTAAGCTTATCCCTTATCAGACAAAGGACTTCTTTCTGCCAGTAATCAGGTCCACTGTAATCCTCAAGTGTCGTACCAACTTCTTCCCACGGATAACAAGCAAGCACCCAACCATACGGATCATTTTCATATGACATGATCCATTCTGCGAATGCTATTTTGTCCTCCTCTGTATCGAACCCCGTTATTTTTTCGTGTTGTGGCATTACCGCAACCCTGCCAATAATTCAAACGTAACCTGAACTGGGTATTTGACGAACCCAACCTCAAGCGATCTATACACTGTACGCACATGAACACCACAAAGTCTTGCCATGCCTCTGTCACTATGCCCTTGCTGCCGGAGTGAGCGTATTACCTTCAACGCATACTCCGGCCTAGAGTCCTGATTTTTCTCTGCTTCAACTATCCTGATTTTACTTGTCATGCTTTCTCTCCACTGTTCCTTCGATTGTCCTAGCCTCAAGCTTTTTCTGCCTCTTTATCTGAGCATCAATCAAGTGCTCTGCCGATACCGGCGCAGTCAAAGTCACGTTCATATGTGTTTCAATCCACTTCTCAGCCCTAGCCAAATCTGCCAGTGCTTTCTGCTTGTCAACCAACTCGATGTCAATCTTCTGAGTACCTTCCATCATCGGTTTGCCATCAACGATAACCATCTGGCCTTTAACCAGTATCGGTTCACGATTGGTGGTAACTGTGATTTTCTTAATTGCTTGTTGGGCATAATCCGGCAACTCACGCAATTCCGCGATACTCAAATAATCTCCATCATCATTGATATAGTTCAGGACATTGGTTTCCACCATTTGAGTCCACTTCTTTATAGCCCAATCCTTTGTCCTCGGCACTTCATGATCACCGACAATGTACGCACGGATCAGATCGACCATGAAAGGTTTTCTAAACAACCTCGTTGCCATAGTTCCGCATTTACCTACCGGTCTGCCAACCACGGTTGCGTATGCAAGTGTTTGCCTACACCCGTTGTTCACAAACTGCTTTGCTATCTCGTGATACCTGATATTCCTCGCAGGATTCTTGTCCACTACCATTTGTGTTGCTGCACCATCCATATTCAAGGATCTCTTTTTCCGATAATTCTTTTTCTCTCTTGCCATTACCAATCCATTCCTAAGCACCAATCGTGATAACCATTAACCGGAGGAGCAGGTACACCGGCAAGTTCAAATATATCGTAGTACAACCTCTTGTTAACCCAATTGAGCCAATCAACCTGCTTGCCCATTACCCGCTCCCAATCCTTTACTCCCTTGAAAGCACCCATACCGGTATCAATCCCGAAATCACCCACATGGTATTTTGCTGCTAACGGTATCACCAGAAAATGATTCTGCTTTTGCCCTTCACCTGGCATGCACAATTCACCGAAAGTATCGACCATCGACCCCCCGTGACAATGATGTATCTGAACACCTTGATCTGTACTAGACACACAACACCCCAAGGCACGGACTTTTTTCCAATGCTCTATATGGTTCATTTTGACTTCACGCTATATCGAGGATCGGGATTGAACGGAATGTTATCAAGACGCTTAGTACCAAGCTTGTTTTCAACATCTGCTATGAAGTTCGGATGCGCAATTGCATTCCAATCAACATCGCTTGCCTCATCATAAATAATTTGGAACATGCCGAAATCAACAAACTCACATGGCACTGCTTCGTTGTAAAGTTGCGTACAAATCCTGCATCGTTTTGTTCCATCACCCCAATCAACAATATTAGAGCAATCACAATTCGGGTCTTTATTCGACATCATCAGACTCCTCTACAACTGTTGAACCCATACCGGTTGCTCCAACACCCGTTGCCATTGCTTCTAACTTCGCATTGAGACTGTAACTAAGCAATTTTTCCCTCCTGTCTTCATATTCTTGCATTTTTATAGATCGCGCCTTGCGCTCCTCAAATGTACCTCTTCGTTTTGCTTCACCCATTATGCTCTCCATCTATTGAACGGTGACATGATGAACGTGTTGAAACGTTCCAGTGCTACATCATCATTGTCCAGTTCCTTGCGACTCTTAATGACGCACGTTTTCTTGATATACTTTTCCGCCATTTCCGGTGACGAACTCTCAACCAAACTGCTTTCCATGAGATAGTCCATAAACTCTGCATCCGTACATAATCTCGCAGCACGAATAGATTGTGGTCCACCCTTCATTTTATTGATTGCCTCAATTCGGTTTCGTTGCGCCAGGTTAATCAATTCTCCGTTATCACCAACCTTGAATAGCACAATCTCAACTTCTTGCGGATCAATCTCCATATCCTTTCCTGACATGATTGCCGGCCACTCTCGAAACTCCTTCCAACACTCACTATCAGAATATTCAAAAGCCACTACCGTTCCATTGGTATGTGACCACGATACCCCAAGAAAAAACACATCAGTCACACGGAATTCACTGTCGCTCAAAGGTCTGTAGTTCATCCGGTAAATTTGACCGGCATGACCTTTGCGCCTCTTGGTAATTCCCTTGAATGTTTCAAGATCATCCTCATCACGCAACCTGAACTGCACTTTGTTACCGGCAGCATGAGAATCGATTGCGTTCTTCAGTATCGCAAACCCGTGATATTCAACATACGGTTCAAGACTATTCATTGTTAATTTCTCCAATTTTTCTCACAGCACTGCACGGTATCAACACCACCGGATCATTGTCATTTTCCCGTTTATAATCAGGATTCCCCCTGTCTCCTCGTGCGATCTTTGGCCTTACCACTTTCGTCAGATCAACCATGAACACACCATCATCAAAAGTAAGCATCAAAATCGCCGGTATCCACCATGAATTTGCGATACCTACCAACTTGTCAAACTTGTCCTTGTTGAAGAATATGCCATCCTTGTACTTGTCATGGTTCATTTTGCGCTTGCGCATTTCAACCAGTGCAACGGTTTTACCGTCCTTGACAGCAAGATAATCCATCGGGTCTATTTTCTGCTGCTTTACCAACTTCCATGATGCCCTTGTCTCAACCATTCCGGCCACAGTGCGTTCATTCTCCAAGTCGCATTCCTGCTCAAGCAATCCATTCTCGTCCGGTTGCCGTCCTTGGTAGTTGGGAGTCTCGGTCACTTGAAATCTCCTACCTTCACATTGTTGCCAGGTGAATAGACCTTTATCTTGGATGCGACCATATGATCAATTTCCTCCACTTCTTCAATGATTGTCTGAAACCCAAACAACGTTACTTGCTCCCACCACTCGCTCAACGCACCCATGACCTTTTTATTGTCAAATATTGCGTCACAACCAGTACCATGCCTTTCAACCAATGCTTCGCGCGCATCACCGACAATAACCTCGATGCTTGGTAGACCATCGGCAGGATTCAGAACATCCAGAACAGCAACATAGAGCATGCTTTTCTCTCCCCACATTGCTCTGCCTTTTGCCAATGCCTGATCCGGCTTATCTGCTTCACCCAACCACGGACCTGTATGCTTGTCACTTACTCCAAATGTTTTCATACGTTCATTCATCCTGTTATCCTTATTCCAATTATCATCATTACATCCTCGAAAGAATGCGCCACATCCTTTTGTCCTTTCCACTCGCGTTCAGGGTTAGTTCCACCCTTGCCGTGAAAATTCTTTTGCGCCGGAGTCAAACACGATCCATTCTTGACCTCGATCAGAAAGTTTTTGCCCATGTATCCGTAAACAGTATCAGTAAATCCATCACCAACATCCGAAAGCACCTTGACCGAAACGCCAGGTATTTGCCGAGACAGTTGAATTATCTCCGACTGATTGCCATCTGTACGTCCAAATCTAACCATTTCTTGCCTCACTTTGCTGCTGCTGTATCAATAAATCCAACCAATCACTGTCAACTTTTTTCGGTATGAATACCTCTACCGTCTTTTTCTCACGCACCCGCAACCGGTTCGCCAACTCATATGCTGCTGCTTGACCGGTGAATGACGAATCATTGTCACCCATGATAATTACATGCTTGATCGTTTTCGGTATCGCTATCTTTTTCATTCCGTTTGCACTGATCGTTGCCCATGCAGGATGATCCGTACCCCAACGTTCATTCAGCATATGTCGTGCTGCCAGTGCTGTCTCAATGCCTTCAGCAACAATCAGAGTTTCCTTATCCTTGACATTGAATAGACGGATAGCACCACCGGAAATGGTCGATGCTGTCTTGCTCATTTTCTTTTCCCTACCGTCCGGCAGAAAGTAGGTTTTGTGAAGTGCAACAGTTCTGTTTTGAGGAGTAGTGATTCGCGCGAACATGGTGTCAAAATTACCGGTCTTTTTCCCATCAGAATCGTAATGATCTGCTTTACCTACCCGTAAATCCGCACGATTGAATGCTTTTCTAGGCAAACCGCGCGCCTCCAAGTACCGAGACAGTTCATCAGTATTTTTTGCTGCGCGCCACGCATCCATGAGTCTTGTGATCAGTCGTTTGATTGCTGCTGTATCTGGCTTTTTCGGTGCTATCGAAAAACTTGCGCCTGGCACGAAAGGACGCACCTTGTTTGCTGCCTCCTGAAAACTGATATTGAATGCTTGCGTAACTAGATTCATGCCATCACCTTGACCACACTGGTTGCATATCCACTTACATGCGCCTTCAAAGTCGATCATCCTGAACCGGTCTTTGCCTTCACACATCGGACATGGACCATGCTTTCCGCTTACTGCTAACTCTGTAAATCCAAGGCTAAGTAGAATGCTAGGCCACTTGCCGTTTGCTACCTTCATGACATCCGGTGTTAATTCACTCATAACTTACTCCCGATTGCTGCTAAAAGGTCTTCCGATACTTTGCACCAATCGCAATCGCAATTAGGATCACAACAGGCACACTCAATAGCAATTACACGAACAGCTTCTATTTGACCTTCAACTATCTCAATATGGTCTGCTGCCTCGGCATGCAGTGGCCTTACACTTGTTGAACGCAACCTCATTACTAAATCTTTCATGTCTCAACCTCCCCGATTGCTGCTTTGAGTGCTGTGGTTTTTATGTACCTGCATACATCGCTCCACTGCCATGCCGTATATACATCACCATAATCATCTGCATAGTGAAGGGTATCGCAATCATCTTCACTCAAATAAACATAAGCCTCATCAATACTCCCATCGGAAAGATCAACCTGAATCAACAGGTTTGAGTCCAGTGGCGGGTTGTCTGGATCAGGAATGTGCCAACGAACCGCTTCCAGTTGGGATTCCAGTTTTCGTATTCTTTTGTCCTTCCACGCTTTTGTGTCCATTACTCAACCTCCCCGATTGCTGCGCGTATCCATTTCACAACAACAGCGTCATCATCTGATACGCCCTGACCAACTAGCCCACGAACCGCTTCCAGTTGCTTCTCTGCTGCCAATGCACGATTGTCATTCTTGCAAGCCAATACCTGAAGTTTGTTATATAGAGATTCAGTCTTAGCCAGTTGCGCTTGCAGTTTTTCGTAGTCATCAGTGCTGACGTACTCACCCGCAGGACACTCCTCCATTGAGCATTCACACTGCTCCTCTTGTGAGCAGTCAGGGTCAAACGTGTATCTCTTATTCATTACTCACCCTCCCCGATTGCTGCTTCGGCTAATATGCTATCTATTTCAATCTCAAGATGTTTTCGATTAGCATAGTTCCCCCACGACAAAGCCAATCCAGAGGCAGCTTTATACCGTACACGAACCGCTGCCAGTTGCGCTTCCAGTTCCTTATTCTTCTGGAAAATTTGACCCACTGGAGTCTGTGCGAACATCTTCAATTCGTCTTCCAGTTCCTTGATGCGCTGATCAGACGCTTCCAGTTGGGATGTCAATTCAGCAATATCTTTGATAAATTGCACCCTGTCTGCTTCCAGTTCATCCGCAAACCTGCGCTTTGTTTTACTCATCATCTTTCTCCAGTGCTTTGCGGAATATCTGATAGTTTTCATCGTTGGCGAATAAGTATGGTGACAACCTGCGCAACTCATCCAGTTGGGATTCCAGTTTTTTTATGCGTAGATTCTCAATTTTCATGTTCAGTTCATGCCTGTCTTTCCACTCATCCCGCTGCGCTTCCAGTTCAGTGATTTCGTTTCTCGCTGCGGTTATTCCTGCTTCATACAACATGTCACGATCAGCAAGTTTCGCTTCCAGTTTTTTGTAGTTGGATTCTGCAACATCAATCAACCCTTCGTACTCATCCTTCTGCGTGTCAAGCTGCGCTTCCAGTTTGGCAACTCTACTCATGACTTTTTACTCCCATAATGAAATCTGATATTTTGTGACCTGATAAATGCCAACGTCATTTTGCTTGGATGTTTTGGTGCATTACTCAATCCATTAGGCCAATCTCCAAACTTCACCCTGAATTTATGTGCTGCCCATCCTTTCGCGTACACCTTGCTTGTTGTCCTACCCAATCCTTGAGCGTACCCAACCAACTCGCGGTAGAATTCTGACTTAAACTTATTGCTGTAAACAGGGTCTTTTTTCGATACTTTCCGTTTCAGATTGACCAGTTCGGCCTCAGTGTACTCCGCCATTTCGCCCATCAATTCAAGCTTGCGACCACACATAGGACAACGAATCTTGCCACTCCAGATATGACCACAATCAACGCACTCAAACTGCTTTAATGATTTATCTCTTGCCTTTGCAATTTCAACGTGAAGTTTCCCTTTCGTATCCAATGACCAGGGTATCGGTTCTTCAACGTATCCATGCCGTTGTGTTGCGCCGGAGTGATCAAGGAATACACAATCCTTTTTTCCGGATGCTTCGTCAGGACGCATACCGCGACCAACTTGCTGTAGGTATTTGGCAATTGCCTTAGATGGATTTGCACTCTGAACACAACTTATCGCCGGACAATCAGTACCCTCCGTGTAAACCATGCAGTTCGTGATAATGTCAACTTCACCACGTTCCAATTTTCCGAGCACTTCATCACGATCATCTTTGTGAGTATTCGCATCCACATGAACAGCATTCACTCCAACAGACTGATACGCCTCTGCAAGCGCAATGCTGTGCTTTACGCCGGAAGCAAATGAAAGTGTTGGTCTGCCTTCAGCATGCTTGAGCCAATTCTGAACACAATCACCAACCAGATTCGGCAGGTTCATTCTTTCTTCAAGTTCTTTTTTATTGTAGTCACCGGCAGTAGACTTGATGCCTTTCAAATCACCCATGCTGCCACCGTAAGGAATGACCGGAACAAGGTATCCCATGTCGGTCAATTCCTGAACAGATGGAGAGCAGACCATTTCCTCATACACATGCCCAAGACCACGACCATCAGTTCTAACCGGTGTTGCGGTCAGTCCGAGTACCCATGCTTTCGGGAATGCGTCAAGTAATTTGAGATATGTACTGGAGAGTGATCTATGTGCTTCGTCAATAATAATGAGATCAGGATCGTGAAGGTGTATTTTTCTTACCTTTAAAAATCTCCTCCATAATGTCTGTATCGAGCTAACCTGAATCTCTTTAAATACTTCAAGCTTTTCTCCGGCCATGACGATACCGCAATTCAAATCCATTTCATTCAGCTTATTAGCAAATTGATGGATCAATTCTCTGCGATGAGCAATTGGCATTACCCGATTGCCTTTTTCTACCGCAAGCTTTGCGACCATGCTTGCAACGACTGTCTTTCCTGAACCCGTTGCTGCTTGGTAAAGCACACGTTTATTGCCCTTTGCATATGCGTGGCGGAGTTCGTTAAAGTTGTTTTCTTGATACGGCCTTAGTTTATACATAGTGTTTCCTTGTGGGGATAGTGCCATAATAGCACTGCTTGCCAACCGAGTGAACCACTATCTTTTCTGAATCATTCTGTAAAGGACTTTGCTCTTTGATTTGAACCCGTGATTCCCGCCTTCCAACCTAAAATATCATGGATTTTACGCCTGTCAACCTGTTGTAAATAAACAACATTTGTCTCTTTTATGCAACATATGTGATTTAATGTCGCGGATGTTGTTTTTACGCAACAGTTAAATCTGCATAAGTGTTGTTTTTTTACCACAAATTGTTGCTATTTTGCCAATATGTTGTTTTTTTACCACACTAATGTTGTTTTTTTACCACATTCGGTTCATCGTTTTGTGGACATATTGTGGATAACAGGTGTATTATTGGCATGAACAACGGAGGATTTAGCCATGAACACTACTTTAAGACAGGACATTCAGAACAAACTGAAGTCTCAACTTGAGTCTAAATGGGTACTTTCAACATTGGATTTAGAAGTGATTGATGCAAAAGGCCAGGCGCATTTGTTTGACGTTGCTTTACACACCGGAGAGTTTGTTTTCGGCAGGATTACTATCGGCAGATTGTCTCGGGCGCGCCTTGATGGAGTCATGGAGAAAACGTGTACTAGCATCTATGATGTTGAGTCATGCGTCACATGGGCAATGACGCTACAGGAAAGGCATTGTCATTCACGAAGCAGAATGCAGTCTTCACAGATTCTCGACATGGTGGCATAATAAGACCGCGACATCCCTTGTCGTATTACCTTGTGGGTAGTTAAGCGAAGGCCGGAGTTATGACCGGCCTTTTCTTTTTAGTGGTTACATTACTGACATAATTGCACTATAATTAAGTCTCACCACAAGGAGATAAACTCATGCCTAACAAGCAACTTACGTTGAGAGAAGAACTCTCAAAACGTACCCATATCGCGCAATTCACCGCAAGCAGGATGAATAAAACTGCCAGGTATTCTATTGAGCGCGACTTTGCGATAACGATCATTGAGGGCAATCACAAGCTTGCTTCATGCACCCCTGAAAGCATTGCAAGGTGCATTGTTGACATCGGTGTTCTTGGAGTCTCTTTGAGTCCTACACTCAAACAGGCATATCTGATTC
>Ga0316193_10001476_pt1 | contig 15857 bp, 13 predicted proteins | sample MerIslsedime2_MG_FD_207735 | JGI IMG/M metagenome (GOLD analysis project Ga0316193, IMG submission 207735) | Coastal sediment microbial communities from Maine, United States - Merrow Island sediment 2 | ecosystem: Environmental > Aquatic > Marine > Coastal > Sediment | place: USA: Maine...
TTCCAGCTATCCGTAAAGAAAACAATTAAAGCATTGGACGCAAGGAGCTGCGAACATGTCAACCACACGGAAAAACAGTAATACCGCACAGTTTTTTCTACTATCGGCATTCTTTTGGATATCAATTCTTCTGGCATCCGTCCTATGGAGGACGGCCTATCATCTAATGGCTCAGTTCATCACTATGGGCTCAGAGTATAGTTTACTGGAACAGGGGACAAAACTATTACTGCTGTTTATGATAATTATCTCCCTTATTGCTTATCGCAATCAAAAAGATCGTACACAAATATTATTAGGCCTTACCTTTTTGTTGTTCGCGGCCGCAATGTACTTTTCGGAGAGCAACTTTATAGAAAATTCATGGCAGCCAATTTTCGGGGCTGTGTTTATTATAGCTATAGTATGGCAACTGTTAAAAACAGATCTTATTGCATTGCTGTTCGTATGCTGCGGCTGTGCAGCGTTAGTCATGGCTATGCTGGGCGATATGTGGCACGACCATCCAGAGGTATTGTTAGATGGGACGCCGATATATCATGTGGGGCGGATTGCGTATTCGCTCGAAGAATATTTGGACCTATGGGGGATCGCGTTTTTCGCCTATGCAAACCTGTTTGTATTCCGTGATATTCTGTTGGTGCTTTTCCTTAACAATCGTCTAAGCATGGCTATTCTTATTCTATCGGCAGGATTTATCGCATCGGGAAACAGCTTCGCACACTGGCAATACGGTCACGGGCAGGCAATGGTTGAAATAGCGACAGCTATGGCCTTCCTGGGGATTATTGGTATGGCGTTAGTAAGTGAGAAATTATTGATTGATAGCATGCAATTTGGTTTCTTCAACAAAGATATTTTCTATTATCATGGTGTTTTGATATTTTTGATATTACCTGTAATTTACGGTGGGCTCGGCGGTGTGCTAAACCTGATAATGTGGGTTTGTTTTTTTATCCTGGCCGGAAGTTATCTCTATAAGAGTAATCCTCGACTCTATAATAAGCTGTAATATTTAATTGGAATCTACACGTAAATAAGTGCACAGCGCAGCCATAACATAATCATCGCCCATAATGTTGTTCCCAAAGGGCAAGACTAAGTAGCGGCCATAGTCCCCAGCCATAATCCCGTCCATCAAGGTGGCTCTGATAAAGTGCACGTAATGCTTTTTTGTCCACCTGGACGCCAGCTAGACTGTCCCTGGTCAATAACACCTCCTCGACGACAGGCCGGAGTGATTCCCGCAGCCATTTGCCCATGGGTGGCGCGAAACCTTTTTTGGCAGAAGTCTGAAATGAAATATATTTGGCCAGACTTTTCCGCAGAGGAATTTTCCCGATTCCTTTCACCGGATCGAAGCAGTCTCGCCAATCCAGTTGAACTGCCACATCGATTACCTCCCGGTCAAGTAACGGGACCCGCACTTCCAGTGAACTATACATACTCGCCCGATCTACCTTAAGTAAAATCCCGCCAAGATGGCTGGCAAACTCACTTTGTCGCAGCCATTGGGCCGCGTCATCCGGATCACAACCCGTATAATGAAAGTGATCGTATTCATCTGGCCAGTCGGACATACGTGGAAAGACATTCTGTAGACACGCCTCAGGAAGACGGCTGTAACTGGCACGATGCCACGCCCCTAATGAGTCGTATCGATGACTGGATCCAGCTTGCTGTGAACGTGACAATCTACGAACTAGCCTCATCATCCGCCGCCATCGACGGGAATGGCAAAAGTCACCAACATCCTTTATTAACGGGCCAAAATGCCGGGCATACCCCCAAAATAATTCATCACCACCGTCACCGGAAAGCATGACAGTAAATTTTCTGCGGGCCAGCCTGGACACCAGCAGTGTGGGGAATATGGAAAAGTCACCAAAAGGCTCGCCACAGGAACTGACGACATCATCCAATAGGTTCACGACTTCATCCGGCGCGATCTGCTCCACTGTCTGCTCGACACCTAATTCCCTGGCATAACGAATAGCATCCTGCGATTCATCTGTAGCATGATCGCAAGTACCGATGGTGAAAGCGTGCATTCCACTGTTGCAGGCCTCTTGCATCTTTGCGCAGACCAAAGGCGAATCGATCCCTCCCGAGAGAAACGCTCCAACCGGCACATCACTGACCATCTGGCGTTTTACTGCCGATGAAATCGCTGCATCCACTGCATCCATTGCATCCTGACCATGAAGTGTCGGCACCTGATAACGGGGGAATTCATAGTAACGTCCGTGAATGCTACGCCCTTCCCCATCGACCTCCAACCAGCTTCCCGGCTCCAGCATGAAAGTGTCTTCCAGTATTCCATAGGGAGGTGGGACAGAGGCAAGGTGAAGGTAGAGCGTGGCTGCCGCCGGAGAAAAGGACAGTCCTTTACTCCATGGATGCGCAAGCAACTGGTTATACTGGGAACCAAACATCAGCCCCTGTGAGTGATGCATGTAGTATAGCGGCTTGATTCCAGCATGGTCTCGAGCCAGTAACAGCTTCCGTTCCCGGCTATCATAAAAACCAAGCGCGAACATTCCGTTAAACCGGTTCAGCGCATCCCGCCCCCACTCGATCAACGCATAGAGCACCACCTCTGAGTCACTGTGTGAACGAAACCTTACGCCCCTTTGCTCCAGTTGCCGGCGTAAAACCCCAAAGTTATAGACCTCGCCGTTGAAAACAAGGACGTACCGCCCGTCTTCTGAAACCATGGGTTGATGCCCGGCACTGGACAGATCGAGAATGGAAAGGCGCCGAAACACCAGATTACAGCGATCATCACTCCAGACACCAGAATCATCCGGGCCCCGACGCACCATCAGCTCGCTAATAATATCCCAGTCGGCCTGACTCGGACGGGAGATATAGCGCAACTCACCGGCTATGCCACACATTTATCGAGATCTCCTTGTTGGGATATCACCACCATTGAACACATGCAAACAAAAGTAACGATGCGTACTGATAATAACAGGGGCACTTACTGGAGCAGAGAATAGTAATGATTTACAAGTTCTCTATTCAATTTATCATTATCAAACATTCTCACCACGACATCTCTGGCATTACGGGTAATCTCCTCGAGATCCTTTAATGGAAAAGCGAACTTTCCAAGTTTGTCCACTAACTGTTGTATGTTTTTTTCCTCCGTTAAAAAGCCGCTTGTTCCATCGCTAACCAACTCGGGTATTCCACCATGATATGTGGTAAACACAGGAACACCTGAAAGCATGGCCTCCTTCAGATTATTCGGGATTCCTTCCTGATCGCCTGACTCAGCCGTAACATTATGTGAAATAAAGATGTCGATTGAATGCAGAAAATCGACAATATAATCATGATTCCTGCTTCCCAACAATACAACGTTGTGATTTAACCCATACTGGCTAATCAAGCCTGTTATATCGGCTTCCAGTTCGCCATCACCAACTATCTCATAATTAAAATCAACCCCCTCACTTTTCAGAATACTCAACGCCTTAATGACATACTCGTACCCTTTTTTAGCCGTCAGTCGACCAACTGATCCAATTCTCAGAGCACCGGATTTATGAAAATCCCTCTTTTTATACTCAAATTTATCGATATTAATTCCAGAATATTGAACAAATGTTTTATCTTCTGGCGCCCCCAGTTTCACAACCTTGTCTTTAAGATAATCACAAACAGGCAAAAAAAGATCGCCGGATGCAAATAACGAATCGTAATAATTGATACCTTCATGCCGAATCATAAGACTTACATCAAATCCTCTGAACTGCGTCACCAGCTTACCATTCAAGACCCCAAACTCTTTTAACATCATCATCAGGTTTCCCTGGGGACCAAATTGAGCATGAATGATATCAAAATCAGTTTCCGGGATATTAGCAACGCTATTAAGCTGATAAAAAAACCGTAATGACAGGGCATAACTCCCGGCCAATAGCACTTTTATTGCTGTCAACAATACCTTTGGCCTCTTTATTATTAGAGAGACCCCGTTTTGAACAACATATTTTATTTTACTGAATTTAGTAGCTCCTGCTTTCTCTGGAACATAGAGCTTATTGCGTAATTTATATTTCTCTATCTCGGAATGCTCACACTGCTGATAATCTACACGATAGGCAAAAATAGAAACATCATGCCCCAGATCAATAAGGCCTGTAATTTGATTAAGGATAAATGGACTTGAAATTGCCGGGAATTTACCAACCACAATCAAAATTTTAAGTTTTTCTCTCGGAGACCTCATCCTGTGTTTTGACTTGTCCTGTTGAACCGACATAACTCCTGGCATCTGCCACCTTCAGCTGAATACATGCCAGTCAGCAACGTTACTGTTCCGGATTGGTTTTAATCACTATTCTTTTTTACAACGAGCTCATCGAGTTTACTGCTCATATTTTCAGTGCCCGGCACAACTCTGCGTATCACACCGTGATTATCTACTTGCACTGACACTGTGAATACATAATCCCGGAATTTCACTCCTGCAACAGCCGTTAGCGATCCAATTGCCAACAGAAAAATAATAAACCGCATTCTCAATGAACTACTGTTGCGCTTCGCAGCTCCCACAACAGCCTCGCGTTCATCAGGCTTCCGTCCCCCGAAAATTGGCGCCGACCGGGCAGTAGCCATGGCAGTAGCCATGGCAATGGACCTTTTCGTGGTTGATGAATTATCGCCTGATCGGCCTAATTTCTCATATTTTCCTTCACTGAACGGAAGTATCCGAGCCCGTTCTTCCCCTGGCAGCGCAGTGTTATCCTCAACTGCAGCATCTATCTCGTCTTCCACATGAGCTGATAACTTCTGCTCATGACCCTTAGTCCTTTTTTTTTTATTTCTGTTCGATGCCGAATTACGCAAAGAGGCTTTGCCCGCACTCCCTGTGGAGCTCCTGGACGGTGAACGCTGACCTGGCTGATCCGCATCCGTGCTTTCTTCTTCGCGAGCACTATCACGAGTCGATGGACCCAAACTCCTGATATCGACTGCATTATCTACCTTTATTTCTGCCGCATCAGCATCGATCAGCATTTCCTTTTTCAGCTCCAGGATGACATCTCGCGCATCCTGACCGTCAAACAAGTGTTTTTCTCTCAAGCCACCTGAAAGAAGTAGTCGTGTACAAATAAGATTTATCAGGCGCGGTACACCTCCACTGTATTTGTGAACCAGCTGCAACGCATCGCCACCTATTTCAGGATCACCCAGCCATCCGGCCTGATTCAATCGGTGCTCTATATAGTTCACTGTTTCGTCGAGGTTCAATGGCTCAAGGAGCGAAGAGGCGACAACCCGTTGACGAAGTTGTTCCATCCTGGGCGAGTTAATTAAATCACGTAATTTATCCTGTCCGAGCAGAAATACCTGCATGAGCATTTGATTACCACTCTGAAGATTTGCAAGCTGGCGAAGTTCTTCCAGTGCTTCAATGGATAATCCCTGTGCCTCATCCACAATCAAAACAGCGCGTCGACCATCCCTATGCTGTTGCTGCAATGATTGCTCCAGTGCAGTTAGCAGCGAGGCCTTGTCAGAGTCCTCAAAGCGCAAACCGAAGGCTGTTGCCACCATTTGAAGCAGGTCACGCGTACGCAGTTGCGTACTTGTCAGTGTGGCCACCTGAGTGTGTGCAATATCAATATTCGCCAGAATTTCTTTGACCAGGGTAGTCTTGCCGGTTCCTGGACCACCGGTAATCATGACAAAGCCTTCACCCTGTAACAGGGCGTAGTCCAGATAAGCCTTTGACTTGGCATAACTGGGGTGACTGTAGGAAAACCTGTAATCTGGACTTAACCGAAACGGGTCGGCACTCAACCCGTAAACAGTTTCATATATATTGAGCATTCGCTTTACAACTCCCGGTTAAGTCCCGCGTCTTTCTGACTGAATAATTACTCTCAGTGTCGTTTGGAATGGAAATTCAATTCTCAAAGAGACGATACCGTTTTGGTGAGCGAGACTAACCACTAAAATTCATTACCGTGATTACACTAGCACATTAATGCCAATCTTAGTCTGCAGAATATAATCAACCTTATGTTCGTAACCCGTCGACATATCGGTTATTAACACAGACTGTCCGCACATATAGCGCGTTAATAGGCATTAATATCAAGACCTTGCAGACATACCCATTCAAAATCCGATAGTCTTACAGGCGCCCTGGAACAATGAAACCTGCTTATCTACAGCGGCTGTGTCCTCTTTTTATTTAGGGTGGCTAAAGAGGAGTAGCGTAGCTATTCTCGGGCAGCGTTAAAGGCTGGCAAGAGCACGTCTGATCCGCCTGACTTTACGGGCTAGTGTCTTTGTGTACCAATAGTCTCGAGGTGAATAACAGTAGTTACCAGCTGAAATCTGTATATATCCCTGGCGCCCGTTTTCAAGTATAGCATCTCTGTGGAACGCTACTTTACCAGCCAATGCTATTACCCCCCGGCTTACCCTTCTCAGTCTGGATTCAGGAGGAATCATGTTCATCGTAGTTTCCGAAGCAGCGCTTCACCATAGTCCCAGCATGCCAACTGGTTACCCGTCAGTATTTTGAGTTTTTGTTTTTCAGGTAAGTAGACAGATCTTAAAAATTCTATATCTTCTTCCTTGATGGCATTCTTTGACAGGACATCAAACCGGTCCAGGAGTACACCTGCTTTTGAATTACCAAGATCTCCAGGAATCTTGTTAGCGTAATAGTTAAACACTATTCGAGTCCAACCCCAGCTTTGATGGACAGACTTTCCTGGTAACTCAGGCGTGAATCCCGTATCCAGGCCGAGATATCCATATATATCAACTAGAGTCTGATCCCAATTCTTCTTTATTTGATCCTCAAAGAAAATTATACGCAATCGATCCGGTGGTATATGTTTTGCCCAGATACTTAACCACCTTGCATATAAACCATATTCCAGAATGCGTCTTTTAGGCTGATTAATGGCAACCTTCTTTAGGCCAAGTGACGGTGGTATCTTCCCCTGTTTCATCCAGTGCGAATAGGCAGAAATTGCCCGATGAACGGGATCACGTAAAATAACAATAAATTTAATATCCGGGAACTTTTGCGAGATTAATTCTGGAATTATTGGCAGTGATTCATCAATTTCAATCTGATCTGACTTGTTGTGCCAATAGGGTAGCGGGCCATAGAAATAGGATGTAGAAGCTTCGCCAATAACCTTGCTGGAATCCAAACCGTTAAAATGACTGAAATACCAGTCATCACCCCTGGAATAAAGTTCCGATGAGCCGAAATAATGGATTTCTTTCTGGGGAGGGAGTGAAGTACCCGGGTGCTGATCAAGCATTTTCCATAACCAGGTTGTGCCCGCTTTTTGCGCACCGATAATAATAAAATCTGGTGCTTTCTTCTCTGATGTCGCCAATAGATCAATCTCCTAACATCTGCCCCAGCTGTAGTGCAGAACTTTTCTACACCCTGATAGCTATTCTAGGCGAAGTCAGTCTCTGGAAACAAACCATGTTGCCGGGGTTTCAACTGGCCGTTTGGCCTGCAGTGTCCTGCGTAGCTTCCTTTTCAGGGAAGCTCTGATATATTTCTCTATTCGTTCATAATACAGCCAATCGAATCAAGCCGCATGGATAACAGGCAGATATGTGTATAACGAGGCATGAATAAATCATCACAGAGTCTGGCGTCAGGACCTGTCCTGAATAGCAATGCGCTATTGTTGGCGATCCTGATCCTTGCTGTTGTTCTCAGAGTCATTTTTATTGGCACCCATAGCCTCTGGCTGGATGAACTGTTTTCACTGAGATTTGCAGGCTATGATTTACCTGAATTAATTAAAGAAGTCGCAACATTTGATAACCACCCGCCAACGTATTACATACTACTTCATTACTGGATTTCGTTATTTGGTGATTCAGAGGCTTCCTTACGCACTCCATCTGCAATATTCAGCTCCCTGTCAGTGTTTATTACCTATAAAGTCGGTGAACTTCTTTTTGATAAACGGGTAGCGGCAATTGCAGGACTCCTTCTGGCAGCATCAGAATTCTCTATCTATTATGCTCAGGAAGCGAGAATGTACAGCTTTTTGGCATTTGCTGCTGTGCTATCCGTTTACTTTCTATTGAAACTGCTAAAACAGCAGACAACCTGGTCTCTGTTCAATTATGTATGGTCATCCACTCTTCTATTATATACACACCTATATGGCATTTTTATCATTGTAGCTGAAAACATATATATTCTTACTGCTATATATGCATTCAATAATAAAACCACCGGGATTCAAATAAAGCATTGGGTCTCGGCACAGATATTAATTTTTCTGTTATCGATTCCCTGGTTCGGGATACTAATTAATCGCGTTCTCAACATTGGTAACGAGGGTTTTTGGGTAGAGACACCCGCTATAAATTCTGTACTAAAAACTTTTGCCGCATATTCTGGAACATCCAGAGGTCTTGTTATATGGATTTCACTCATGCTTTTAGGCATGTTGTGTGTGTTTATTATTAAAACAACATTTGGTAGAAAATTTATTAATGAGCAGTTAGCCCCCAACGAAGGGAGGCATATCTTTCTCCTGTCTTTACTGCTTTTTACGCCAATTGTACTACCGTATATAGTTTCGCAATTTATCACCCCTGTATATATCATTCGATGCACTATAGCAGGGCATTTCGCGTTCTACTTGCTTGTAGCTAATGGCATAATGCACATACGATTGCGGAGCTTTCGTATCGCTGCAATGACGATAATCCTGTTGCTATCACTGAAAGCACTTATTTCTCAGGGGTATGTGCATCATAATGCACCTGAATTCAAGAAGGCGGTAGAATATCTTGATAAGAATACAGCCGAAAATGATTTGGTGATTCTATGCAGTCACCCACATCTTGATTGGCCATTCAAGTATTATGCGGAGAAGCAGAATATTTCACCAAGAATATTGAAGGTTGGTGATGAAGATATTCTCCCTGAACAATTTGAAGTAAATAAATTATGGCTTGTCAGCCTCACAGACAGAACGACAAATTGCCAGAAACTTTTGCATTATATTTCAAATCAGTATACCCAGATAGACACGAGAGAGACTTTTTTCAGAAACCTGGGACTGACTGACTTTGAAAAAAAATAGAACGTCTAATTCTGAAACCAAGTTGGTCCAGCCCGCCAATTTTCGGTTCAGGCTCAAGCCTTCCAATACAGGCAGGGGTGATCTTGATTCCGGGGTGATAATAGAGGAATGGTGTGGCCGTTTTATGGCTGCCTTAACGACCGGCAAGAGCCCGTTTGATTCGCCTGACTTTACGGCCCAGTGTCTTTGTGTACCAATAGTGTAGAGGAGAATAACAGTAATTAAATGATTTATAGATTATCAGGTAATCCATAAGAGATTGCGTTACTGCCATACCATTCGCGGCATACCAATACATTTTCTTACAAAAGTATAATTCACCCTCTTTGCTCAATGAATGGCGATCATCGGGTAGCAATCGATACAACACATCTAGCAAGTACAGGCTGTCTTCAATCCAGTCACGGATCGGTACTGTGGAACCTCTATTGCCATGGTGTCGGCGAAAACCTGCTTTAATCTCAGTGACATCTATCCACCCATACTTGGTAATCAGGGTAAAAGTAGGCACGAGGTCATCATAAAGGTTTTTCTTTGACTCAAAACCTCCAACCTCTTTCAACCTGAGGGTGTTATATAAGGTATTGCATAGATACAAAGCCGTCTTATTCTCAAACCATCCCATGACAAATTCTACCGGGGACAATCCGGATCCATTATTCTCGTGCTCCTTTAAAACGTTATCGTGTTCATCGATAATACGCACACCAGTGAAGATTGCCCCTACTGTTTGATCTGGCTTGAGTGACGACATGCATACTTCAACAAAATCCTGATCGATCATGTCATCGTCATGAAAAAGCAGGAAATACTCACCTCTGGCCTGATTCAGGCAGAAATTAAAATTTTTATTTGGCCCAATATTGGTTTCCTGGCGAAAATAGCGCAGTCGGGAGTCGTCGAAGGACTGCACCAGCTCCGGTGTGTTGTCCGTAGAACAATTGTCGGACACGATGACTTCAGTGTTTGTATAGGTCTGACCCAGCGCCCGTTCGATGACCTTGCGCAAATTTCCTGTTGCCCGATTGTAGGTAGGGATACCGATACTGACCAGCCTATTGCTGTTAACTGTCATTGCTGCCTGCCGGTTCCAGTTCGTTGCGGTGTTTGACGATGCGCGCCGGGTTCCCCGCGGCAATGGCACCGGCTGGGACATCCCTGGTCACCACGGCCCCGGCCGCCACCACAGCACCCTCGCCGATGGTCACACCGTTCAGTATAATGGCTGCCGTACCGATCCATGCCTCTTTTCCGATGGTAATGGGACCCTTGGCCGTGATCGGCTGCTTGCGGATGGGCTGGTCGGGCGCCATAGCGTGATCATAGGAGTAAAGGGCCACGTTGGCGGCAATCATGACACCCTCTCCAATCAGGATCGGCGCGATATAGGCCTTGAGCTGGCATCCGGGGTGGATACTGGACCCTGCACCAAGGGTGATAGCCCCCTGGCGCCCGGTCTCCAGCACCACATTGCTGTGGATCGCCACCCGGTCCCCGAGAATCACCGGTCCGCCCCCGGCTGTTTCAAAGACGCACACATCGGGGCCTATATACACATTCCGCCCCAGACGCAGGTCAGAATGATAGACCATCGCGGCCGCATCGATGTAGCCACGCGGACTCTGCCAGGCCAGCGTCACCCGCTCCATGTGCGGTGGTGCCACCCAGGCCGCCAGACGGCTTGCCAGCCTCCCGACCGGACTTGGTCCACCGCGGCGCACCCAAAAGCGCATCCAGCGTCGCGCAAGCCATCCCGGCTGGTAAGCGCCCCCGCCCCGGCTGATTTCTTGCACGCTATCCTCTCTACTGTTCATCTCGACTGGAATTTCCCAAGTAGTTGCTCATCGTAGCCCCAACTCTCCGCACATACTGCACACGTGACGGGTTGTCCTCGCATATGTTTCGTCACGCTTGTACTCCTTAGATTTACACTTGAGGAATTTACAACGCCGAGACGCTATCAGAATTGGAACAGAGCGGCAAATTTGGGAGCGCTCGGACAGGCTCTTAAATCTCGCAAATCTTTATTGCTGGAATTCTTATCTCTCCCTCCGGTTGTTGCCACTCATCCGGTTGCTGAAGATCGAGGATGCCGCAAATTGCCTCCCGGTAAGCGCGTAGAAACTTGTCCCGCCCGTAACGCTGGCCGGCGGCCTCCCAGGCGGCCCGGCTCATCTCGGAAAGCCTTGCCGCAGGCTGGTCCCTGACAGCACAAACTGCCGAACGGACCGCTGTGACCGAGTCTTCCTCGATTGAAAAGCCGATTTCGCTGACGTCGATATCCGTGCTAGGCGTCGTGATCGGGATGAGCCCTGTCATCATCCCCACAATCACGCTGCCACAGCTAAGCTCCGAAGCGGATGGCAGAATCAGGGCCACCGATCCGGTGACGATGTGCCTGAATCGATCCGACAGGGTATCTATCCAGTCTATAGTCTCGATATTCGGCAACTCGTAGAGCTCTCGTTGGTAAAGCGACTCAAAAGACTTTTCCCTGGAAACACGGCCACAAACTGTCAAGTGGCAATCGGGAAGACCGGCGAAAGCCTCCAGCAGGAGATCCAGCCCCTTGTGCACCATGCCATTTCCACCCAGCCAGACAAACCGGTTCCTGCATCGCTCCATATCCCTGCCGATGTAGCCGTTGATAGCGGTAGGGGTCAGTTGCGGTAACCGCAGCATGGGCGCTTTCCCGTAGTCATAGGACCTCCGACTGAACGCCCCACCCCGACAAGTGATATAGTCCGCGCGCTCCACGGAGTCATTTGGCTCGAGCAAACGTTGCGGTATGAGTGCCGCCCCACGCCGCTGCGCTAATGCGGCATGCCTGGCGTAACTGCGGGAATTATGGACGGACCAGTGTGAAAACATCGGGTGCAGAATCTTGATACAGTCAGGGCCCAACCGGTCTGCCAACCGGCCGAGATTTGAAACGATGTCAACCATGACATCATAGTCTGCATGCGGGATGGCGTGGTGATCATTGAATGGGATAACATCGACCTGGAAACCAAGGTCCAGGAAGGTTCTGGATATCTGGAAGTTATGCCAGGCAGAGATATGTGGACGATCAAATGCCTCCCCGCGCAGCAACCTCTCGTAGACCTCGGTCGCGTAGGAGAGCAGCATCCGTCCACGCACTTGTTTTTCGGGCTGGAGCCGCACATGAACGTTGTGTGGCTGCTGACCGCCAAACCGACCCAGCACACGCCCGATCATGCCTCGAATGTGCCGGGTCACAGCCATATCCTTACCCCTTCGCAATTTTTAGCAGACTTTATCTTTGCATGTACCATAATTTATATTTGCATGACTTTACCATCTCGACACATTCGCCGCAGGTTTCGATCCTGCTATCCGCCAAATATGGTAGGCGCAAGCATGGTTTCCCATACTTGGCCAGACAGCTGAGCAATGGTAGATTAGCGCCGCTTATTAATTAATAGCGGCAAACACCCGATACAGTTCACAACTATACCGGTAGCACGGGTCAGTCTGTTCATATTCAGAGGAATTTATGTCTGCAAACGATATTGCAATAAGGGTAGAAAACGTCAGCAAAGTCTACCGGCTGGGCTCAAAGGAAGAAACCGAAGATTCTTTAGTGAAGTCGATTTCCCGCATGCTCAAGAGTCCGATCAGGAACTATCAGAAATACCACTCGCTTTACGACTTTTCTGATCTGGACTTCGACAATCCCGGCGCTGATGCAGACTCTAACATCCTCTGGGCATTGAACAATGTCTCATTTGATGTCAACAAGGGCGAAATTGTCGGCATTATCGGCCGCAACGGCGCTGGAAAATCTACCCTGCTGAAAATCCTGTCCAGGATTACTCCACCCGCCCACGGCCGCGTCGAAATACACGGGCGCACCTCAAGTTTGCTGGAAGTGGGCACCGGCTTTCATAATGAACTGACAGGCAGGGAAAACGTCTATCTGAACGCGACCATTTTAGGGATGCGGAAGAAGGAGGTGGACCGGAAATTCGAGGAAATCGTCGAATTTTCCGGCGTAGAGAAGTTTCTGGACACGCCTGTCAAACGCTATTCCAGCGGTATGCGCGTACGGCTCGCGTTCGCGGTAGCGGCGCACCTGGAACCTGAAATCCTGATCATCGATGAAGTGCTGGCGGTCGGAGACGCGGCATTTCAGGAAAAGTGTCTGAGTAAAATGCAGGATGTTGGCAAGGAAGGCAGAACGGTATTTTTCGTCTCACACAACATGCCGGCAGTGACGCGCTTATGCGAACGCGTCATCATGCTGAACAATGGCCAGGTCGCCGCAGACGGCCCCGCTCACGAGATCGTCGCAAGATACATGCACGAAGGATCTTCCAGCGCGGCCGAGCGAACCTGGAGCGACATTGACAAGGCTCCGGGGACAGATATTGTGCGCCTGACAGGGGTACGCATAAAAGACGCTGGCGCCCGAACAACAGCTTCGATCGACATTCGTACCGCCGTCGGTTTTGAGATGACATTTGAAGTCCTTCAGGACGGCTATGTATTGCTGCCGCACTTCCGCTTAAAGAATGACGAGGGCGTAAGCGCCTTTGTTAGCGTAGACGTGGACCCCACTTGGCGTAAAAAGAAAAGACCCAAGGGGACCTATACCGCAACGGCATGGGTGCCGGGAAATTTTCTGGCCGAAGGCAGTTTTTTTATTAACGCGGCCATGCTTTCCCTGGAACCGCATACCATGCTGCAGTTTGCTGAGCAGGAGGTCGTCAGCTTTCATGTGGCCGACCCCATGGAAGGCGACTCGGCCCGGGGTGACTGGGCGAACAATCTACAAGGCGTGGTACGTCCGCTGTTGACATGGGAGACAGACTTCAGCGGGGCAAACGGCTGACTGCCGAACAACTGTTCTCAGATGACATCCACGAACACGCGTTCCATTCTCCTGAAATACATTACGCCGAAAACCAGAACAAGCCCCCCCATCACTGCCCCGGGGAGAATATATTCCCACGGCATCGGCATTCCCAACAGGCAGGCCCGGTATCCCTCTATGACAGCCACAATCGGATTCAGCGAATAAAGCAGCCGGTACTGTTCAGGGATAGCCGACGCGCTATACAGAATCGGCGCTGAATAAATGAGCATTCTTATCACAAAAGGCATCGCGAACTTTACGTCCCGGTACCTGATCGCAAGCGCCGAAAGCCAGAAACCTATCCCGGCTGGAATAACCATCATTAATAACACCAGAAACGGCAAATATATCAGATTCCAGGTCGGTGAAACCTGATAGTAAAACATCACGCATACGATCAATATCAATGAAATAGAAAAATCGACCAGCTTGGCCAGAATTGGCGTCAGAGGAAAAATAATCCTTGGGAAATACACCTTGCCAAGCATGTTTGACCCGCCGACCAGGCTCTGACTCGACGCGCCCATCGACTCGGCCATATAGGTCCAGGGAATAATGGCCACAGTTGAGAACAGAACATAGGGAATACCACCAGTCGGGACTTTTGCCACAGCCCCGAAAATAACGCTGAATATGATGATTTGTACGACCGGATTAAGTATCGCCCATGAAAAACCCAGGATTGTCTGGGCATAAAGGACCTTGATATCACGCCAGACCAGAAAATAGAACAGATCCCGGTAAGCCTTCAGCTCCTTGAAATCCGGTAACTCCCATCCGCTAACCGGCTCGATGACTGTGACCCGTTCGTTCTCGTTGGCAAACGCACTCATACCATTTATATCCTTAGAAGCTGGTTCGATTATTGAATTTACGCATTAATTTTCATGCCGAAAAATATTCACTACCAGATTTTCCACGGCGCGTCGCCACTTTGCCACAGGTCCTCGAGTACATGCTTATCACGCAACGAGTCCATGGGCTGCCAGAATCCATCGTGCCTGAAAGCAGACAATTCCCCACAGGCAGCAAGCTTCTCCATGGGTTCCTTTTCCCAGGTTGTTGAATCCTGTTCAATATAGTCCATCACACCCGGCTCAAGCACAAAGAAACCTCCATTGACCCAGGCACCATCGCCACCCGGCTTCTCTTTGAACGACGAAACCAGGGTTTCATGATGCTGGAGCTGGAAAGCACCAAAACGGCCAGGGGGCAGTACCGCCGTGAGCGTCGCAAGCCCGCCCTGGGCCTTGTGAAAATTGATCAGATCCCCGATGTTTACACTGGAGACACCATCACCATAAGTTAAACAGAAGGTTTCATCTCCAATATAGTCTTTTACCCGCTTCAGCCTGCCCCCCGTCATCGTGCTAGCGCCGGTCTCCACGAGCGTGACCCGCCAGGGTTCAACACAATTATTATGAATCTCCATGCTATTGGAGCCCATGTCGAACGTGACATCAGCACGGTTGAGGTGATAATCGGCAAAATACCGCTTGATTACATGTGATTTATAGCCACAACAGATGACAAAGTCATTAATCCCGTAAGCGGAATAGATTTTCATGATATGCCAGAGGATCGGCTTACTCCCGATCTCTACCATGGGCTTGGGCTTGATACTGCTTTCCTCGCTGATACGCGTACCGTACCCTCCCGCCAAAATAACTGCTTTCACAGAGCGACTCCTTCCAGTTTTACAATCATGCGGTCATAATCGGCTAGTGGTATGAAAATTTGAGCGACAGGGGGCAATAAATTATAGACAATCGAATACAGATTTCACAGAAATCTTTAATCAAAGCCAGCCGTTGAGAATGTTTTGCGCGTAACTGCCCTGCGCACCAATATTAGTACCCGGCCTC
>Ga0316193_10001478_pt1 | contig 15848 bp, 12 predicted proteins | sample MerIslsedime2_MG_FD_207735 | JGI IMG/M metagenome (GOLD analysis project Ga0316193, IMG submission 207735) | Coastal sediment microbial communities from Maine, United States - Merrow Island sediment 2 | ecosystem: Environmental > Aquatic > Marine > Coastal > Sediment | place: USA: Maine...
TTCGGGAGGGATGTGGACTCTGCGTCGATCTGCGTGATCTGTGGGCTTCCTTGGGTCCGCGGGTGCTATAAAACCCACGCATAGCCGACCTTGGCGAAGATCGTCCGGTCGGTCTGGGTGAACCCGTAGTCCTGGGTCGCGGCCGAGTTGTCGGAGTAGCCGACGAAGAGCACAGTGCGCGGGTTGAGTTTGTAGGAGAAGAGGAACTGGGCGAAGAGTCCCTGGTCATGCGAATCACGCCCGTCGCTGTAGAGTTCCGGGTTGAAATGATTGTCCACATGTTGGAGGATCGCCCGAATGAAGCACCGCGGGTTGAACTGCCAGGAGGCCTGAAGTTGACCGATGGCGGTGGTGTAGAGCCAGCCCTCGTCCACTTCCATCCGTTCGCGGGTGTACTTGGGTTCGATATAGAAGTGGCTGCCGAATCGGTACCAGAACCCGCCGTCGAAGTTGAAGAAGTCTCCGGGGCGTGTGTTGGCGTAGTCGACCTGGCCGCCGGCGGTGAAGTTGAGCCAGAGGTGGCTGTGACCGTTGGGTTTGCCGCAGACATGAAGACGGATTCGGTTGAAGTCGAAGATCTGCCCGTTGTATCCCTCGCGCACCCGGCTCGGTCGGATCACCGAGTGCGATTGCAGCGGTCCCTCGAGGGTGAACTGGACGACGTCCTCGTGGAAGAGGAGGAACCCGGTCTGGTCGACGACGTGGGCAATCTTGCTCTTGAGGTTGAGGCTCGAGTACCAACTGGTATCGGTTGCGTTCCAGGTATAGCCGAGGCCCGCTTCGTAGATGATGCGATTGACCCATGGCATGAAACCGAGATCGGCCCGGAAATCGGTGCCGATGTCCGAGTACACCGCCCACCACTCCCAGGTGCGGGTGTCGTGCGTGTAGATCATCTCGGCGGCCCAGTCGTCAAAATCACCTTCGGGCTGGTCGAAGTCCTCCACGACCTCTTCCGGGTACTCGGTGGTCGAATGGAGCACTTGGACGACGATGCGGTCGCGCGGCGACAGTCTGAGATCGCCGTCGATACCTGCGACTCGGTTGAGGTAGTCCTTTCCATCGCGGTTGGTCACCAGCGCACCCAGGGTGAAGCGATTGCCCAGGTCGTATTTATAGCGAACCACGGTGGAGAGATTCGACTGATCAAGGGAGGTGAAATCCGAGCTCTCGCTGCCCGGGATGATGATATTCGTCTGATCGTCCTCAACCACGTAGACACCGATGGTGTGGTCGCCGTCTTTGCCGGTGACCTTCAGGCCCCACGCCGGGTCGCGCATCATCCGGGTGTAGACCGCATTCATTGTCGTGTCGAAGAAGTCGGCGCCCTCCATGAAAAAGGGACGGAGTTCGGGAAAGAAGATGGCGAACGGGCGGTTGACGCTCAACTGAAGCGCATCGGCCTCGATCTGGGAGAAATCGGGGTTGAGAGCTGCGCTCAAGGTCAGGTTGGGGGTGAATCCCCACCGGACCGTGGCGCCGAGTTCGATCTCGGGATCGCCGGACTCCAGGGGACCATCCGGGAGTTCCTCTCGGCTGTCGGTACGCGATGCGGTCAGGGTTGGCACAATCTCCAGGTTGCGTCCGGGTGAGACCCCGGCAAAGCCCTCGATCTTGTGCGCCTGGCAACGATAGCAGTTGTTGCTACGGTCTCGTGCGAATGAACCCATCTGATGGGAGAGGTTGCGAGGATACATGCGGATGGCGTCGAACCCCCATATCTGGGGACCCTCGCTGCGCTGGAATCTCAGTGTGGAGAATGGGATTTCGAGCTCGGCCGACCAGCCCCACTCGGTGATCGTTGCCGCCGACGCCCATATTCCGTCCCAGGGCGTGTTGCCGTTCGTGGTCTCGATGACGTCGAGCTGAACACCCATGGGATTGACCATGAAGAGGTAGTTGCGGCGCTCGTCGTTGAACGTGTCGAGAACGATTCCGATGGCGTCATCGGGGCCGAAGTTGTCGCGATCGGAGAGGTGGGCTCGGATGGCCGGGGGTTCCGGGTCCCGGGACCGGAAGCCGACATAGAGACGGGATTCATCGTGGTAGACGAAGACCTCGGTCTCGGCAAGGGCGGGGGTGTTCTCGCCGGGCCTGACCTCGTAGTCGAGGGTCATGGACCAGGCCGAATCCCACACCGCCTCGTCGACCAGGCCGTCGACGGTGATCCGGGTGTCGATCCGGGGGATTTGGTGGGGAATTTTGTCCATCGCGCCGAGGTATGGGGCCAACAATAATAGGGCCCCGAGAACGGCACATTCCCGAGACCTCTTCCGCGCGTGCTGATTGTCGTGAACGCCCACCAACTCCTCCATCGCATCTTTCTACGACGACGAAGGACAAGTGTTTCGGTTTTCTGAGATTTACCTTATGTTTACACCCTTTTTGGTGCAATGGCATCCAACGATGATGGAGGGGTCGGCTCACTCGCTCCAATACACGGGGGAGTCCCCCCAGTCCTCCGTGAGACCGTCAGCGGAGATGCCGTCGGGGTGGACTGTGCTTTCGATGGTGTGAGCGGCTGACGCGGGAATCGCCGTGGCGAGGATGAGGCAGACAGGAAGCAGCGGTAGACCTGCAGGGTTCATGGAGTCCTCCGGGCAAAAAGGAGCGGCGGCCCCGCGTGGGGCCGCCATTCAAGGGGGAAGAAGGACCTAGTGGACGCCGTGCCGCTTGCCGCCGCCGTTACGCGGTCCGCCGCGGCCGTCCCTGAACAGCTCCATCAGATCGAGAAGCTCTTGCTGCTGCTCGGGGGTGAGCACCGCAAAGGCCTGGGAGGCCATCTCGGCGCCGATGAGCTGCATTTCTACGTGAAGCTGCGCTTGGGACTCGAAGTGGGAGCGGAAGGCCGTCTCGTTAAAGTCGCCGATGGAATAGAGCTCGCGAAACTCGTCGCGGGCTGTCTGTGCCTGCTCCCTGAGAGCATCCAGCTCGGGCTTGCCGGCATCGACGATCGCTTGAATCTGGTCCTGCTGGTCCTGGGTGAGATCGAGCTTGTCGGCAAGACGCGGCAGCATTCGCAGCAGTCCGTGTCCGCCCTGGTTGCCGAATGCTCCGCCGCCGCCCGGTCCGCCCATACGGCCGTGGGGCCCGCTGCCGTCGCAGTCGCCTGGTCCCTGCTGTGCGAAGACGACACCGGCTGCAGCGATGATGGCACCTGCGGCGATGGTGAGGATGATGTTTCTGGCTTTCATGTCGAACCTCCGTGGGTTTTTGCCGGTGCGGCGAGCGTTCTGGATCGAACGGCGGGCCGCCGGTGCGGCGTTGTCTCGGTCGAGGAATGTACGCCGCCGGCACCTTCATTGTTGACCGGGATCGTCTTAGGAAGCGTGGTGAAAGCTTAAGAAACGTCAACCTCTTCAGCCCCGGGCCTTGTGGTGGGTTAGGATCGGTGCATGGGCGGAATCCTGTTGATCGATGACGATGTCGAGCTCTGTGAGCTGGTCTCCGAATATCTTGCCGGCGAGGGCTTCGACGTCGAGGTTGCCTATGACGGCAATGCCGGGCTGACCCGGGCGCAGGAGAATCTCCACGATCTCGTCATTCTCGATGTCATGCTGCCCGGTCTCACCGGGTTCGAGGTCCTACGCAGGCTTCGAGAGAGCTCTTCGATTCCGGTGCTCATGCTGACGGCCCGGGGCGAGGATGTGGACCGCATTGTCGGACTCGAAATGGGCGCCGACGACTATCTGCCCAAACCGTTCAATCCACGCGAGCTGGCGGCGCGAATACGGGCGGTTCTCCGGCGGGCTTCGGCCGAGCCGGCGACCGGTGACCGGCTCAGCCTCGACGACGTGGTCGTGGATCTCGGAACTCGAACCGTCACCGTGGCGAGCGAGGAGATCGACCTGACAGGTGTCGAGTTTTCACTCCTCGAGTCTCTGGTCCGTTCGGCCGGGAACGTGGTGAGCCGGGACGAGCTGTCCAGGGCGGCTCTGTTTCGGCGGGCGAGCGCGTTCGACCGGTCCCTCGATGTCCACATCTCGAATCTACGGCGCAAGCTCGGTCCCACCGAGGGGGGCGGCGACCGGATCAAGACCATTCGCGGTTCGGGCTATCAGTACGTGCGTCGGACCGGGGGCCGCTGATGCGGAGCCTCTTTCTCCGCATCTTTCTTTGGTTCTGGCTCGCCATGGCGCTTGTCGCAGCTGTGCTGGTTGTCACCTCACCATTCTTCACCCGGTCTCGGCCGGCTCTCGAACGCTGGCACGAAGATGCGGAAGAGTGGGCGAGGCACCGCGTCGACGGCGCTTCGACGCAGATCGGGGCACACGGTCTCGATGAGTTTCAAATGGGACGCGGCCACGGTCGCCGTGGACGAGGCGGCGAGAAGGCCCCAGCGCGGCTTTTCGTGATCGGCGAAGACGGCGCCGAGCTGCGTGGAGGTGGCGCGCCGCCGGAGGTCCACCACGTCGCGGAGCGGGCCCTCGTCGAGCAACGCGAGCAAACCGAGCGTATCGGCGCACTCTATCTCATCGCCCGGCCGGTGGCGGACCCGGGCGGACGCCGGGTCGCGGTGGTGGCGGCGCACCACAGCCCTCCCCGGTTGGTTCACTTGTTGGATCCCAAGGCTCTGTCGTGGCGTTTGGGGGTACTGGTTCTGGTGGTGGGAGCTCTGAGCTTCTGGCTCGCCCGGTATCTCAGCTCGCCGGTGGCGCCTCTGCGCAGCGCCACCCGACGCTTGAGCGGCGGCGATCTGACCGCCAGGGTCGAGGGCAAGGTTGCGCGCCGCCGCGATGAAATCGGTGAGCTGGCGCGCGATTTCGACGCCATGGCCGAGCGCATCGAGGCCCTCGTGGGCTCGCAGCAACGGCTATTGCGCGATGTGTCCCACGAGCTGCGCTCGCCGTTGGCGCGGCTCGTGGTGGCGCTCGAGTTGGCGCGGTCCCGAGCCGGGGATGACGCAGCCGGGCCCCTGGACCGCATCGAGCGCGAGGCGGCGCGGCTCGAGGAGCTCATCGGCCGGCTCCTGCTCCTGGAACGCCTCGAAGCGGGTGGCGCCAAAGATGTGGCAGGCGAGGTCGATCTGGCGGCGCTCCTCGTCGAAGTGGTCGCAGATGCCGGGTTCGAAGCCGGGGCCGATGGGATCGACGTCCGTTTCGACTCGAACGACGAATGTCGGATCACCGGCCGATCGACGCTGCTGCGCAGCGCTTTCGACAACGTGATCCGTAATGCGGTCCACCATACCGAGCCGGGCTCCACGGTAGACGTCGAGCTCGCCACCAATGACCGTGATGCGATCGTCACCATCGGTGACCACGGCCCTGGCGTGCCTGAAGCCGAGCTCGATAGGATCTTCGAGCCCTTCTACCGCGTCGATGAGGCCCGCGACCGGGTCAGCGGCGGAGTCGGACTCGGCCTCGCCATCGCCGCCAGGGCGGTGCGGGTTCACGGGGGGACCATCGAAGCTGAGAACCACCCCGACGGGGGGTTGGTGGTGACGGTTCGCCTTCCGGCGTGAGAAGAAAGTGAGCAGTAAGAGGTAGGCAGCAAGCAGAGCGGGGGTGTACGGTCTGCTCACCCCTCACCCCTCACCCCTCACCCCTCACTCCTCACTCCTCACAGCTCACCGTTGACTTTCGAGCGGTTCGGCACCATATTCAAGAACAGAGACAACAATCTGAAAACGATGGCAGGAGCGCGACTCCGTGCCGGGATTACTGGTGAGCGGTTCGCCCGGAAAGCGTGTCGTGCGGTTGTGTCCCGTGCGGGCTCCTGCCGACCCGACCACCACTCCTTGTGAGTTCTTCGGGGGAAGGTGGCGCCGGTGATGCGCAGATCAGCGTTCGTCCCTGGATTTGTCAGGAGATCACGGGCCCCGCCGTGTGATCAACGAGGATGACGACACTCCGTGTGCTTTCATGGATTCAATCGAGAGGAGAATATTACGATGAAACGGTTCATTACTGTCGCGCTGTTGGTGACCGCGGTAGCAGCTGTGCCGTCGATCGCTGTGGCCGTCGATTGCCAATACCACAACGTCAAGTTCGAGTTCAAATCCGCCAATTGGCTCGACCCGCCGGTTGCGCCTTACGATGCCTGCCTGCATCTCGGCAAGATTGTCGGGACCCTCAATGGGGAGTACCTCGCTTGTTTCTTTTTTGCGGACTTCATCCCCAGTGACAGTATCTATGCGGACGGTTTCACCCAGATCGAGGCGGAAAAGTACTACTCGTGGATCTCCACCAACAAGGGCGATCTCACGATGATCGAGTGGGCGTGGATCGACTTGGACTTCGGACTCGAGACCGGTTTCGCAAAGGTCGTCGGTGGTACCGGGAACTTCGAGAACGCATTCGGTACCCTTTCGTACACCCCCAGATATCCCAACCTGGACCCGGTGGTCTGGCTGGAGGGTTACGTCTGTACTCCCTAGGCGAGCCGCGGAAGTCAATCGTCCTCGGAAACCGCTCGGACCGATAGAGGTCCGAGCGGCTCTTTCGGAGGGCGCGGAGCGCCCCTATACGACGATATTCACAAGCCGACCGGGCACGACGATGACCTTCCGCGCGGGTTTGCCATCCATGAACTTCCGGGTGCGGTCGGACGCGAGGGCCAGGGCCTCGAGCTCTTCCTTCGGAGTGTCCTTGGCGACGTGGAGCTCGTCCCTCTTCTTGCCATTGATCTGGACGACGATGGTGATGGTGTCGTCGATGCAGAGAGCCTCGTCATATGTCGGCCAGTCGGCACGACAGATGAGATCGTCCTCACCGAGCCGTTGCCACAGCTCTTCGCAGAGGTGGGGCGCGTAGGGCGAAAGCAGGCGGAGAAATGTTTTGACCGTGTCCCGCGGCAGGGTCTTGGCCGTGGTCGCCTCGTTGACGAAGATCATCATCTGCGCGATGCCGGTGTTCATCTGCAGGCTTTCGGTGTCACTTGTGACCTTCTTGATGGTCTTGTGCAGGGTCCGCTCGAGCTCGGGTTCGGAGCTCGACGGCGCATCCGTGAGCCGCAGGTTCAGCTCACCGGTCTTCTCGTCCACCACGAGCCGCCAGGTCCGTTGGAGAAAACGGTAGACGCCTTCGACGCCCTTCATCTGCCACGGCTTCTGGACCTCGAGGGGGCCCATGAAGAGCTCGTAGAGCCGCATGGAGTCGGCGCCGTACTCCGAGATGACATCGTCGGGGTTGACGACGTTGAGCTTGGACTTGGACATCTTCTCGATCTGGCTCTCGACGGGCTCGCCGGTGGCTTTGAGTACGGCGGTGCCGTCATCCCGCTCCTCGACATCGTCGGGCAGGTAGTACTTGCCGTTGGCGTCGCGGTAGGAGTAGGCGAGAATCATCCCCTGGTTGAAGAGCTTGCCAAAGGGCTCTTTGGTGGAGACCCAGCCGCAGTCGTAGAGCACCTTGTGCCAGAACCGGGCGTAGAGCAGGTGGAGAACCGCGTGCTCGACCCCGCCGACATAGAGATCGATGGGCATCCAGTAGTTCTCGAGCTCCTTCGACCAGGGCTCGGATTCGTTGTGCGGGTCAATGAAGCGCAGGTAATACCAGCAACTCCCGGCCCACTGGGGCATGGTGTTGGTCTCACGCGTGGCCGTTCGGCCGTCGGGGAGTTCGACCCTCAGCCAGTCTTCGCCCGCCCGCGCCAGCGGCGGCCGGCCATCCTCGGTGGGTCGATACTCGTCGATCGCCGGTAGCCCGACCGGGAGCCAGCTCTCGTCGAGGGCGACGACCTCGCCGTCGTCGGTGTGGACGATGGGGAAGGGTTCACCCCAGTAGCGCTGGCGGGAGAAGAGCCAGTCGCGAAGGCGGTACTGGATGCGGCCGGCACCGAGACCGCGCTCCTCCAACCAGGTGGTGATCCGTGCGATGGCGTCGGGGACCTTGAGCCCGTCGAGGCTGAAGCCGCTCGGGCCGGTCGAGTTCACCATCACCCCGTCGGTGTTGTCTGTGAAAGCCTCCTCCTCGATGGACTTGTCGCTGCCGGAAACCACCTCGATGATGGGGAGATCAAAAGCGCGGGCGAATTCGTGGTCGCGTTCGTCGTGACCCGGAACCGCCATGATGGCGCCGGTGCCGTAACCCATGAGGACATAGTCGGCGACCCAGATGGGGACCATCTCGTCGTTGACGGGGTTGACGGCGTAGGCGCCGGTGAAAACCCCGGTCTTGAATTTCGCGAGATCGGTGCGGTCGAGGTCGGTCTTCTGCGCCGCGTCCCTGGCATAGGCCTCGACCGCGGGGCGCTGCTCGGCGGTGGTGATCTCGGCCACGATCGGGTGCTCCGGCGAGAAGACGCAGTAGGTTGCGCCGAACAGCGTGTCCGGGCGGGTTGTGAAGACGGTGAAGTCGAGGTCGCTGTCGGCGATCTTGAACACCACGTCGGCGCCGTGACTCTTGCCGATCCAGTTGCGCTGCATCTCCTTGACCGACTCGGGCCAGTCGAGACCTTCCAGGTCGTCCAACAGTCGTTCGGCGTACTCGGTGATCTTGAGCATCCACTGGCGCATGAGCCGCCGCTCGACCGGGTCGCCAGTCTCGACGTAGCGGCCGTCCTTGACCTCTTCGTTGGCGAGGACGGTGCCGAGCGCGGGGCACCAGTTGACCGGGACATCGGCCATGTAGGCCAGACCCTTGTTGTAGAGCTGAAGAAAGATCCACTGGGTCCAGCGGTAGTAGTCGGCGCTCGCGGTGCTGATCTCGCGGTCCCAGTCGTAGCTGAAGCCGAGGCGCTTGATCTGGCGGCGGAAGGTGTCGATGTTGCGTTTGGTGATGTCGGCGGGGTGGAGACCCTCGCGGACCGCCGCGCGCTCGGCCGGCAAGCCGAAGGCGTCCCAACCCATGGGGTGGAGGACGTTGCAGCCCTGCATCCGCTTCATCCGGGCGACGACGTCGGTGGCGGTGTAGCCCTCGGGGTGTCCGACGTGCAGACCGGCGCCGGATGGGTAGGGGAACATGTCGAGGACGTAGAACTTCGGCTTCGAGGCGAGCACATCGGGGTCCGACGGCGTCTTGAACGCCTGGCGTTGGTCCCAGATCTCCTGCCACTTGGGCTCGACGATGTGCGGATCGTAACTGTCGTGAGGCATCAAATCTCCCAGATCGGCAAGAGCCGACAACGGCGCATTCTACGATGAAGGGGCCTCGTGCGCCAATCGTGAATCGTGAATCGTGAATCGTAAGTCGTGAATCGTAAGTCGTAAGTCGTAGGTCGTGAGTCGTGAGTAGCAGCCGTGCAGGAGTATGGGCCCCTCACTCCCTCACCCCCTCAAACTCCCAACCCCTCAGACCCTCAAACCCCTCAAACCTCGGTTGTGGCATAATTCACAACGGCGGCGGGATCGCCCTCAACAAGCTTGATTTTTGGAGGAGATGCACATGAGCATGCAGCGTCCGGATGCGACCGGTCTCAGGCAATCGGGGACAGCCCTCGAAAACTCGTTCTTCGCCAAGGAGAACGCTCGACTCCTGGAGAAGTTGAAAAAGAAGGATGCCGAGGCGGCCAAGCGGCAGGCCTTCAAGGAGATTGCCAACATCGACAGCGATGAGCTCATCGACGCCCTCATCGAGCTCGAAATCACCCCCGGCGCCATGGCGGCTCTGAGCGTCGTCCCCCTGGTGGCGGTCGCCTGGGCGGACGGTGAGATCCAGGCCAAAGAGCGGGAGGCGATCCTCAAGGCGGCCGAGGACGGCGGCATCGAGATTGGTTCGGCGAACCATGAGCTCCTCGAGAATTGGTTGAGTCACAAACCGGGGCCGGATCTTCTGGCGACATGGAAGCACTACGCCCAGGAGCTCGAGGCGCGCCTCGACACCGTGGTCGGAAACGAGCTCAAAGAACGGCTCATGACCAGGACCACGAACATTGCCAAGGCTGCGGGTGGATTCCTCGGATTGGGAGCGATCTCCAAGGCCGAACAGGCCGTGCTCGACGAGCTCGAGCACGCGCTCGAGTAGCGGGACCGACCGAGCTGAACACCGCTCGCTCGATCGTCTTCCTGGTGGCGCTGATCGCGGCGGCGTCCGCGCCGGCCGCGGAGATCGGTGTCGCCTCGGTCATCGCGGAGTTGGAGCTGCCGATCGACCTGGTCGACGAGAATGTTCCGCTCGGCGGTCTTTCGGGTCTGAGCTACGACCCCGCGTGTGATCTCTTCTACGCCATCAGCGATGACCGTGGTTTCGTCGCCCCGCCCAGGGTCTACACCCTCAGACTCGAAGTCGGTGGACCTTCGGTTCGGCCGCTCGAGGTCATCACCCTGAACAACGAGCGGGGAGAGGCCTTTGAAGACGGGGTTCTCGATTCCGAGGCGGTCGCGCTCACCCCGGATGGATTGCTCTGGGTGGCGACCGAAGGCGAGGCCCATCGGATGATTCCACCCCGAATCATGGCGTTTCGCCTCGACGGAACCATGCTCCACGAGCTCGAGATACCATCGGCCTATCTGCCCGGAGAGGGTCGTGGAGTGCGATCGAATCACGGCTTCGAGGGTCTGAGCGTCAGCCCGAGCGGGAACCGGATCGTCGCGGCGGTGGAGAGCGCACTGGTCCAGGACGGTCCCAACGCCGATCTCGAGCACGGGACCGTTGTTCGCCTCGTGGTCTTCGATCCCGCCACGCGTCGCGCGGTGAGCGAACGCGCCTACCGGGTCGAGCGGGTCCCGGATGAGCCGCGCCCGCCCACCGCGTATCATTCCATCGGCGTCTCGGAGATCCTGGCCCTGGACGACCACAGACTGCTGGTGGTCGAGCGGTCCTTCTCGGCCGGATTCGGGAATCGGGTCCGGCTCTTCCTCGCCGATCTCGCGACCGGTGACGAGATCACGGGGGCTGGATCGTTGCCTCCGGACGTGAAACCCGTTCACAAGACCCTGGTTGCCGATCTGGCCGACCTCGGTGTCGATCCCGACAACCTCGAGGGTCTCGCCTTCGGACCTCCACTGGCCGATGGCCGCCCCACCCTCGTGATGGTGGCGGACAACAACTTCCATCCCGACGACCAGGCCAATCAACTGCTCGTCCTGGCGGTGTCGGGGATCGAGGCGGGGCCGGTCCTGAGACCGGCCGCATCGGTCAATGCCATCCAGGCCGCGGCCCATTTCTCTCCGCTGGTGGGCCGGTGTGTCCGCGATGTCGAGGGCACCGTGACCGCCGTCCTCGGTCGGAAGAAGGGTCAGGCCTTCTGGATCCAGCAGACCCCGGGAGACGATGACCCGGCCACATCGGAGGGACTCTTCGTGATGGCCCTCGACGGTCTGGCGGAGGTCGGGGAGGGCGATGCCGTACGTCTGACCGGCCGGGTCGAGGAGCCCCGGTGGCGGATGGAGCTTCCGGTCACCAGATTGGTCGCCGATGGTCTCGAGATCAACGGTCGCGCGGGCGATCTGCCGCCGCCGGTGGTCATGGGACGGGGAGGACGCCCAATCCCGACTCCCAACATCGATGATGACGGGCTCACCCTCTTCGAACCGGACTCGGATGCCATCGACTTCTACGAAAGCCTCGAGGGCATGCGCGTTCGAGTCAACGATGCCGTGGTCGTCGGCCCAACTTCGCACTATGGCGAGATCGTCGTTCTCGGCGACGAAGGCGCCGGCTCTCGGCCGCGGAGCAGCCGAGGGGGGGTGGTTCTCCAACCCGAGCACGCTCACCCCGAGAGAATCATCATCGACGATCGATTGGTATCGGATCTCCCCGCCGTGAGGGTGGGTGACCGGCTCTCGGGTGAGATCGATGGCGTGCTCCACTACTCATACGGTTCTTTCAAGTTGCTCAACGCCGGGCCGCTTTCGGTCGAGCCCGGCGCGACCGTCAAACCCCCATCAACGATCCTGTCTGCGGATGAGGACCACGTCACCGTGGCGACCTTCAACGTCGAGAATCTCCACGCGGGTTCCGACGAGGTCAAGTTGAGCTCCGTGGCCGAGATCATCGTCGATCGATTGGGAGCCCCCACCGTGCTCGCCCTGCAGGAAATCCAGGACGACTCCGGTGCCGAGGATGACGGCACCGTCAGTGCCGAAGTGACCTTGAAAAGGTTGGTGGATGCGGTCGTGGCAGCCGGTGGGCCGCGCTATGACTGGCGTCAGATCGATCCCGTCGACAAGGAAGATGGTGGTCAACCCGGCGCCAACATCCGGGTCGCCCTCCTCTTCAACCCGACCGTTGTCAAGGCCGAAATTCGATCAGCGAAAGGTCGGTCCGGACGGCTGACCGCGGGACCGCAGCTCGAGCCCAATCCGGCGCTCATCAGACCCGACGACCCCGCCTTCACGCGCAGTCGCAAACCGCTGGTGGTCGAGCTCGAGGTGGGTGGTGATCAGTGGTTCTTTGTCGTCTGTCACCTCAGATCCAAGGGTGGGGACGACTCCCTCTTCGGTCGTCGTCAACCACCGATCCGGTGGTCCGAGAACCAGCGCGGGTTGCAGACCGCCCTGGTACGCAAGCTGATCGACGATCTGCACGTCGCGGATCCGGGAGCACGGATCATTGCCCTCGGCGATCTCAACGACTTCGAGTTCCGGAAGCCCGTTGAAAGCCTCGCCCTGCCGCCCATGGTCAATCTCATGAAGCGCCTGCCCGAGTCCGAGCGGTGGACCTACGTCTACCAGGGCAACTCCCAGACGCTGGATCACATCATCGTGAGCCCCGCTCTCGCCAAAGGCGCCGAGATCGAGGTCATCCACGTCAACGCCGATTTCCCAGCAAGCGAACGAGCCTCCGATCACGATCCCGTCATCGCCCGATTCAAGATCCGGTGATCAAACCGCAAAGACGCGAAGGCCGCCAAGCATCGCAGTAAGAACCGATTCGAACGAGACCGGGCTGAATCTGCCCGGTCTCCTTCGATGGTTCTTGGATCGGAAGGATGTTGCGGTTACGGTGTGGCATTCTTGGGGCATTCTCCCGTCAGTGAACCTCGAGTACCTGAGACCGCGTATAGTCGGTAGAAGAACTTCGCCGAATCGGGGCGTCGACGGGAGAGTCCATGAGTTCGAGCACCAAAACCATCGTCGCTGTTTTTGTCGCACTGGTCCTCGTCGTGGCCGTGGTCTACATCACCTGGATCCGACCGGGCTTGGAGGAGGATGTCGTAGAAATCGTCGAGGTCGCGACCCCGGCTCCGGAGCTGACACCGACGCCGACGCTGTCGGAGCGCCTGTCCGAACGCCTCAAGGGGACCACCCTCCGTACCTCAGATCTCGTCGTTCGAGAGCTGGTGAGCGAGCTCTCGGCCAACCCGAAACTCGCTGCCTGGCTCGCCAACGAGGACCTGGTTCGGCGTTTCGTCGCTGCCTTGGACAACATCGGGAACGGAATCAGCCCGACGACCCAACTCGGGTTCATGCGACCGGCAGACACGTTCGAGGTGGTGGAGAAGGGCGACGAGATCACCATCGATCCGCAGAGCTTCGCACGCTACGATTTGGTGACTCAGGTCTTTGTCTCCCTCGACACCGACGGTGCCGTTGCGTTGTACCGAGAGCTCGAGCCTCTCGTCGACGACGCCTATGGCGAGATCTCGCCCCCCGGGAGTCGTTTCTCGGATCGACTCGACGCCGCCATCGAGCACCTGCTCGAGGTGACGCCGCCCAGCGGGGACCCGCAGCTCAAGCGCAAGGTGGTGACCTACGTCTATGCCGATGAATCTCTCGAGAGCCTGAGCGGCGCCCAGCGTCAGCTGCTGCGCATGGGACCGGACAATGTGCTGCTGATCAAGGCGAAGCTCAGAGACCTGAAGGCGGGCCTTCAGGTCGATTCTTAAATTTTGATTCTCAATTCTAAATTTCATCCCAAGCGCTGTAAGCAACCGTGCGATGGATAATTCGAAAATAAAAATTCAAAATTGAGAATTACTTCATCTTCTTCAGCCGCTTCTTCATCGCCTTGGCCTGCTTCTTGAGGCCGGTCCGGGTGAGGAGGTCGAGCTGGCGCTCGAGAGTCGGCCGGAGACGCGGACTGGACTCGCCCCAGGCTCTCTCCTGAGCGGCGATGAGCCACGCGTTGGCGGTCAGCGCCTGATCCGGGCGGTCGGCGGCGATGAAGAGCCCGATGAGATTCTCCTGGGCGGCCATGGCCGCGGAGGAATCCGCACCGGCGAGCTCGAGCTCGAGTTTGACGAAGAGGCGCTGCCAGTGAGCGCTGTCCTCGACCTCGCCTCGGAGCGCAGCCACCTGGGCCAGACGGGTCAGATTCTCGTGGATGATCTCGGTGTCGGGTTGTCCGCTCACGGTCCCGTGAATCTTCAGCAACCGGTTGTAGGCGTCATCGAGCGCGGGCCCCGGAGATGCGCCGAGGTAGAGATCACCCAGGTTATCCGTGCCGCGCCGAACTCGCATCCACGCGATGTCGGCGAGGACGTTCTCGATGGGAGGGAGATCCTGGCCTTCGTCGATCGCCGCAGTCAGGGCCTTCTCCCCCAGCTGTTCGGCGACATCGAGCTCCCCGGCGCCGAAGGCGGTTCGGGCCGCCGCCGTGAGCATGGTGGCGATGCTTCCGCCCTCGTCATCGGTGGCGCGCAGCTCGGCGGCGCGGACGAGCAGGGCCTGGGCCGACCCGGCGGTGCCGTGGAGGAGTTCCATCTGGGCCAGGGACTCGAGGGCGGTGGCGCGTTCGATCGCGGTGGGCCCGTGGGCCTGCTCGAGAATTGCCACGGCCTCCCGCTGAAATCCGAGGGCCTCATCATCGCGCTCCTGGAGGGTGCAGGTCCGCGCCAACATGGCCAGGGCGATCCAGTGTTGGCTGGGATCGGCAGCGCCCGAGGCGGCGGCGACCGTTCGGTACCGCTGAAGCGCATCCTCGGCTGCGGGGATGTCCCCCGACTGCATGGCGGCCCTGGCGAGGCCGAGGAGGGGCATCAGCAACTCCGGTTCGTCCCCCCCAAGGCGGTACTCGGCGGCAGCCACCTGGAGCTGGTACATGGGGAAGGCCTGGGCGAATCGGCCCCCGTGCTCATACAGTCGGGCCAGGTTCCCGAGACTCGTCTCGAGGCGTGGGTCCGGAGGGGGGAGCTTCTGCGCGATGGTGAGGGCCGACTGGAACTCCTGCTCGGCCCGTTCGGTATCTCCAACGGCAAAGGCGTACTCGCCGGTTCGCGTGTGGCTTTCCCAGGTGGACTGGGCGAAGACCGGGAGTGCGAGCAAGACGGTGAGGATCAGCAATCGAAGAAAAGGCATGGTGTGTGCTCCCGCTCAGACTGAAAGGGCGATGAGAATCTGAGCCGCGTAGTACATCGGCAGACCGATGCCGCGGTTGATGAAGTCGGATTGAACGAACCGGTCGCGAGCCACCGTGAGGTCGGAAAGATAGAAGAGAACGGCCCCGACGGCGATTTTCCAGCCCAGGAAACCTCCGGTGGTCACTGCCAGAGCGCCCCACACCATGAGGGTGATCACAAGGACGTACGCACCCACCGAGATCCTGCGGCGGCCCAGGTGCGGCCACAGCCACGCCAGAGCCCCCAAGCTCGCCAGTGCAATGGGCAGCAGGATCCACCTCGTCCACTCGGTGACCGGCGCCGCGGCATGGAACGCAGCCACATAGGCGACGTGGCCGAGCAGAAAGCTCAGGAGTCCGAGGTCGAAGGTCCGGTCCCAGATCAGAAGTACGTCTCCGGCGGCGCACAGCGCCAGTCCGACGACGAGCCAGGTCGCGATGGGATCGCCGCTCTGCCAACCAAGGACGCCGAGGACAACGAAGGCCAGTGATGCGGCGGTCTTGGACACCACCTCCGCCTCGCGGTCCCCGACCCGGATTCCACGGAGCAGACCGGCAAAGGCGCCGGCGACCACCGAGATCAGAATCACCTTGACCATGGCGAGAATGGTAGCAGCTAGTCGGCGTAGGAGACCATGAATGCGAGCAAGGCGCCGAGTATGGACGCCTCGACACCGGCCTGGAGCT
>Ga0316193_10001479_pt1 | contig 15842 bp, 16 predicted proteins | sample MerIslsedime2_MG_FD_207735 | JGI IMG/M metagenome (GOLD analysis project Ga0316193, IMG submission 207735) | Coastal sediment microbial communities from Maine, United States - Merrow Island sediment 2 | ecosystem: Environmental > Aquatic > Marine > Coastal > Sediment | place: USA: Maine...
CTGATGCACTGCTGGCAGCGCTGCACGATGACATGCAAGCCATGCTGGCCCCCGTCGATCGCCCCCTGCAAATCCCGCAATCGGAACAACCGTTTGTATTACTGATGGTTGGCATCAATGGTGCGGGCAAAACCACCAGCATCGGTAAAATAGCCCGCCGCCTGCGGGACGAAGGGCGATCGGTCATGCTGGCTGCCGGCGATACCTTTCGTGCTGCAGCAGTGGAACAGTTACAAGCCTGGGGTGAGCGCAATCAGGTGCCGGTTGTTGCCCAGCAACAGGGCGCCGATTCCGCCTCGGTCATCTTTGATGCCCTGCAGGCGGCACAGGCACGCAATGTCGACGTTTTAATCGCAGACACTGCGGGACGCCTGCACACCCAGTCCAACCTGATGGAAGAACTGAAAAAAATAAATCGGGTACTCGGAAAACTGGATGCAAGCGCACCCCACGAGGTGATGCTTGTGGTCGACGCCGGTACCGGTCAGAACGCCCTCAACCAGGCGCAACAGTTCAACGCGACGGTTGCGCTGACCGGCATTACGCTCACAAAGCTCGACGGTACCGCCAAGGGCGGTATCATTTTCGCGATCGCCAAGCAGCTCGGTATTCCCATCCGCTTTATCGGTGTCGGTGAAGCGGTCGAAGACCTGCGGCCGTTTGTGGCCGCCGATTTTGTCGACGCGCTTTTTGAAAATAACTAAATGATTCGTTTTGACAACGTTTGCAAACGTTACCCGGAAGGTAAGGAAGCCTTACAAGGGATAAGTTTTCATCTGCATAGCGGGGCCATGGCGTTTCTTACCGGGCACTCCGGTGCCGGTAAAAGCACTCTGTTGAAACTGGTTGCACTACTGGAACGATCCACACGTGGCCAGTTGTTCCTCGACGGAGAAAACCTGTCGCGCACGCCAAAACGAAGAATCCCTTATATTCGCCGCAAAATCGGCATGATTTTCCAGAATTACCGGCTGCTGTTCGACCGCACCGTATTCGATAATGTGGCGCTACCGCTGGTTATCGCCGGTTACCGCCATCAGGATATTGGCCGCCGGGTACGTGCTGCTCTCGACAAGGTCGGGCTGCTCGACAGGGAACGCGCTTTTCCCATCATGCTGTCCGGCGGTGAACAGCAACGCGTCGGCATTGCACGGGCGGTGGTTAACAAACCGCCACTGCTGTTGGCCGACGAGCCTACCGGCAATCTCGACCCGGAACTTTCTAGCGATATCATGCAGTTATTTGAACATTTCAACCAAGTCGGGGTTACGGTGCTGATCGCCAGCCACGACCTGGACTTGATATCCACTATGCCCTACACACAGATCATCTTACAACAGGGGCGCATGGTGAGAAGCAGGGCACATAACAGCCCGTGAAACCCGCCCAGCCGCTGCGAAACTATTTTGTACGTCATGTCCAGGTCGCGCTGAACAGCCTGGGCCGCCTGTACCGATCGCCCCTGGCTTCTCTGATGACGGCTGCGGTGATCGGGATTGCACTGGCACTACCCTCCGGACTTTATCTCTTGACCGGCAACCTGCAGCGGCTCAGTACTCAATGGGACGGCAGCGCCAGCTTTTCCGTGTTTCTGCATAAAACCGTTTCATTGCAGCAGGCTCGGGCGCTGCAAAACAGGCTGCAGCAGTGGCCTGAAATAGACAGCCTGCAGCTCATCACACCCGATCAGGCCCTGTCGGAATTCAGGGAGCTGTCCGGTTTTGGAGAGGCACTCGACGCACTGGATGACAATCCTTTACCTTTCGTCATCACCATTAAACCGGCGCGGACACAGGCAGATGCCGAATCTGCGGCGCTTCTGCTGGACAAACTGCGCACATTCCCTGAAGTCGAACTGGCACAACTTGACCTGCAATGGGTCAAGCGGTTTAACGCCATTGTCGATATCGTACGCCGCTCGATCTGGGTTATGGCCGCCCTGCTGGGACTGGCGGTACTGCTGATCACCGGCAACACCATCCGGCTGGAGATCCAGAACCGTCGCGACGAAATAGAAATCACCAAACTGATCGGCGCAACCAATGGCTTTATCCGCCGGCCATTCCTCTACAGCGGTTTCTGGTACGGTATTATGGGAGCAGTTGTGGCCGGCCTGCTGGTGGAGCTGGCGTTCCTGCAACTGCATAGCCCCGTGCGTCAACTCGCCGGTCTCTATCAGAGCGGATTCAGTCTGCAGACCCTGTCACTGACCGAGAGCCTTGCTCTACTGGCGGCGGGCGCCAGCCTCGGTCTGCTGGGTGCATGGCTTGCCGTCGGTCGCCATCTGGCCGGCATAGAACCTGCGTAACACACTGATTTAGCAGATGAGTTCCTGCAGAACCCGGCTATGGCCATGATTACCCACTAAAAACCCTCGAACTTTTTCCAGAATTAGCACTCATACGCATAGAGTGCTAAACTTGCCCATATTCGAATTGGAGATGAGGCCTTTATGAATAACGCCTTAGTCACGGCAACGGCAATGAACCTGCCTGTCCCCAGCGGGCAGCTGGACGGTTATTTACGTGAGATTTATCGGATTCCGGTGCTCACTGCCGAGCGCGAACAGGAACTGGCCATCCGCCTGCGTGATAAAGATGACCTGCAGGCGGCGCGCGAGCTGGTGGTTTCCCACCTGCGCTTTGTGGCCAAGATTGCGCGCGGTTACAGCGGCTACGGACTGCCACTTGCTGACTTGATTCAGGAAGGCGGGATCGGCCTGATGAAAGCGGTGAGACGTTTTAATCCCGACGTCGGCGTACGGCTGGTGTCGTTCGCTGTGCACTGGGTGAAAGCGGAAATTCACGAGTTCATCCTGCGCAACTGGCGCATCGTCAAAGTGGCTACGACCAAGGCCCAGCGTAAGCTGTTCTTCAATCTGCGCAGTTCAAAAAAGCGTCTGGGCTGGTTCAGTCATGACGAAGTCGAATCGGTTGCTAAAGACCTGGGCGTCAGCCCGGAAACGGTGCTGGAAATGGAGTCCCGCCTGAGCGGACAGGACATTTCCTTTGATCCGGTCGTGGCTGGCGATGACGACGAGTTGAGACTGACACCCTCTACTTATCTCACGGCACCGGTAAGCGCCGACCCGGCTCTGGAGCTGGAACAGTCGGACTGGGAACAACAGAGCAGCGGCCGCCTTCACCATGCCCTGGCACAGCTCGACGAGCGCTCGCAGACCATCCTCGAGCAGCGCTGGCTGGCCGATCAGAAAGCCACTCTGCACAAACTGGCCGATCAATTCGGGGTTTCAGCCGAACGTATCCGGCAGCTGGAAAAGAATGCCATCAACAAGCTTAAAACGCTGATGGCTTGATTCAGATTTATTGGGGACAGATTTCAAATCTGTCCCCCACCATTTGATTTTCCCTCATCCTTCGATTCCGGCTTGCGCGGAACCAGTGGATCATCATCGTCCATTAAAATCCGATGCGCCGGCCCTTCCATATCCTCGTATTGGCCTGAGCGAATCGCCCACATGAACACCCAGACGGCAATCGCCACAATGATCAGGCTGATGGGTATCAATAAGTACAGAATATCCATATTAATCTATGTCCTGTGACGAAGACGCAGGGCATTGGCCACAACGACCAGTGAACTGCTGGACATGCCGATAGCGGCCATCCAGGGTGCAATCCACCCCGCAGCAGCCAGCGGCAAGGCGAGCAGATTATAAACCAATGCCCAAACCAGGTTCTGGCGGATAATCATCAGGGTTCGGCGGCTGGTAACAACAGCCGCCACCAGCGTCGGCAATTGCTCGGACAGCAGCAGCATATCGGCACTCGCATGGGCCAGCTGGGCACCCCCCCCCATGGCCAGTGAAACCTGCGCAGCCGCCAGCACCGGTGCATCATTGACACCATCACCCACCATCGCCACCACCGCACCCTGCGCCTGCAGCGCCTGGATTCTCGCCAGTTTGTCTTCGGGACGGCAACGGGCCTGGAAGCGAGCGATTCGCAGCTCATCGGCAACCTTTTGCACAACGCCCGCCTCATCACCACTGAGCAGCTCTACTTCGATACCCAGGGCTTTGAGCCGACGTACGGTCTCAGCGGCCTTGTCCCGTAACCGATCGGCAAACTCGAAATGGGCCAGCAGTGACCGATCATTACCCAACACCACCCCAGCCACACCGCTTGAGACCGTATCTGCCTCGACAGCAGCTTTGTTTTGCAGCTCCAGCACAAACTCCGCTATACCGATACGGTAACACTGCCCGTCGACCCAGCCTTCAACACCCAGACCCGGCTGTGCGGACACCTTCCCGGCACTCTGCACGGCCCCCGCTTCCGCACACAGGGCACGCGCGATCGGGTGTTCCGAACTCTGTTCCAGTGCGGCGGCAAGCCGCAGACAGTCCTCGCGACCACGGGAACCCAGCAGCTCGACGGTTTCCAGTTGCAAACGTCCTTCGGTCAGAGTCCCTGTTTTGTCGAAAATAACATGGCTTGCCCGCGCCAGGCTTTCCAGCGCGTGACCACGGGTGGTGAGCACGCCAAGGCGCGTCAACGCCCCCGTCGCCGCCGTCACTGCTGCCGGCGTCGCCAGCGACAGGGCACAGGGACAGGTCACCACCAGCACCGACAGTGTCACAGCAAATGCATGTGCCGGATCGTGCAGCCACCACCACCAGGCCACCAGGCCCGCCACAACCAGCAAGCCACCGACAAACCAGCCGGCGACACGATCCGCACTACGCGCGATAGCGGGTTTTTCAGTCTGCGCCCGATCGAGCAGACGGACAATGGCTGACAGGGCGGTTTCTTCACCCACCCTCTCTATCCGCATCACCAGCGGGCTTTCATTGTTGACCGTTCCGCCAACCAGCTGATCGCCCGATTTACGCAACTGCGGCAGACTTTCACCCGTCAACAACGATTCATCAACCGAACTCGTGCCGTCAATGATGCAGCCGTCCGCCGGTACACTCTCGCCAGGCCGCACCAGCACGCGGTCCCCCTTTGCCAGGTCCACCACCGGTACCCGTTCCTCACCGGCATCGGTCAGACGTGCCGCAGTGGCGGGCAGAAGTTTCACCAGTTCCTCTGCCGCCTGCCCGGCACGGTGCCTGGCACCCATTTCCAGAAAGCGCCCCGCCAGCAGGAAAAAAGTGAACATGGTCACCGAATCAAAATAGATCTCACCGCTGCCATACACCGTGGCCCAGGCGCTGGCCAGAAAAGCGGCCCCGATCGCCAACGACACCGGCACATCCATACCCGGCTGTCGGCGTCTGAGTTGGCGCCAGGCGCTGCTAAAAAACGATTTTGCCGAATACAGAATCACAGGCACGGTCAGCAGCAGGCTGACCCAGCGCAGAAAGTTACGCAGCCCTTCGCGCATGCCTTCGTACTCACCCGCGTAGAGCGCCACTGCCAGCATCATGACCTGCATCATGCCCAATCCGGCCACCGCCAGACGGCGAAGAGCATCCTTCCTTTCCTGCCGGTACAGCTCTTCCTGGCGACTGGCATCAAAAGGATGGGCGTGATAACCAATGGCGCTGATGGCCTCAAGAATTGCACTCAAGCTGATGCGCTGGTTATCCCAACGGAGCCGGGCACGATGGCTCGAATAATTAATGGAGAAATCCAGCACTCCGGGTAAGGCCTTGACATGCCGCTCGTTCAGCCACACGCAGGCAGCGCACACAATGCCTTCCAGAATCAGGGATGCTTCGCGTTCGTCACCGGCCTGCCGCACAAAGCTTTTCTGCAGATCATCGCGATCATACAACTCGAGCTCATTGATCTGGCCGGGAACCAGTTCCTGTGCCTGCGGGGATTTTTCGGTTCGATAACGGTAGAAGTCTGTCAGGCCACCCTCGACAATGGCGCTGGCGACTGCCTGGCAGCCGCGGCAACACATAGGCTGTCGCTGACCATCAATTTCTACCCTGTAGTCGGCGCCGGGCGGGACCGGCAGACCACAGTGGAAACATTCCTTCCGGGCACTCGGATCAGTCAATTGAGGAACTCGTTTACCAACGTCGTCACCATTCGCGGTCGGGAAATCACAGATTCAGGCGTTTACTCATGAGTACATGAGTTGGCGGTAAGAAAACCGCTCATAGAACTAAACACCATTATATTCTAATATACCAATGCGCCATGAGAAACCTGGCTGACTGGAGTTCACACGAGATTCCCGCATTCGTTGACCTGGATCAATTCGCCGAAAATGTGCCCGCAGATAGAATATCCATTGAATCTGCTCCAAACACCAGGCAAAGAACCGCTTTTCGACCCGGGATGGCAGCATGCGGGTAACAAATCTGAGCTTTCAAGGCAGTCCTTTCGATCTGAACAATCACGCCGCCTATGAGGCGTGGAAAACACGCAAGCTGGAGGGATACCCGCAGCACGCAGAGGATCTGATCATCGAGATCAATGACCCCCGCGAACTGAACCAGGCAGAACGTGAAGCAATCCTGGAGCGTGTCGAGAAAACCAATATGGCGGTCTATAAGGGCAACACCGGCACAAACCCGGACAAACCGATACCGGCCAAACTCGGTGCGCAACTCGGATTACACCACCTGGACCGAAACATGGGTGCAGACGACGACGGCATTACTGCATTGCAGGTGGTAGACAAGCAGTGGCGGCATCGTTATATCCCCTATACCAATCACCCGATCCACTGGCACACCGACGGTTACTACAACGGGCTGGGTCAACAAATCCACTCACTGTTATTACATTGCGTCCGACCTGCCAGAGAGGGCGGTGAAAACGCACTGCTCGATCATGAAATCGCCTACATCCGCCTGCGTGATATGAACGCGGCGTACATCAAGGCGCTGATGGCCCCCAATGTCATGACCATCCCTGCCAATATCGAACAGGGAACAGAAATCCGGCCTGTGCGCAGAGGACCGGTCTTTTCGGTCTGCGAAGATGGCCATTTGCACATGCGCTATACGGCACGCACCCGCAGTATTGAGTGGAAAACCGATGCGGATACCCGGGCTGCAGTGCAGGCACTGGAAACTCTGCTGGCTTCAGAAGATCCATTCATTTACCGGCTGACCCTGCAGCCGGGCTGGGGGCTGATCAGCAACAATGTACTGCACGATCGCAGTGGTTTTAACGATGATGAGAGCCAGTCACGCCTGTTATACCGGCTGCGTTACTTTGACCGTATCAGTCATCAGTGATTACCCGGAAACGCTGGAAAACACCCTGGCCAGCCGTTTCAGGGCATGTGTCCACCAGCGGGCAGCCTGCTGCGCATACGCGGCATGAAACGCGTCGCAGTAAACGATTGCAGATCGTCGTTGAACCAGGGCCGTTTCACACCGTCGCGCAGGTAGAGCTGGCCCTCGTGCTGCTGAAGGAACGGGTAATCCTTGTGATGGATAATCCTGACATCAAACTTGTCGTTATTCCTGGAGTTACGCCGCAGCGCATGCTCTGCAACCAGTGCACCCACAATCTGCTTGTGGTTGGTGTGAATGGATACACAATATTCCATAGTCGGGAAACCTCCGCAGCAAACGTGGCTGACACCCGCTCCGACGGGAACGGGTACTCACAGTGGCTGAAATCAGGCCGGTGCCAGCGGTGGCGTGTGGTCCAGGACCTCGAAGGCATCGTGGCGCACATGATTCTGGTTCATCTGCTCACGGACCATTTCCTCACTGACGATACCTGCTTCGATACATTCCTTTAGCAGGCCGAAGAAAAGATTCTGCTGGTTTGGATCCGGATGCGATTTGTAATGACCGAGAAAGGCATACTCACCGAAAAACTTCCGCCGCGCCTTCATCACCCAGGCAAGCGGTGGGAAGTAAGGGAATTTTTCACGCGGCCGGTGATCGATCGGCAGCCCGGTTTTCCAGGGCTGGGTCTTGCGCTTGGTGGTATGCAGCATTCTGGTCTTCGCTGTGAGCCTGTCGAAGTCATTCCATTCGTTCTCGAACAAACCGATAGACTCGCGGGGCTCTGTCTTCAGACAGATCCAGTTCATGTAATCCCGCCTGCCTTCGAACATTTCGTTGAAGTTGTCCTCGACCTTCCAGTGCGTCAGCTTTTCGTTGTCCAGCAACATGGCACTGCTGGCCAGGCAGCGGTCGAATTTCCCCTTGGTACCGGTGCGGGCACGACACATAATGGCCTTGCCCTGCATATCGCGCGATAACAGGTCCCACACATCCGATACAGCAAAGATATCCGGGTCAATGACAACGGCGCGCCCTTCGTAGCCCATCAGTTCGGGCGGCATAAAGCGTAGTGGCGTAAAGGACTGCAGGTCATTATTGAGCCAGGGGCGCCTCATGCCGTCACGCAGGTAAAGCTGTCCCTCGCGTGCGTTGAAAAAGGCGTGATCCTTGAGCTGGATTAACTTGACGTCAAATTTATCATTGTGCCGCGAGTATCTGCGCAAGGCGTGCTCGGCAACGTAAGCACCGACGATCTGTTTGTGGTTGGTGTGAATAAAGACGCAATGTTTCATAAATCACTCCTCTTTCAATTAATCTCTGCTGAATTCATTTTCGGGTGCCAGGAGCCCGTCCGAGAACAGCGATGGTAGTGAGGGCAACACTGAAGGGGTGCAGGAAGCAGGGCACCAGAAGTAGGCGTTTTAGGCGCCAAAAGCAGGCCCCTGGAGGGGACGCAGGAGCAGTTGCCGAGTAGATCAGTCTATTCTCAGGCAGGCTCCTGGCTACCGTGCAGCCCACCTGGCCGGTGGTTCACAGTCGGCAACATCAGCCAACGATTCGATTTGCCGGCATGAACGCCGGCACTTCCCCCAAATCACGGAATTTGCGATACACATTGTTGAGATGTGTTCTCAGGGTCGCCTTGGAAATCGACAGTTGATCACAGATTTCGGGGTTGGAAACACCCCTGATAGTCAGAGAGACCACCTCGGTCTCGCGCCGGGTCAGACCCTTGTCCCTGTAATAGGCAAGCGCCATTTCGTATTTATCTTTGAGCGGCTGGAGAAATGTAATGATATTTCCCGCGCTGCACAACAGCGTGACATCGAAGAAGCTGCCGTGAAGAAAACTGTTTTTGTACACGCGGCTGCCCCAGCCTTTCCACTGCTGCCTGGTGTCCTGGGCGTACAATGCCATGCACCCCATCTCACACACCTCACCCTGCCGCTCACCGCATATCTTGCGGCAATAATCATTCTGACTCACAACCCGCTTCTCCGAGTCCTTGACACAAGTGGCAATTTCACCTGCATCCAGTGATTCTTCCAGCAATTTATCCATAGCGTTAACACCAGCCTGCGCGCCGTCCTGTAGTCACATGAAAAACATAACAAATTCAGAAGGAATGAAAAATCGACCCGCGGGGTGGATTTTAAGCCAGGCGCCAATGCCAGTCATTGACATAGATCAGCTCCCCGTCATTGATACAGCGCGCACAAACCGCCGCGTTTTGTCAGCCAAGTCATGCCGCGCCGGCTGATTGCCAGGGGCGATTCAAGCTTTTCGGTGTTTGCCCTGGATCAGCTCAGGCGCGCCATCAGATAGGGCACGTAATGATCAACCAGCAGAAAGGCGAATAGCGCCATCAGATAAACGATGGAATATCCGAAGGTTTTCATGGCCTGGTTACCACTGACATCCCGCATCAACGCCCAGGCGTGATAAAGAAATACGCCACCGAGGCCCAGCGCACCGACGAGATATAAAAGTCCGCTCATACCTGTTGCAAATGGCATAACCGTCACCACAACCAGCAGAATCGTATAGAGCAGAACCTGCAGCCGGGTAAATTCAACACCGTGGGTGACGGGTAGCATGGGGATATCAACCTTGGCGTATTCGTCACGACGGTGAATCGCCAGCGCCCAGAAATGGGGTGGCGTCCAGACAAAGATAATCAGAAACAACAGCAGTGCATTGGGATCGACCGTGCCGGTAACAGCCGTCCAGCCCAGTACCGGTGGAGCAGCACCGGCGGCACCACCAATGACAATATTCTGCGGCGTTGCCCGCTTCAGATAGAGGGTATAAACCACGGCGTAACCGATCAATGATGCAAATGTCAGAACAGCGGTCAGTGGATTGACAAACTGAATCAGTATCCACATAGCCAGGCCACCCAGCACCAGCGCAAAGCCAAGGCAGCTACGCGCCGTGAGGTGTCCGCTGGCTACCGGGCGATTGCGGGTGCGCGCCATCTGCGCATCGGCGTATTGATCCACAACGTGATTAATGGCAGCAGCCGAGGCAGCGGCCATTCCGATACCCAGGGTTCCAAACACAAGGGCCGACCAGGGCACCATGCCCGGTGTGGCCAGGAACATGCCGACCTGGGCCGTAAAGACTATCAAGGCAACAACCTTGAGCTTACAGACACCCAGGTAATCCCGCCACTGGCCTGCAACATTGACCGTCATTGAATAATTCATGCCTGCCCCAACCGTTAAGCCGCTTCGCCCGCCACTGCCGATGTGCGCTGCATTCTACCCTAGTCCCGAGTATTTTAAGAGTCTTTCAAGATCCTTGATCATGCCGCGAGGCTCGTCTCCGGGCTCATAGCTCATCATCAAATGACCCAATGGATCCACCAGATACACACGCCGGGCATCCAGTGGCTGTTTTGCATCCAACACGAACGTCCTCAACAATGCCGGCGAGCCCTGATCACTCAGTGGCACAATAACCTGACCCGGGAAATGCGTCTGCAGCTCCGAGCGCTGTTCGCCGCTGGTTCCTTCAGCCTTCCACAGTAGCAGGCGTTGCAGACGATCGATATTCTTGCCCTGTGCCAATCGCACCTGGCGAATGTTGTAGAGTTGTTCCACACAGGGGTGATCGCAGATGCCCTGCGCCAGATATACCATGGTCCATTTACCCCGAAAGAACGTTTCGTCAACCGCATCACCAGACAGTGTCTTTAGCTGAAATTCAGGCAACGGCCGCACCGGGTTAACCAGCTCACCGTGATTAGCCTTACCCTTGGGCACCCAGTCCGGAAATACGCTTATAACCAGCCAGGCAATTGCCAACGGTGCGGCAAACATCCCGAGCACAAAAATCAGCGACAAACGGGAACGACGACGTGCAGCAGGATCCTGCGAAACAACATTCATTTATCAATCGACTCTTCGACTGTTAACGGTAAAATAAATAACCAGCAACGCAGCCGCCAGACCAAACCACTGCACTGCATAGCCTACATTCCGTTCCGGCCCAAATCCCGCCAACGGCTGCCAGTCCCTCAGATATCCATCGGGCTCTTCATTTTCCAGCAACAGCACGACAGGCAACAGTGTACGCTGCAGCTCATCGGACAATGCCTGAAACTGAATACGCTGGATACGGTACGGCCACCCCTGTCGCAGCTCTTCTTCGCCAAGCATAAAAGCCTCTTCCGGGGGTGTTTTGAGGCGCCCCACAACGGCGCGTTGCACTTCACCGACAGCAACGTCGGGAAGCTGATCCCGGCTTTCTCCCAGTGGCAGCCAACCCCGATTAACCAGAACGGCCACTTCTGAATTTCGCAGAATAAAAGGCGTCAGTACCTGATAACCGGCTTGCCCCTCATGGATCCTGTTATCCAGCAACAGCTGGTGAGCGCTGTCGTAACGCCCAACGCTCGTGGCGCGCTGATATTCAAGGCCAGCTGCCGATTTCAAATCGGCATCGAGCCGAATAACGGCACCATCCTCATCCACCTGATAATTTTTAATTATTTCACGTTTTTGTTCGGCACGATCCAGTTGCCAGAATCCCAATGACAGCAAAAACCCGAACACTACCAGGGTTACCAGTGTCGGCCAACGGCTGGGGCTGAAATCCAGGCTGCCAATTCGCATGCCCGGAGAGTACGCAGCGCGTTTACAGGCTGCAAGCGAAAATCGCTATACCCGTATAAATCACCTATACTATACCGCCATGACGCTCGCCTGAAACAGAAAATGCTGATCAAGATTCTTATTATTGCAGCGCTTGTCGCAATCATTGTCAGTCTCGCCAGCGGCATGGTATTTATGGTTAAGGACAAAGGCGAGAGTCAGCGTACGGCCAAGGCTCTGACGGTTCGAATCAGCCTGTCGGTGCTGCTGTTTGGCCTGCTGATGCTGGGCATTTTCACGGGGCATATCCGTCCGCACGGTATCTATTCTGCCGGTCATCCGGCAACCCAAACAGCACCACAGCCGACGGAATAAAAAAAGCGCCGCAACAGCGGCGCTTTATTCCTGGCCCGCCGTTGTTTGCTACAGCAGATAGACGAAGATAAACAGACCCAACCAGACCACGTCCACAAAGTGCCAGTACCAGGCAACAGCCTCGAAACCAAAATGGTGTTCCGGCGTAAAGTGGCCCTTCATACAACGCAGGGTAATCACGATCAGCATAATGGTGCCCAGGGTCACGTGCATACCGTGGAACCCGGTCAGCATGAAAAATGTCGAACCATAGATACCCGATTCCAGCGTTAGATTGTGGTGCTCGCTATAGGCCTGACCGTACTCGTATATCTGAAAACCCAGGAAGGTCGCACCCAGCGCCACTGTTGCAATCATCCATAATACCAAGGGACCACGCTGCTGCCTTTTCAGGGCCCAGTGGGCAAAGGTAATGGTGACGCCACTGGACAACAGCAGCAGGGTGTTCAGCGCCGGAATCTTCCAGGGGTCGAGAAGCGTGAATTCGCCGCCGACATCTCCAGGGCCGTTGGTTGGCCATACGGCTTCCCAACCCGGCCACAACAGCTCATTGGTACCGGGATCAGCTCCCCCCAACCACGGCACGGAAAGAACCCGTGCATACCAGAGCGCCCCGAAGAAGGCCGCGAAAAACATCACTTCAGAAAAAATGAACCAGCTCATGCCCCAGCGGAAGGACTTGTCCACCTGACTATTGTAGATGCCGGCTTCGCTTTCATTGATAACTGTTCGAAACCAGCCAAACACCATAAACATCAAAACGGCGAAGCCAATCAGCATCACCGTGCTGCCGGCACCCGAACCATTCAAAAAGTTGGCAAATCCCTGGAGCATCAAGAACAGGCCGATCGAGCCGATAATCGGCCACCCGCTACCATGGGGAACATAATAGCCGCCGTTTGTCTCACTCATACTTCCATCCTCATTTTGGCTGATATTTTTCAGTTAATCGTTTTCTGTTTATCGAAAAAGGTGTACGACAAAGTCACTACCTCGATTTCTTCCGGCAGTTCCGGGTCCACCATGAACATGAGCGGCATATCGCGCCCTTCGCCAGCAGAAAACTGTTGCTCGGTAAAACAGAAACATTCGGTTTTCTTGAAATGCCGTGCAGCGAGACCCGGTGTCACACTCGGTATCGCCTGCCCCAGCATGGTTCGATCGGTGCGGTTTTTCGCGTGGAAACTGGTGCGGTACATTTTCCCCGGATGCACTTCCATGCGCGACACCACCGGCGCGAAATCCCACGGCATCGACTGGTTGACATTTGCGATAAACTCAACCATCACCGTCCTGTTCAGATCAGGTTCAAGGGCCGTGGCAATCGCCACTCGCCCGCCCGTCTTGCCGTTGATCCCGGTAATATCGCAAAACACATCGTAAAGCGGAACCATGGCGAAACCGAAACCAAACATCCCAACCACGATGAGCAACAAGCGCTTTACCAGCCTCGGGTTCGAGCCTGTGCTGGCTGTCATACCGCCGCTCCAGTGGAAACCTTCCAGAAAAAAGCCACCAGAACGCCGGCCGCGACTGCCGCAAGCAACAATGCCAGCCTGATATTTGCCCGTTTCTGTTTTATTTTCTGATCCATCATTTCCACACTATCTTACCGTTAACAAAGGCGCCGCGGGGAGCGGCGCCTCGTCATTATCGGACTATTTAACCTCCGGTGCTGTGCTAAAGCTGTGATACGGAGGCGGTGAAGGCAAGGTCCACTCAAGACCTTCTGCACCTTCCCACACTTCATCAGTAGCCTTGCTTCCGCCGCGTACTGTCTTGATCACGATGTACACGAACAGCAACTGAGTCAGGCCAAATGCAAAACCACCGAGACTGGAGATCTGGTTGAACTCGGCAAACTGGGTCGAATAATCCGGGATACGACGCGGCATACCGGCCAGCCCCAGGAAGTGCTGCGGGAAGAACAGGACATTGACAAAGATGGCTGACAGCCAGAAATGCAGCTTGCCGAGCTTCTCGTCATACATATTGCCGGTCCACTTGGGCAGCCAGTAATAAGCTGCCGCAAACAGCGAGAACACCGAACCCGTCACCAGCGTGTAGTGGAAGTGGGCCACGATGAAATAGGTGTCATGATACTGGAAATCAACCGGTGTAATCGCCATCATCAAACCGGAAAAACCGCCGATGGTGAACAACATCACAAATGCGAGGGCAAACAACATCGGCGTTTCGAAGGTCATGGAACCCTTCCACATGGTCGACACCCAGTTGAACACCTTCACACCGGTCGGAACTGCAATCAGCATGGTGGCGTACATAAAAAACAGTTCACCCGTCAACGGCATGCCGACGGTAAACATGTGGTGTGCCCATACAATGAACGACAGGAAGGCGATCGATGCGGTGGCATACACCATGGAGCTGTAACCGAACAGCCGCTTGCGGGCGAAGGTCGGGATGATCTGGGAGACCACGCCGAAAGCCGGCAGGATCATGATATACACCTCGGGGTGCCCGAAGAACCAGAATATGTGCTGAAACATGACGGGGTCACCGCCACCGGCGGCGCTGAAGAACGAGGTACCGAAAAACTTGTCGGTCAACAGCATGGTCACCGCGCCGGCAAACACCGGCATAACCGCGATCAGCAGGTAGGCGGTGATCAGCCAGGTCCAGACAAACAGCGGCATTTTCATCATTGTCATGCCGGGTGCCCGCATGTTCACAATGGTGACGACGATATTGATTGCCCCCATGATGGAGGAAATACCCAGCAGGTGAACCGCGAAGATCAGATAGGGGAAGGCATTACCGGTTTGAAGAACCAGCGGTGGGTACATAGTCCAGCCACCCGCCGGTGCCCCGCCTTCCATGAACAGGGTTCCAACCAGCATGATCCCCGCAAATGGCAGGATCCAGAAACTCCAGTTGTTCATGCGCGGTAAGGCCATATCCGGCGCACCGATCATCATCGGGATCAGCCAGTTCGCCAGCCCCACAAAAGCCGGCATAACCGCACCGAATACCATGATCAAAGCGTGCATGGTAGTCATGGAATTGAAAAACTGGGGATCCGCGAACTGGATCCCCGGCTGGAACAGTTCGGCACGGATGTACATCGCCATAGCGCCGCCGATGAAAAACATGATCAGCGCGAATATCAGGTAAAGCGTCCCGATATCTTTATGATTGGTCGTAAAAACCCAACGGAGCAGTCCCCTCGGGTGTTCTTCGTGATGTGTGTCGTGCGTTGTTGCAGTACTCATACTATATCCTCCACGACCCTTAGCGGGCAGCTTTTACTTCTGAAGGTTGAACCAGGTCGCCGGTATCATTACCCCATGAGTTGCGCTCATAGGTAACGACAGCAGCAAGATCGATATCATTCAACTGGCCGCCGAAGGCTGCCATCGCCGTACCGGCCTTGCCGTTCATGACCATCTGCACGTGAGCGTCCATCGGTCCGGCTGCTACGGCGCTTCCTTTCAGTCCGGGGAACGCGCCGGGGATACCCTCGCCATTCGCCTGGTGACAAGCTGCACAGCTGGTGTTATAGACTTTTTCACCGCGCTCCATCAGCTCGGCCATGCTCCAGTCTTGCCCTGCAGCGGCTGCATCGGCATCCATCGCGGTTTTCTGATCTGTCACCCATTGCTGATAGTCCGCCTCGTTCTTGGCAACCACGACAATCGGCATAAAGCCATGGTCTTTGCCACAGAGCTCAGCGC
>Ga0316193_10001480_pt1 | contig 15838 bp, 15 predicted proteins | sample MerIslsedime2_MG_FD_207735 | JGI IMG/M metagenome (GOLD analysis project Ga0316193, IMG submission 207735) | Coastal sediment microbial communities from Maine, United States - Merrow Island sediment 2 | ecosystem: Environmental > Aquatic > Marine > Coastal > Sediment | place: USA: Maine...
TCAACACACCACCCGTTCCGGTGATATCTACATCATCCAGGAGCCTTACTGGTTTTTGTTTGATGAAGGTCCGATTGCCAGCATGCACGGCTCACCCTGGCGTTACGATACGCATGTGCCGATTATTATTTCCGGACCAGACATCGATGCACAAACGATCCATCGCTTAGTACATCCGGTGGACGTAGCGCCGACCATTGCCGCTTTGCTGGGCATGACCCCACCAGCTGCTGCGAGCGGGACACTATTGAAGGAAGCCCTCAAATAAAAGCTCACAGTTCTGTCCTCCGTCACTGTGTATCGATCCATATCACAGCGGATTAAGAGCCGTAAGTGAATGATCACTTAATAGCAGAAACCGGACATTGGAGACGCTTATCATATGGTCAACTCGCTACCGGGTCTGTCGAAGAACGAGTTCTACGATTTGTATACCGACCCGCGTGAGCGCAGCGGGGAGATGATCGAGCAGTTCCATGTGAAGAGCATGTTCAACCGCCAGCGCCAGCGCCTTGAGCTGTGGATCAAGAAGTACCCGAATCGTTCCGATGCGACACCCGGCCCGGCACTGACCGGTATCGACAACGTGCGTCCGGATACCAGGGAGATCTATACAGCCCCCGTGGATGAAAAGAAGTTGCCGTTTGAGCTGATGGATGTGGTCGAGCAAGACTTGCCCTGGACACCCAGTGACATGTAAAAGCCGTTAACGGGATTTTCGTTAGCTTGTATACAGGCGGCACTTTTAAGTGCCGCCTTTTTTCAACAGCCTGTTAGGGGTTCATAGGATGAAGGGCAAATACCGGCAATTATCCAGCCGTCAGGGTGGTACGGGTAAATATTGTGTTGAAGGAGATATCGTATACGGTAGAATCTGCCAATCCGGCGCACGGGCGACGGGCATTCCCAGGAGATTGTTGGATGAAATTACGACTATTCGCGCTACTGTTTGGTAGTGTTCTTTCATGCTCGGTCAATGCTGCCGGCAACTCGCTTAATCCCATACTGGATGATAAATTTTCATTCAGGCTCGGTGCCAGCTGGCTGAAGGCTGATGGTACCTTCAGCTCAACAAAAGATGGCGAGCCCACGGACAAGATCAGTACCGGCGATCTGGGCATTGATGACAGCGATACAAACGCGTATTTCCTTGCGCGTTGGCGTTTCACGGAGCGTTGGCGCCTTACTTTTAACTATTTCGGACAGGATACCAAGAGTACGGTCCGGGAGGATTTCGATGAGCTGGACTTTGGAGACATCGATGCCTCGGGTTTTCTGGCCGTCGATACGCGTTTACAGACAGACTTTTATGTCGTCCAGGTCGGTTATTCCTTTCTGAAGAACGAGCGTGCCGAGCTCGGCATCGGGGGTGGTTTGCATATCGTGGATTTCGATACGACGCTCAAGGTCAGTGGCGGCATCAACGATGTTAGCGGCAGTGTCCAGTCAGACTCGGTTGATATCACGGCGCCGTTGCCGAATATCCTTGGCTATGGTGCCTATGCCATCACACCGAAACTGTCTGTGGATGGCGCCGTCGGCTGGTTTGGCCTGGATTACGGTGACTACAGCGGTAATCTCGTGACGCTCGTGGCCAATCTTGAATACCGTCTGACCAAGAATTTTGGTGTGGGCGTCGGTTACAACTATGTCGACATGGACCTGACGATTGATAAATCGAAAAGAAAGGACAAATACGATCTGGACTACAAAGGCCCGGTTGCATACATATCTGCCAGCTTCTGATGATTGCCTGATCGTCCGGGTTTCCGAAACACAGCAGAGTCTATGGATGGATTGCTGACGCGGGATGTTTTCAGGTAGGGCGCAGCAGTGGTTTGCGGGCCTGATGTGAGATCAAATGCACCCTAAAACCACGCCTCAGTGGCAACACGATCATATCTTCGGCCAGAACAAGGTCCGGCCCGGTGAGCGTCGCACCCTGTGGGTGATAGCCATCACCGCAACCATGATGGTTGTCGAGATCGCCACGGGGCTCGCCTATGGCTCCATGGCGCTGCTGGCAGATGGCTTGCACATGGGGTCGCATGCAGCCGCCCTCAGCATCGCAACCATTGCCTATATCTACACGCGCCGTTGCGCGGCCGATTCGCGTTTCTGTTTTGGAACAGGCAAGGTCAATGCCTTCGCCGGCTACACCAGCGCTGTCCTGCTTGCGCTGTTTGCCCTCCTGATGGCAGGGGAGAGTGTTAATCGATTATTCAATCCCGTCGACATCGGCTTCAATCAAGCCATCGTAGTGGCCATTCTCGGTTTGATCGTAAATGGTGCCAGTATGATGGTGTTAGGCGGTCATCACGACCATGGCCACGGCCATGAACACCATGATGATCAACACCATCACGATCATGGGCATACGGATCACAACCTCCGCGCAGCCTATCTTCACGTGCTGGCTGATGCGCTCACCTCGGTGCTGGCGATCTTTGCCCTGCTTGCAGGAAAGTACCTGGGTCTGAACTGGATGGACCCGGTGATGGGCATCGTCGGTGCCATTCTGGTGGCACGCTGGTCCCTGGGCTTGATGCGCGATACCAGCGGCATTCTACTGGATCATCAGGCGCCGGCTCACATGCTGGAACAGACACGAACCGCCATCGAGAATGTGGATAACAACCAGATCGCTGATCTGCATATCTGGTCCATTGGGCCGGGTATCTACTCGGCGACGCTGGCTGTAGTGAGTGATGCACCCAGGTCACCGGAGTTCTACAAAAGCCTCATTCCGAGGCATCTCGGCATTGTTCACACCATTGTCGAGGTACACCATTCCGGGCAGTGATTGAGCACGCTTGACGCCACGGTGCTGGTTAAAATCCAGCAGTAGCCCACAAACCGAAGACCCAATATCCATTCATTGAGCAATTAATTGGAACGATTCGTTGTGAATACCTGAAGCACATCATTTTTTGGATTGCGCGCGACCTGGAGCGAAAACTTGAGGCCTTTAGAAAATACTACAACCAGAATCAGGTTCTTCAATCGCTGGCCGGAGATGCACCGGCGGTTGTTAGCGGCATTTCTCAAACTCAATGCGCAGATCTCAATAACTCTTCATGGCTATCACACTGCAACGGACTTTTTCAAACCCAGGTCGCTGCATAAACAGGAATTCGCCAAGGACACCTCCCCTATTGCGAGGCCGACGACCGTGCGTCCCCTTTAAGCTGAACAGAAACCGACAACCCACCCAGTTTAGATCTTGAAAAAGACATCTGACCATCGTACGCATCCAGAATATCTCTGGCGATAGCCAGACCAAGCCCTGAACCTGCAGTCTGTTCATCGAGATGTACACCACGTTTGACCAGATTAGTAAGTTCTGAATCAGGTACCCCTGGGCCATCATCTTCGATAACGATTCTTACACCGTCATCTTGTGCGACGCTTATCCAAACCTGATCACGCGCCCATTTGCTGGCGTTATCCATGAGGTTGCCAAGCAATTCGGTCAGATCGTCACATGCAATCCCCACTTCCAAAGATTCAGGTAACTCTGTATGCCAGGTCAGTCTCGACCCGAGTGGAGTACGCACCAGTGTGGCTATCACACCCTTTGCCGCAGCAACCATATCAGTATGCCGTGGTACCAAAACTCCAGCTGTGCGCAAGCGCGCGCGAATCAACTCTCGATCAACACGCCGGCGCATCGACTGCGCAAGCTGATCCAGATTTTCGGCCATATCAGTATGACCTTTTATTCGTAGTTGTTGTGCATCAGCACCCAGCGCTGTCAGCGGTGTTTTCAGCCCGTGTGCCAGGTCCGCCGTCCATGCCCTTGCTCTTTCAACTGCGTCATCTCTCGCCTCAAGCAGTTCATTGATTTCGTCAACCAATGGCATGACCTCATCCGGAAACTCGTCAGGCAGGCGTTGTGCGTCACCGGAGCTGATTGCCAGAACCCCCTGACGCACATGGTCGAGCGGTGATAGACCCATACGCACATAGAACCATGTTGCACCCATCAATGCCAGAGTCAGCAATACCAGATACGGCAGCATATCTGCAGAAAAGGCCTGCCGCGCGGTAAGCAGTTCACTGCGATCCATGGCCACGGCAGCCCTTAACCGGCGCGATTCGGCTTGTGGATGCACAATTACCTGCTGCTCCCTAACCATGAGAGATTGATCATCAGGTCCGACCAGCACGTGTCGGTGTACAACCCCCAAATCGAGTTGATCTTTTGGCAGCTCCAGCTTAGCGTCCCACAACGAACGTGAACGCAGCAGCATCAGGCGCTCATCGTCCTGAATTTGCCAGTACCATCCGCTTAGCGGTTCTTCGAAGCGCGGATCAGACAACTCGCTGCCAATATGAATCCGCCCATCCGAATCAAGTTGTATACGCGCGATCAGCTGTCGCAGGTCGGTTTCAAGCTCCTGGTCCAGCCGCCTTTCCACATGGTGCTCGAATAACAGAACCAGACCGAATGCCGCTGCTATCAGCGCAAGGGAAACAGAGACAGCTGCGGCCGCGAGCAAACGAAATCGCAGCGAACGAATGCGCACTATGTCGGCTTCTCTATGATGTAGCCGAAACCACGCCGCGTCTCGATAACATCGACACCGAGTTTCTTGCGCACGCGACCAACCAGCACCTCGATCGCGTTCGATGCACGCTCAAAATCCTGCGAATACAACTGCTCCGTCAGCTCCAGCTGGGTAACCACGCGCCCGGCATGCTGTAACAGATAACTGACAAGCCGGTACTCCTGGGGTGCAAGATGCACCGGCAGGCCATTGACTGCCACGCGCATCTGCCGGGTATCCAGAGTCAGCGCACCCACACTGATCAGCGGACTGGTTTGTCCGGTGGTGCGACGCAGGATAGCGCGCAGGCGCGCAAGCAACTCCTCGACCTGGAAGGGCTTGGGCAGATAGTCATCCGCTCCCGCGTCAATACCCTCGACCCTTTCATTCCAGCTACCGCGCGCGGTGAGCACTAGCACAGGAAAAGTCTGCCCGGCCTTTCGCCAGCGCTTGAGCACCGTCAGGCCATCGATGCCCGGCAGGCCCAGATCCAGGATGACAGCTGAATAAGATTCAGTGTCGCCTTTAAACCAGGCCACTTCACCTTCCGTTTCGCGATCAACCACATAACCGCTCGTTTCGAGCGCCTGCGTCACGCTGCTTGCGACACCGTCATCGTCTTCCACCAGAAGAATACGCATCAGTCGTCCGTCACCCGCACAAGCTCACCGGTACGCGCATCCAGATGCACTCTTCGCAACTTGCCTTCCATATCAATCACGGTGAATTCATAGACCCAGCGATCGAACTCATACTCGTACTCTGTCGCAATCAAGTTCCCCTTTATCGTTGCACGCAAACGTGCCATTGCCTGTGGCAGAGGCATTGCCTCGCCGCTTCTCACCGCACGCCTCGCGCGGTCGTAGGAATGGTCATCGTCTTCCCATGCCGGTTCTGACGTCAATCCGGGGCGCGGCGCGCACAGAGTAAACACGATGGCCAGCGTCAGGATACGAACGCTTCGTCCGGGAATTCCACCCATTGTTGACAGAGTCAGCATGATGACCTGTAAATATTACCTAATCTGGCAGCCCGAAGACATCAATCGACATGACCCGCGTCGATTACCGGCAACAACCAGTAATGCATACCACTGCCGCGGAATGTCTGCTTGATATCTGCCAGCAAAGCCTGGGCGTCAACGCAGGAAAGGTGCATCTGGAATAGCTGCTGGTGACGCCGGCCGGCAACCTGTTCGGCCAGGGTCATGCTTTGTTCCGAACTGCCGTGACCGGAAATCGGGCAACTGGAAAATCCGGTGACGGCCGGATACTCCAGCAACCAGTCGGCGACCGCATCCTCGACTTCCGGTGTTACCACAAGATTCAAAAGACAGTTTTCGTTCATATCAGGCCTCTCTGGTAGCGACGCCGAAACGGCGGTACAGGATCGGCAACAGGATCAGAGTCAGCGCTGTTGACGAAATCAATCCACCGATCACAACAATGGCAAGCGGCCGCTGAATTTCCGAACCGGGTCCACTGGCAAACAGCAAGGGTACAAGCCCAAAAGCGGCAATACTGGCCGTCATCAATACCGGGCGCAGGCGACGTCTGGCACCTTCTACAACCAGTTCGCCGATCGAGTAACCAAGTGCTTTCAATTGATTGAAATAGGTCACCATGACCACGCCATTCAATACCGCAATACCCAGCAGGGCAATGAAACCGACCGAAGCCGGCACGGACAGATACTCTCCGGTCAACCACAGCCCCACGATACCGCCGATCATGGCGAACGGCACATTGGTCAACACCAGCACGGCCTGGCGAACAGATCCAAAGGTACTGAACAGCAGCAGGAAAATCAGGCCGACTGCGATCGGTACAACTACTGACAAACGCTGAGCCGCCCGTTGCTGGTTCTCAAACTCACCGCCCCACTCGTAATAATAGCCGGTCGGCAGTTGCACCTGTGCAGCCACAAGTTGCCGGGCTTCCTCAACAAAACCAACCAGATCACGGCCACTGACGTTGGCCACAACCACCGCCATGCGATTCCCATGTTCACGTTGTATGGCGACCGGACCTTCGGTTCGTTCCATTGTGACCAGCGATGTTAATGGCACAGCCTGTCCGTCTTCCAGCGTCAGCTGTAATGCACCAAAAACAGCGGCCGATCCACGCAGGGAGTCCGGGCCGCGGATTACCAGCGGCGTACGCCGTGCACCCTCGTAAACCGTGCCCGCCAGTATGCCTTCAACTTGTGCGCGCAGACCGTCTTCCAGCGCTTCGACATCCAGCCCCAGGCGCCCGGCTGCCAGGCGATCGACCTTCAGCTGAAGGTACTGAGCACCTTCGTTACGCGATGTATACACATCCTCGGCACCGTCGACCTGTTTGACGACCGCGACGATCGACTCGGCGGTCCGGTTCAGCGCCTCCTGATTGCTACCAAACACCTTGATCGCCAGATCGCCGCGTACACCGGTCAGCATTTCATCGACACGCATCTGAATCGGTTGCGTAAAGGCATAATCCACACCGGGAAAGTTCTTCAGCACGGTACGAATCTCGTCGACCAGTTCATCCTTAGTGGCCATACGCCATTCGTCACGGGGCTTAAGCACCAGGAAAGAATCCGTCTGGTTCAAACCCATGGGATCCAGACCCAGTTCGTCCGATCCCGTCCTGGCGACAATACCGGTGACCTCCGGGACCTGTTCCATAATGGCCCGCTGTACACGTTGATCCAGATCAATCGACTTGTCGAGATTAATGGAAGGCAGCTTTTCAAGCTGCACAATCAGATCACCCTCGTCCATTGTCGGCATAAACGCCTTGCCAACCTGGGTGTAGAGTGCGCCAGCCGTGATCAACAGCGCCAGCGCGACACCGACCACGGTACGGGTGTGACGCAAACTCCAGTCCAGCACAGGCAGATAGAACCCCGAAAGCTTGCGCATCAACCACGGCTCATCGTGGCTGGCCGTGTGCAGCAGGTAGGATGAGATGACAGGAATCACGGTGAGCGACAACACCAGGGAGGCGCTCAAGGCAAACACGATCGTCAATGCCACCGGCACGAACAACTTGCCCTCCAGCCCCTGCAGGGTGAGCAGCGGCAAGAATACTATAATGATAATGAGGATGCCGGAGGTAACCGGTACCGCCACTTCCTTTACCGCACGGTAGATAAGATGCAGGCGCGGCAGCTTACCCCGTCCCTGATGCTGTGCCAGTGAAGACACCACATTCTCTACCACCACGACGGCGGCATCCACCAGCATACCAATCGCGATAGCCAGACCGCCCAGCGACATAAGGTTGGCCGACAGGCCGAAGCTATACATCAGGATGAAGGTTACCAGTGCCGCCAGTGGCAGAATCAGCGCAACCGTCAGTGCAGACCTCAGATCACCGAGGAACAGAACCAGCAGAATAAACACCAGCACGATAGCCTCGGCCAGTGCTTTGGAGACCGTCCCCACGGCGCGATCCACCAGCTTTCCGCGATCATAGAAGACCCGGGTCTCGACACCCTCCGGCAAGCTGGATGCAAGTTCCTGCAGTTTACTGCGCACACCCTGCACCACCTCACGCGCATTTGCTCCACGCAGCCCGAGCACCAGGCCCTCGACAACCTCACCCGTGCCATCCTGGGTCACTGCGCCATACCGGGTTAGCGCACCAAACCGCACCTCGGCCACGTCGCCAACACGCACCGGCTGTACAGCATCCGGCTTGATGACAATCGATGCGGCATCGTCCAGACTGACGATACTGCCCTCGCTGCGTACCAGCAGTACCTCTTCACCATCATCCAGTCGACCGGCCCCGTCATTACGGTTGTTGTTTTCCAGCGCCATACGCAACTGCTGGAGGCTGATACCACGCGCATTCAAGCGCGCATTGTCCGGCACCACCTCAAAGGTTCTGACCTCACCACCCAGGGCATTAACGTCTGCCACACCGACGACTGTGCGCAACGCCGGGCGGATGACCCAGTCGAGCAAGTCCCTACGTTCCATGTTATTCAGATTGCCGCCCTCAATGGTGAACATAAACATTTCACCCAGTGGCGTGGTCATGGGTGCAATACCGCCGCTGATGTCTGCAGGCAGATCAGCCCAGATCGCGTTCAGACGTTCACTCACCTGCTGGCGCGCCCAGTAGATGTCGGTGCCCTCCTGAAAATCTACGGTGATATCCGTAAGTGCGTACTTGGACACAGAGCGCAGCATGGTCTGACGCGGGATACCCAGCATTTCCACCTCAACAGGCGCTGTGATGCGCGTCTCCACCTCACCCGGCGTCATCCCCGGCGCCTTGACGATAATCTTCACCTGGGTAGTCGAGACATCAGGGAAGGCATCGATGGGTGTATTCGTAAACGCATACCAGCCACCACCAATCAGCAGTAATACGACTAGCAGGACGAGCAGGCGCTGGGTCAGCGCAAATTGAATCACACGCGCCAGCATTACTCGGCGCCTCCGGTCCAGGCGGCCTTGAGCGCTGCAGTGCCACTGGTAACGACCCTGTCAGTGGATTCCAGGTCGGCACGTACTACAACGACCGTGCGTTCGCGCGACAGGATCTCCACAACCAGCAACTCGAAGCCATTAGGCCGCTGCACAAACACCCGGTCCTGACTGTCTATGCGCACGACCGCCTGCGCAGGCACCACAAAAGCACCGTTGCCGGCACCCTGACTGACCTGTGCTTCAACAAACTGTCCCGGGCGCAAATGCTCCACGCCTTCACGCACCTCAGCTCTGACCAGCACACCCTGATCAGTACCATGCACCATGCGTCCTACGGTAATAACCTCTGCGTTTAGATCACCCTCTACAATGTGCACCAGACTGCCAGGGGCAATCGTCCCCAGAGCGTTTAAAGGCACATGCACCTCGATCCATAAGGGAGAAAGCTGACCAATGCGATACAGCGGGTCGGATACCACAAGGCGCTGGCCTGCAGTTGCAATCTGTTCGAGCACGACCCCGGAAAAGGGCGCTTTCACTTCAAGCACGGCACTTAGCTTTTTCTCACGAGCCAGGGACCTGAGCATGCTCTCCGACAGACCAGCCAGCAGCAGGGATTGCCGGTCCCGCTCCTCTGCCGTGGACAGTTCACGATAGGACGATTGGGACTCCAGCAGGCGACGTTTCGCGACTATGCCGTCCGCATACAACTGTTTATCCCTGGCCAGAGTCTCAGCCGCCAAGGCTCGACGCGTAGATGTCTCCAGATAGGTCGCCTGTAGCTCCAGCAGTCCCTGACTACGCACGCGTGCCAGCGTTTGCCCTTCCTCAACGGATTCACCTTCAGCAACCAGCAAGGCCTCAACGACGCCCTCAAGCGGCGCGCTCAGCACACGCAACTGGGCATTGGGTACCTGTACCCTGGCCGGATAGGGTTTACTCAGGGCCTCGGTCGCGAGTTGAACCGGGGTGGTCTCTATGCCGAAGGCAGCGCGTTGCTCCGCGTTCAGCGTCAGCGTTTGTGCATGTAAAACGCTGCTTGCCAGTATCATGCTTGCGATTATGATGACTTTCATTGCGGTATCACTCCCAGTGCTTGGTTGAGTCGAGCAATCGCCTGACCGACATCCAGTTGGCGAATTTGTTGATCATGGCGGGCATCAATGGCATCGGCCTGCACCCGCAACAAACGGACCAGATCGGTCTCACCGAGCTCGAATGCGCGACGACTTATACTGAGGCTGGCCTCGGCCAGCTCCTGTTGACGCTGCGCGCGTTGCTGCGCCTCGATGGTGCGCTGATATTCCAGTGTTGCAATATCCAATGCTTCAGTCAGTTGATGATGGCTGTGTTCACGCTCGACCTGCGCCTCGGTCAGCGCGGCGTCTGCCTTTGCCAAAGCAGGCGCCGCATGCACCACGCTACCAAAGGGGATGCTGACCTCGATGCCCACCGCGGAGTCGTAGCTGGCACCGGATTGCTCCTTGAAGGTCTTCCCTCCCAGCCAGACGTTGGGACCTTTACGACGTTCACCCTCGACCCGGTCACGGTGCGCACGCGCCTGTTCGACCAGTGCTTTCACCAGGACCAGTTGCGGGTGATCTGCAGGCAGTTCCCTGTTTGCTGGAAGCGACTCCCGGCGGGGCAACGGTGCCGATTCCAGTCCGGTATAATTCCTGAATGTTACTTCAGCTTGGGTGACGCGATTTTCTGCCTGTGCCACTGCATCTGCCCGAGTTAACACGTCTTTATCCGCCAGTAGCAGATCACTGCGCGGCAGTTCACCGGCATCAACACGGCGTTTAACGTCATCAGCCAGTCCCTGTGCAGTCTGCAGCGCAGACTGCGCCTGCTCCAGTTCATCGTGGGCCAATGCCAGCAACCAGATGCGGTCACGCACCTGGCCAGCGACCTCAAGACGCCTGGCGTTCAAAATTGCGTCTGCAACCGACATCGTCCGCTGTGCCTCGCGTTTATATTCGCCTGACTGACCCGGCGACCACAGGGGAAGCGCAACACCCCCTTCCCATTCCCGATAGCCAAGATCGCTGCCAATGGCATCGGTTTCGTACTTGAGATTGAAGGTCGGATCACCCGCAAGCGGCTGGGCTGCTTTTTGATCCAGGGCATTGGCAATGTCGCGCTCACTTTGCGACTGCTCACGCCCCAGATGGCGCACCAATGTCGCCTCGACGATCCCTGACAAGGACGTGTCAGCCCGCACGTTTCCAGCGAATGTCAGATAAAGAATGGCTGCGCCCATTGGTAACATCCAATGCGAATTTTTGAGAATTGGCACTCTGCGATCTCCCTTTTGATACGGCAGCCCGGTAGCAACCGTGATTTCCCGATGGAGGCCATTTAGCCATGGTCCCCCTTACGCTTCCCTGACCAACGTTGTCAGTGTTTTGTCAGGTTCGTGCAGGTATAGATAATCCAGAATTTCTGAAGAGTGGTTTTGAAATCAGCCAAGAGGCGACGCCAGCCGCTGAATCCATCAAAATACTGGTATCAGTGTCATGCACTCAACAGTGCGACGGCAATCCTGCGCATGGCGATATGCGAGCACTACTCGATGACGTCTTACGAATAGCGTCTAGCAGGCGGTAAGCTGCCTATACACAGCCAACACTGCCAAGAATGTCTGTGCATTCTGGAAGACTGCGACGATAACCAGCAGACCCGCTGTGACCAATCTTGCACGCTCTGAGGCATCCGCTTAAAAAGCTCATTCCTGCATTTTCTCTTCAAGTTGTACCATATACCTCGTAATCGCCCCTCAGCCAAAATCTGAGCCTTTTGACCTGGCACCAAGCACTGTTTGTCGTTTCATAAAATCGGCAAGGCACAAACGTCACCTGCAACGTATTGATACTCATTGAGGCCTCCTGCCCCGATTTTCGGACTTGGCAGGCATGATCTACCATCCAATAGTGCGCTTTAACGTTATCTTCGAGATTTGCAGCCCAGGGGACGAGTACCCTGGGTGAATCCTCATTGAGTCCATTGCCGATGGCGAATCCGAACTTTACGAAGAACTCGTTGGCGTCGTTGGGATGAAAGCTTGCCTCTAACTGCAAGGGCAGGGCGCCGCGACAGGCATTATCGAAGGTATCAAAAGAGCCGTCGTCGTCGTAGGACGCCGACGGCAGCAGGGCCGAAACGTTTTGGCATTGACCAGTTCCTGAAAGTATTCCGTTGATAGAGAATTGGTCATTGACGTTATAGGCTTGCAGCGGGAGTGCCGGGCAAATCAGGATGAGTGCGACTGGAAGTCGGCAAATATTTGTTCGCATTGCTATCTGTTTGTACGGCTGGATGGAACCCAATAATGCCTCGCGTCCAACCCATCGTCAAAAGAAAGACGCAATAATAAATAACACAAGCAACACAAGAAAAACTAATGTGGCATCCTCCCAGTGATGCGTTGGCCTTCTGACAGTCATGGCACACCTCCTGTCCTCCTGTAGTAATTATAGTGGATTATGCTGTTTGCTCATGGCTGCAGGGGATAGTGTCAAGTAGCTGACCAATCTGTCACTGCAACAGGGTGATCTCCGGTCTTTGTAGATAGATCGCAGCGGATAACGTCAAAGGGGAGGAGTGAAGGGTAGATATAAAAGGACTCGTTCTCAAGCTGGCTCTGAAATATCAGTCATCCCGGTATTCCTGGTGCCCGGCATAAGAATTACTTTTTTACCGCATGGGGAGCGGATCGGCTGGCACGTACTGCCCCCTTCTTGGTAGGTAGATTTCCATGCTGCCGTCCGTCATGGTCGTCGTCATGCGGGTCCAGTCGGCATCGTAGGGGAGCCGCAATTGTTTGCGGAAGCTCATCCGCCATTGTGAGGTGCTGCGGGTACCGGGGCTATACTGGTCACCTTGCTCGACTTGCAATACCAGGCGGTTGCGTCGAATAAATACCTGGATGTCCTCGGGGCGTAATCCTTCAATATAGGCGCGGACGTAATAGCCGTCCTGGGTTTCGTCCGTGTGCAAGCGTAAGGAGCCCGAATAGCGATGGCTTCTCTCTGATCCGGCATGGGGAGGGTAATCACTGCCCGTGGGGCCATCATAGAAACCGTAACCCCACGCAGTGACTGGCAACAAGGCTGCAAAAAGGATGGTTACAATCAATCGGTAGATGCTGTGCTGCATGGTTGCTGTCCTCGAATAGCCCTGGTCGCTGTGATGTCTCATGTCCTGTATCTAAGTATAGCTCCTCCTGAAGCCCATGAATCGGAGCGAGTCGATTGCCCGGGCGCTGTCAATAACGTGTATAGGGTGCAAGCGAAAGTGGCAATGTCGAGTAGCTGTCACGCCTGTTCAATCGAACGGCTTGCAGGGAGTGCGATCAAATGGGTGAGCCGGTCCGGTTCAGCAGAATCTTTTCAGATTGGCGGACAAGCGATGCTAGGCGGGGTGCTTTTCCTGCAGGATCTCCAGATCACATTCCGGGAACCAGTAGTCACCAAAGCGCGGGTCCTCTGTAGTTAACACCCATTGGTCGGAATAAGGTGTGTCTTCATCATCTACAAACTTGTGGTAACAAAACTCGGCCTCTGTCCCGACTAGCGTGATCAGTTCCGAGTCCAGATCATCTGTGGTCTTGGGATTGAAACGTGCCAATACCCGGTGATTTTTTCGTGGTTTCATTTTGTGTACGTGGGACTTGAAAAAGGTTACTGAACGCCTGAATTGACTGCATATCCAGAGGCGTCAAGGTTTAGTTTTACCGGTACAACAACGTTCTCTCTGAGTGTCGTTACCGGTACACGGGCGTGTTTCGAGACATGCTCGGCGACTGAACCCTGCAGGAAATGGGCTATGCCGCTGCGTCCGTGGGTGCCCATCAGGATCATTGCGGCGCGCTCCTGGTTGGCTATCTCGATGATCCGTGCCCCGGGCAGGCCTTGAACCAGGCGCGTCCTCGCGGTTTTCAGTGTCGTGAGGTCAGGGTGTTTGCCACGCAGCTTGGTCAGCAGTTCGTCGAGCATTTCCTCTGCGATATCAATCATGGGCCGGGAGGGATGGTCTCCATTGGGCCTGCGGTAGATGCCGGGTTTTCCCGGTGAGTCATGCACCACGTGGAGAATCAGCAGCGGCGTGTGGGTGCCCTCGACCAGCCGACAGGCATACAGAAGCGCGGACATGGAGCAATCAGAAAAATCGACGGGCACCAGTATGGGGCGTCTGTTGAGCGGTTGAGGTGTGTTAATGACTTCCAGCATGGGACTAATACTCCGAATACCCGGCGGTTAACAGGCTGACAGAAAAATTCTAGCCCGGGTATGTTAGGAATATATTAGGTGTGGCCGTGAAGGGCATATTGCAGCCCTTTGTCGGAATTATTTACACTGAGAAGTTAGAGTTGGGGCGGCTTTATTCAACATCGCTTTCTGTGTCTGCTGTTGATTCTTCTTCGGCCAGGACTTCTTCAGAGGCCTCGATGCCAATGTGATAACAGCCATAGCCGGGCATGACAAACTGGTCAACGGCTATGCCGATGATACGGCCGCTGACCGTTGCCAGAATATTGCTGGTCTCGTTGGTGATCGGGTCAGTAATGGCGCCGAGCACATCATCGACATCGACCATTTCGCCGACTTCTTTTTTACTGAACAGAATGCCGCCGCGTTCTGCCCTTATCCAGCTGGATTTATAGTACACGGGTTCCGGGTCGCCCCATGTGAAGAGGCGCGAGTACATGCCCTCGCGTTCCAGCAAGCGGTTAACACTGCTAACGCCTGTTTCTATCTGGTCTTCCTGTATGCGCAGGGATTCACCGACTTCCAGTGTGGCGGCGGGGATGCCGTGGGCAACCGCCGCGAAGCGCAACATGCCGGGACTGCCGGTACTGTGTATGACGGCGATCTTGCCGAAGCCCTCGGTGAGTTCCGCAACATCGTCATGCCGCATGTCAGCACGCAACTGCGGCATGTTGGTGCGGCGCAGCGAGCCTGTATGCATATCAATCAGGAAGTCACAATGAACGATGACTTCACTGAACAGCGAGTGCGCGATGCGTGATGCGAGGCTGCCATTAGCCTCGCCCGGGAAGAAACGATTCAGGTCGCGACGATCAGAAAGGTAACGGGAACCTCTCTGGAAGCCCTGCAAATTGACAATCGGTATACCTATTATATTACCTGTCAGGTTTTCAGGATCGATGTCATACATCACGCGACGCACGATTTCAATGCCATTCAGCTCGTCACCGTGAACAGCCGCGGTCATGCACATGGTTTTGCCGGGATTCTCACCCCTGATCACCATGACCGGCGTTGGCGTGGTCAGGCCGGCGATATTGCCATCGGTAGACCATGCCAGGCGTGTCGCCGTACCCGGTGCGATTTCCGAGCCCAGAATAACCAGTTTATCGCCGTCAGCGGACTCATCGGGTGCGGATTCGATATTCGTCTGCGTGGCGGCGTCATCCGGTTCCGCATCCTCGGCCAGGGGTTCGACCGTGTGTAATGGCTGAGGTAACGGGGCCACCTGTTTCAGGTCAAGACTGGGTGCGACCACCGGTTCGGCCAGTCCCGCCAGTTCGGTTTCATCCACGCTGGCTACCTGCGAGTGTTGTGCATCACTGGCGGGTGGATCTGTCGGGGGGATGGTGACGGCTGCGTTTGATGCCGCTACCAGGATGGATAACAGGCTAGCTGTGATAGTCAGTCCGCTGCGGCGTAGGCTTGATTTCATAAAACAGTAAACATGCAAATTAGTGGGTTCCCTGCATTATATCTTCTGATTGATTGAGACCTTTAGCGAATTGTAGCCGCGCATCGATATCAGTGGGTAGTTGTTTGTGTGATTCAACCCGGTGAAGGTTGTTTAGCAGGCCCTGGCCGCTGGCAAT
>Ga0316193_10001482_pt1 | contig 15836 bp, 19 predicted proteins | sample MerIslsedime2_MG_FD_207735 | JGI IMG/M metagenome (GOLD analysis project Ga0316193, IMG submission 207735) | Coastal sediment microbial communities from Maine, United States - Merrow Island sediment 2 | ecosystem: Environmental > Aquatic > Marine > Coastal > Sediment | place: USA: Maine...
GGAATCATGCCGAGAGTGATCTTTATGCACGCGGTCAGTGATCGCGATCTGTGGGCGAGCAAACACTCCGACAGAGTCGCCGCCTTCGCGTCGTGGGGCTCGAACGTGGTCGACTACCTCGACAGTGAAGGAGGCAATCAGGTCTGCGTGTCCGTCGAGGTGCATGACATGGAGGGAATGAAGACAACCATGGCCTCGCCCGAGATCGAGGCGGCGAAGAAGGCTCACGGAGTCCTGGAACCCATCGTCATGTTTGTGGAGAACCTGTGAGCCCTATCGGCGCAGGCAGCATGTCGGATCTCCGAACCTTTGACCTCGATGGCCAGGTCGCCGTCGTCACTGGCGGCAACGGTGGCATTGGCCGAGGCATCGCGCTCGGATTGGCGGGCGCCGGGGCAAAGGTCGCCATCTGGGGCCGAAACGAAGCGAAGAACGCGGACGCCCTCGCGGCCCTCCAAGCCGTAGCCCCGCAGGCCATGGCCCGGCAGGTAGACTTGGCTGACCGGAGCCAGCTGCAACCAGCGCTGGCCGCCGTGGAAGATGAGCTGGGGCCGGTGTCGATCCTGGTCAACAATGCGGCGATCGGCATCTTCGGCGGAGTTCTGGACCTCTCTGCCGAGGACTGGGATCGCGTCATCGAGATCGACCTCACGGCATGCTTCCTCCTGGCCAAGTACGCCGCGCAGGCGATGACGGAGCGGCAGGCAGGCAAGATCATTAACCTCGCGAGCACCTACTCGCTGTCCGGTTCCGCATTCGCGCCGTCGTACAGCGCGGCCAAAGGGGGGATCATGCAGCTCACGAAATCCCTCGCAATCGAGCTCGCACCCCACAACATCCAGGTGAACGCCATTCTCCCCGGCTGGATCGATACCGACCTCACGGAGCCGATCAAGGCGATGCCGCTGTACGAGGAGATCCTGACCCGAACGCCGGCCGGCCGCTTTGGAACGCCCGACGAATGCGCCGGAGCTGCGGTGTTTCTCGCGTCAGACGCGGCGCGCTTCGTGACAGGAACGGCGCTCGTGGTTGACGGAGGATACGCCATTCGGTGAGCGGACCGGGATCCGATGCTGGCGCGGAGCTCACCACATACGAGTGCGATGCCACGTAGAGGGAAGTTGTCATGAACTCAGATAGGTATTCCCAGGTCGTTGCGCCCTTGGCGCTGTGCGTCACGTGTATCCTCCTCACCGCCGCCTGTACGGATCGTACGAGCGATCGAGACCCGGACGCCTCTGCCGCCCTGCCGCAGTGGACATTCGACTCGACCATGGTCTTCCCCGGCGACGCTTCCCTGGTGCGCCCGGAGGATGGCGTCGTACTGCCCGATGGCCGCCTCATCGTGGGCGACCAGGTCCACGGGCTGCGCCAAGTCGAGCCCGACGGCAGCAGTGCCCCGTTCGGCGACATGGCGGCGGCCGGATACGTCCACAACCCTCCGGACCAGAGTGGCGGCCCCAACGGAATCTCGCTCGAACCGGGCGGGACCCACCTGCTGGTGGCGGACATCTTCCAGGGCAGGATCTACCGAGTGGACGTGGAGACGGGTGCGGCGGAACTGGTCTATCAGCACCGCTACGGGGTCAACACGGCCGTGCGCGATTCGAGGGGAGCGATCTGGTTCACCCAGAGCGCGCACAACACTCCGGCGGAGGGCGCGGCGCGCATGTGGGCGACCGTGGACATCCCCGCTCCTGAAGGCGCGCTGCTCCGGCTGGGAATGCAGGACGGTGAGTTCGCCTCGGAGGCCGAGGTCATGGTGGACTCGCTGTACTTCGGCAACGGATTGGTCATCGATGAGCCGAGCGGCCACCTCTACGTGGCCGAGACGATGGGCCGCCGCGTACTGCGCTATCGGGTGGACCTGCACACCGGGACACTGAGCGAGCGAAAGGTATTCGTGGACGGCGTGGAGCCGGACAACCTCGAGCTGGACGGTGAGGGACATCTGTGGGTGGCCCTACCGCTTTTGAACGGGCTGCTTGTTGTCGACACGGAGACCGGCGAGCGCCACATGGCCTTTCGCTCTCAAACACCCGCTCAACAGGAATCGGCCGAAGAATTCGCCCGCCGCGGCGAGTCCGGGGTGCCTCGAATGGATCTCTTCACGCCGGCTTCCTGGGCTCCTCTGCCGGGTCCTGTTACCGGGGTGATTCTCAGCCCGGACGGGGGTCCGGTGTACCTCACGAACCTGGGGAACGCCCTGGTGCGGCTGCCCCGGTGACTGCGGCTTCAGTGCACGTAGCTGCCGGCGTTCACGTCGAACGTACCACCGGTGGCGTGGTCGGCCAGGCCACTGGCTAGCAGAACGACCAGCGGAGTCAGGTCAACAGGCTCCGTAAGGCGGTCCAGGGCCAGGTCGCCGGTCACGCGTTCTTCACCGTGTTCGTCGATGACCTCCTGCGCCATCTCCGTGCGGACGAAACCGGGTGCCACGACGAAGGCACAAATGCCGTCTTTGCCAAACCCTCGCGCTATGCTCCGCGTGAGGGCCACGACGCCCCCTTTCGAAGCGGCGTAGGTCATGTAATCGGGCGTATCGCCCCGGAATGCTGCCCGCGAGGCGATGTTGATGATCCGCCCGCCGTCATGTTGCTGAAAGTGATCGATGGCCAGGCGGCTCAACAACTCGACCGCACGCAGATTGACGGCCATCGTCCGGCCCCAGTCGTCGCACCATTCATCCGTGGACATTCCAGCAGGCATCTTGAGCGCGATGCCAGCGTTATTGACCAGCACATCGAGTCGCCCATACGTGTCGACGACCTCATTGAACAGCCGTTCACAGGATGCCGGATCGGCAAGGTCAGCCTGGAAGGCGCCGGCCTCGTGTCCGAGCTTCTCGACCAGGGCTTCGGTCGAAGCGCGATTGTGGTTGAAGTGTGCGGCGACGGTAGCCCCGGCTCCGGCCAGGCCCTCGGCCAGCGACCGTCCGATGCCCCGGCTCGCTCCGGTCACCAGGACAATCTTCCCTGTTAAATCGACATGCATGGACGACCCTATCCTTCCAGTTCAAAATCCGCTTCCACTCCGCCAAACCGCTTCGCAGCGAAGTTGTACAGAACAGCTCCATCAGCGCCGGCTATGAGTCCGAATAGACCAATTATGACAGGCATTCCGATCAGGGCCCCGAACGCGAGTACAGAGGTCATCATGATGCCGGTGAGTATCGCGGAAAAGAGCACTCCGATTCTCTCCAATCTGGCCATTGTTCAGCCACCTTCCTGAAACGTCCTGGCACGGTGGATCATGGGAGCACTTCATAATAGCGGTTTGGCGGCGGTTGAATATCGCCTGGTCGCGCACGGCGTACGTGGAGGGCTATTGTTATCCCTATCTGGGCCTTCATTCCGCGGTTCAGGGCGCTCCAGGGAATTCGCGCGTGGATTGATCAACACTACGGCTTCAAGCAGGTGACTCGAGGGGCGGGGCCTTCATGAACTGGGAAGCTCTGGGTGCCATAGCGGAACTCCTTGGAGCGATCGGCGTGATCGCGACCCTGGTCTACCTGTCCGCTCAGATCAGGCACAACAACGACCAGCTTCGCGGTGCTGCTACGACTGCGGTCTACGAGTACCAGCGGACGCTCACCGAGATGTTGAGCGCGGACCCGGAACTGTACAAGATCGCGCTTCGCGGGAACGAGGACCTCGCGTCTCTCAATCCGTGGGAGCAGCAGCGGTTCACCATCTGGTGCATCCACGAAACCGGGATGTGGGAGATGTGCCACCGGCTGCTCAAGCAGGGTGCGCTCGATCAAGCGCTCTACGATGGGAAGGAAGCCTACTGGCTTAAGCTGCACAGTTCACCTGGCCGGCGAGAGTGGTGGTATACCCACTCGGTCATGCTCAGCTCAGATTTCTATGCGGATGTCTCGGCTCAGCTGGAGGCAATTGGCGTCCAAAGGCTCGGCGAGGCGATTCCGATCTTCGACTCGACCGATCACAACGTTGGATAGCGGAAACTGACGCACCCTCCTCAAGGACACAGGACGATGCTCGAGAGACTCCGAAGATCCACTGCGCTCGTCATGCCAGCGGCTGTTCTATGTCTACTACCTGTCGGCGCATGCAATTCAGGAGAAACAGGGTTGGACGCCGAGGCAATGGCGGAGTTCGGCGCCGGCTACACCGCCGCGTGGTCGAGCCACGACCCGGTCAGCGTAGCGTCGTTCTACGAAGCGGACGGCTCGCTGACCGTTAATGACGGCGATCCCGCGGTAGGACGGGAGGCCATTGCTGCCGTGGCACAGGGATTTGTGACGGCCTTCCCCGACCTGATCCTCGAGATGGACTCGGTGCGCATCGAGAAGGGCTCCGTTCAGTATCACTGGACCTTCGCCGGGACGAACACGGGACCCGGCGGAACTGGAAAAGCCGTCCGGTTCAGCGGCTACGAGGAATGGACGATGGGTTCCGATGGCCTTGTCTCGAAGTCGAAGGGCCATTTCGACGAAGCCGAGTACAATCGCCAGCTCGTAGCAGGATTCGGCGCCACGGACGGCGAAGCGCCCTCCGCCGATGGAGTGCCGATCCGGTTTGAGACGCATGGCGCCGGTGATCCGGCCCTGGTGCTCGTACATGGCTGGACGAACAGCCGCGCGATCTGGGGCGTTCACCCCCAGACGCTAGCACGCACGCACCGTGTCGTGGCGCTCGACCTGGCGGGGCACGGCGTGTCAGGCCAGGATCGCGTCGACTGGACCGTGGACGCCTTCGGCGAAGACGTAGCGGCGGTCGTTGAACAGCTGGAGCTGGAGAGCATCGTCCTGGTCGGCTTCTCGATGGGAGCCGGCGTGGTCCTCGCGGCGGCCGAGCAACTGGGCGATCGCGTACTGGGTGTGGTGTTCGTCGACGAACTCAAGGACCCTGAGTATGCACTGAATCCCGGGGACATTGAACAGATGATTCCGGCCCTGCGGCAACTCTGGGGCAACCCGGCCGCGGTCCGCGCTTTCGGGTTCACGCCGGAAGCGCCCGACTCGCTGATCGACCAGGTCGTGGAGAGGATGGGGGAGCAGCCGCGAGAGTACTGGTTCGACGTACTTCGTGCGTACGATGCCTGGATGGCGACTGATCTCAAGCCTGTCCTGCAGCGCATCGAGGTCCCGCTCGCGGCGATCAACACTGCCATGCCACCGACCAATGTCGAAGCCTGGCGTCGGTACGACGCTTCGTTCACGGTCGATACGATGGCCGGCGTGGGTCACGCGGGAATCCTCCTTCGTCGAGTCGAGGACTTCGACGCCCGGTTGCTGGCGATCGTCGAGAGATTCGCTTCCAGTCGAGTAGACAGGTGATCGATGCCTGAGTCGCCAATCGACGAGAGGAGATTCACAGACCAGGAGGTAGGCGAGATTCTGAAGCGAGCCGCCCGGCATGCTTCATCCGGGTCCCTGGTGAAGACTGAGGGAATCTCTCTCGCAGAACTCAAGGCAATCGGCAACGAAGTGGGGATCGATCCGGATCGCCTGGCGGACGCCGCCCGGGCCGTAGTCCTTGAGAGCGGCAACCGTCCGAACCGCATTCTCGGCGGCCCCACTATCCTGAACTTCGAACGAAGGGTCCAGGGTGAGATCGACCCGGCGGACACTCCGGAGATCCTCTCGATCATCCGCCGAAACATGGGCCAGCAAGGCGAAGCGTCCGAGATTCACGGGTCGCTCGAATGGAGTGCAGACGGTGAGTACGGCAGCCGTTACGTGACGCTCTCGTCGAGAGATGGGGCCACCACCATCACTAGCTCGGCCAACCTGACGAATCTGGCCACCCTCACGTACCTCCCGGCGGGCGCCCTTGGGCTCATCGTCTCCGGGGCCGGATTGGCGGGCTTCATAAACGACGGAAATCCGGTCGGTCTGATCTTATTCTTCGTCGTTCTTCCCGTACTGTATATGATTCTCAGGACCATCGTGAGTCGCTTCACGGAAGCGGAGTCGCGCAAGCTGCAGCGCGTCGTGGATGAGCTGGCGATGCTCGCCGGGGACTCTGAATACTCCTGATTCTCGTCTCCCGCGAACGTGGCGCGCCCCTTTCCCCGCTACCAGATTGACAACCCCCGTCTTTAGACTCGTGCATGGAGAGTCCGATGAAGACGTTCGAGAGAGCGCACAGGTTGAGCGTGCCTGCAATGGCTGCCACCCTGATGGTTGTGGTTCCCGCCTGTCAGCAGCCCACGCCTACCGCCGAAGGGATCGTGGCTCGAGTAGCCGCAGCCATGGCAGCTGGCGGCCAGATCGAGGACCTGGAGACGTTGCGCATCAGAATGGTCTATGCAGATCACGACTACCCGGTGGTAACCGAACTCAGTCGCCCGAATCGAATGCGCACGGAGGGCGTGGGGAACTACGTGCTGGTGTTCGATGGGGAACGTGCTGCCTTTCTCGAAAGTCCACCAGCCGAAGACGGAACACCACAGGATCCAGCGCTCGTCGATTCCCGATATCTCAGGGACCTCGAACTCGACATCGCCTTCGCCTTTCCCGCGTTCTTCGATTACCCGGCGGAGTACGAGGGTCTTGAGGTGGCGGAAGGGGTCGAGGCTCACAAGCTCGGCGTGACCCTTCCGTTGGGTGTCCGCATGACCTACTTCGTCGATACGGAGACCGATCTTCCCGTGAGGGTTCTGGCTGACGTCACCGTTGATGGGACTGAATATCACCCCGGGCGCGCCTTCAGCGACTACGAGGACTGGGGAGGGCTGATGTATCCGCGTACGGTCACCTACTGGTGGATGCCCGACAGCGTGGAGACGGCCATCGTGGAGTCTGTCGAAGTGAACGTGCCACTTGGCGAGGATCGTTTCCGCATTCCCGCCGACATCCAGGGAACGGAGCCATAGGGGGCCGGCCGCTCAACCCGATGCCGGACTACGTGCTCGCCGCCCTTCAGCGCGCCACCGTCTGACACAGTCTTGGGGCGGGCACCGTAGGGTAAAGGACTGCTGAACCGGCCCGCACTGGAGGCGCCGACCGTCGGCCAGTTCGATGAGCATTTTGACTCCCCCCCAGGGAGGAAGCCCCAATGCGAACAGTGACGAAGGCAATCCTGACGGTCGCGCTCCTCGCACCACTGCCGGTGCTGGCGCAGGATGCCCCCGCTCCGAACGTAAGCATCCACCTGGCAGCCCTGCAGGGGAATACCGAGGCCGTTCGTGAGCACATCATGGCCGGGTCGGACCTGAATGCCAGGGATCCGTATGGATCCACGCCGCTGGTCATTGCAGCGACATTCGGAAAAACCGAGGTGGCCCGCGCGTTGATCGAGGCCGGGGCCGACCTGGACATGACCAGCAACGACGGAGCGACGGCGCTGCACGCCTCCGCCTTCCTGTGTCACACGGAGATCGTAGAGGCCCTGCTGGACGCTGGTGCCAACAAGTACCTGAGGAACGACTTCGGTAGCACGGCGTTGGAATCCGTTTCTGCTCCGTTCGACTCGGTCGAAGGCGTCTACGACACCTTTGCCCAGGCACTGGGGCCGTTGGGGTTGGAGCTGGACTACGAGTACATCAGAGCGACCCGCCCCGTGATCGCCCAACTGCTGCGCCCCCGGCCCGAAGAGCTTGAGGCAGTGGAGTACGAGCCTCTTCACCGCGATGATTGGAGAGTATCGACACCTGCCGAGCAGGGGCTGGATCCGAAGCTGGTGGCGGAGGCCTACCTCGATGCCAGTGGACTGCAGACGCTGTATGGCCTGTTGGTGATCAAGAATGGACACTTAATCGCCGAGGGGTACTTCAACGAGGGCGGGGTCGAGCAGCTGTCCGGTCGCCAATCGGCGACGAAGAGCTTCGTCTCGGCATTGGTCGGGGTCGCGCTGGACCAGGGGTGTCTGACGAGCGTGGATCAGAAGATGCTGGAGTTCTTCCCGGAGCATGCCGGACAGATCGAAGACCCTCGGAAGGAGCAAATCACGGTCCGGCACCTGCTGCAGATGCGAGCCGGGTATCCGGATGATGACTACGGGCGTCAGTACCTGGACAGCCTGTTCTTCGCTGACAACTGGCATTGGACTCCGCACCTGGTGGGCTTTCCACTGTTGAACGATCCGGGTACGGAGTTCGCTTACAGCAGTTTATCGTCTCATCTCCTCGCGATCATCGTGGCTCGGACGTGCGATACGGACCTACACTCGCTCGCCCAGGAGAATCTGTTCACTCCCATTGGCGCCGAGGTGGGCGACTGGACCCGTGATGCGGACGACTACAATTGGGGGTGGGGCGAGATCTACGTTACCGGCCGTGATATGGCGAAGTTCGGCCTGCTGTATCTCAACGGTGGCGAGTTTGCCGGAAACCAGGTGCTCTCGTCCGATTGGGTCAACGAATCGCTGACCCATTACTCCGAAGACATCAAGCGTTTCGGGAACACGACCAGTAGAAACGGCCGCTACTTCAGAAGCCTCGGATATGGCTATCAATGGTGGTCCGCCACGGCCGGCGAACATCGCTTCGACTACGCCGCGGGACACGGCGGAAACCTGATCGTCCTGCTCCACGACCTCGACATGATCATCGTCACAACCGCGGACCCGCTGTACGAGTTGCCCTCGGAGGAGGGGGCGCCGTTCGAGGGACCGATCATCGACATGGTGGGCAAGTTCATCGCGTCGTTGCCGACCGACTGACGGACATGGAGCCGGATGGAATCAATCATTTCGACTGCCCGGAAGCGTTCCGCAGTTGGTTGAAGCGGTATCATTCCGAGCGAGACGAGTTGTGGGTGGGTTTCTGGAAGAAATCGACGCGGCGCCCCAGCATTACGTGGCCTGAGTCCGTCGACGAAGCGCTCTGCTTCGGATGGATCGACGGCATTAGAAAGCGTGTGGATTACGAAGCCTACACGATCCGGTTCACGCCCCGTCGGTCCCGTAGCACGTGGAGCCTGCGCAACATCCATCGATACGAAGCGCTCGAAGCGGAAGGTCGAATCGAGCCGGCTGGCGTCGAGGCATACCGTAAGCGGACGGAAGAGAACTCGGGAAAGTACTCCTTCGAACAGGAGGCCCCGGCCAGGCTCTCTGACGACTACCTCGCCCGGCTTCAGTCAGACGCTGCCGCTTGGGCCGACTGGGAGTCGCGTCCTCCCGGATATCGACGGCAGGTCTCCCACTGGGTGATGAGCGCGAAGCGCGAATCGACTCGTCAACGGCGGCTTGAGGCCTTGATCGAGGACAGCGCCGCGGGCCGCAAGGTCAAGCCGCTTCGGCTGGAAAGTGAAAGTGCTCGCGCGGCCCGAGTATTTCCGGCAGATTCAGGAGGGTCAAGTCCTTAATCCCATCGAGCGGGAGCACGAAGAAATGAGCCAGGCAGAGCAGGACCGTCGTGTGGACTACATCGAGTTCGGGGCCACAGACATCGAGGCGACCAAGCGGTTCTATTCGGAGATCTTCGGCTGGGAGTTCAAGGACTACGGCCCGGACTACTCCAGCTTCACAGACGGCCGGATGTCCGGTGGGTTCGAGTCAGCTCCGACCGTTGCCGCAGGCGGCCCCCTGGTCGTGCTCTACTCCACGCAGCTGGAGCAGATCGAAGCGGCGATCCCGGCAAACGGTGGGCAGATCGTCCGGGAGACGTACGAGTTTCCGGGTGGGCGGCGCTTTCACTTCACGGATCCGAGTGGGAACGAGCTGGCGGTCTGGTCGGACCAGTGAAGCCAGGCCCGGGAGGAAGATCATGACCGGACTGAGCTCGTGGGGCACTATGGGACATGAGTGTGAAATGGGGTTTGCCGATCTATTCCGCCTGGCGCGGAAGAGGATCTGGACCCCCGAAGAGAAGGATGCTTTCCAGGCACTGGATCAGGACGCCCGCAATGCAGCGGTGAAGAAGCTCGCGCAGGAGGCGGGCTGCGTGCGCACGGCGGATCGCCTCGGCACGGACGGTGTGACCTACACGGCTTTCTGGGTCGAAGGTCTCATCGAATCGTGATCCGGGTGCTGGTCACCTTCGCCAGCACAGCCGGGATCAATGACGCCAGTGTGAATATTCGCCTGCTTTCTCCACGGTATCCGCCAGATCGAAGCCGGGGCCGCCGGCGAGCCAGGTTCACGTGAACTGTCTGACCAGGTGGGCCAGAGCGAGAGGAAGTTCTGGCGGTCCAGGATGAGATGTCTGCGCTGACGGAGCGGCTCGACTTCACGGAGGAGCTGCTGATGCGTGGTGACGACTCTGCCGACACCAATTACCAAAAGGGGAGACGATGCGTACCGCACTTCTCCGGTTGACACCGTGCTTCGCGGTCCTTGCCCTGGCGTCCAGCGGCCGGGCCCAGGAGCCGGACCCGGCTCCCGGCGTGGAGCTTACATACGCCGTGGGCGCCGACCTCTCGTTCCTGAAGTCAGCCGAAGACCGCGGCGTGCAGTTCAAGGACAACGGGGTGGTCCGCCCGGGGCTGGATATCTTCAGGGACCACGGGTACGACTGGATTCGACTACGAGTGTTCCACACGCCGACCGAGTTGCCCAACGACCTTGAATACACGATCGCCCTGGCCCAGGAGGCCAAGGCGCGCGGCTTCAAGTTCCTTCTCGACTACCACTACGCCGACGGCTGGGCCGATCCCGGCAAACAGCCTACGCCGGCGGCGTGGGACACGACGGACATCGCCGTCCTGGCTGACTCGGTCTACGCCTGGACCCGAAACACTATCCAGGCGTTCCGCGAAGCCGGAGTCATGCCCGAGATGGTTCAGATCGGGAACGAAGTTCGGAACGGAATGATGTGGCCCCTGGGTCGGCTGCCGGACAACTGGGACAACTTTGCCCGCCTGTTCAAGGCGGGTGTCGACGGCATCGATGCGGGTCGGGGTCAGGCACCCCGCCCGCTGATCATGCTTCACTACGACAACGGGGCTGACACGGACGGGGCCAAAGCGTTCTTCGACAGGTTCAACGCCTACCTCATTCCCTACGACATCATCGGCTACTCGTACTACCCCTGGTGGCACGGCACCCTGGTTCAGCTACGCGACAACCTGCTGTCTACGCTGGACAACTACCCGGACAAGGACGTGATCCTGGTGGAGGCGGGCTACCGACCCCGGGTGTACGAGAATGGTGAGTTCGCGGGGCTGCCTCCTTACCCCGAAGATGCACCGGGAGGCCCACGAAAGGCGTTCCTCGAGGCGGTGAACGAGACGCTGTTGGGGATCTCGGACAGGAGGATCAAGGGCATATTCTGGTGGGAACCCGCCAGCGGCTGCGACCGCGACTACTTTGACGCGGACTGCAACGCGCGGCCCGTCATCACCGTGTTCGACAAGTACAAGCGGAACTAGGAATGACCCGGTACATAGCCTTTCTCAGGGGAATCAACGTCGGCGGACACCGGGTCAAGATGGACCGGCTTCGGTCGCTCTTCGAGGAAATGGGCTTTGCCGACGTCTCCACGTTCATCGCCAGTGGAAACGTGGTCTTCTCAGCGAAATCCAACGATGTCGCTTCACTGGGCGCCAGGATCGAAGGGTGTCTCGCTGAGCGACTCGGCTATGATGTGGCGACCTTCATCCGGACTCCCGCTGAACTCGAAGCCATAGCTGCGTTCGAACCCGCCGATCCCGGGAGAGGCGATCCGTCCGCTTCCTCCCTCTACGTGGTCCTCCTGCAGGCCCCAGCTGCTGACGATCTACGCTCGACACTCTCTGGCCTCAGCTCAGAGATGGACGAGTTTCAGTTTGCAGGAAGCGAGATCTACTGGCTGATCCAGGGAAAGATCACCGAGTCGCACATCTTTGGCAGGGAGTTTGAGAAAGCGACACGGAAAGTGCCGAACACGACGCGGAACATCACGACGATTCGCAGGTTGGTCGCGAAGCTGGGTGCGAATAGCGGACCATGATTGAGCAGCCTACCCTCACGTCAACGCGCCTCGTGCTCCGGCCGTTCACGCCGGGAGATGCCGAGGACGTTCAACGCCTGGCCGGGGCGAAGGAAGTCGCGGATACGACACTGAACATCCCGCATCCCTACGATGATGGGCTGGCCGAAGCCTGGATCGAGTCCCACGTCGATGCGTTTCAAGAGCGGGAACGCGTGACCCTGGCGATCACCGATTCAAGTGCGGCCCTCGTCGGCGCAATCAGCCTTAAACTGGAACTCGGGCACGAGCGCGCTGAGCTTGGCTACTGGATCGGCGTTCCCTACTGGGGGCGTGGGTACGCCACTGAGGCGGCAGGCGCGATGGTCGGATACGGATTCAACGAACTCGGGCTGAACCGAATCTTCGCCCATCACCTGGCCCGCAACCCGGCCTCCGGGCGTGTACTCGAGAAGACCGGGTTCACGCACGAAGGATTTCATCGCGCACACATACTGAAGAACGGCCGCTTCGAGGACATGCACGCGTTCGCCGTTCTGCGGTCAGACCACCGCTGAGGAGAAAATTTGGATATCCACGCGTCTCAGATCTTCACAGAGTTCAGCGCGACCGGACTCCTGGCCGGGATGGAGGGCGAAGACGTTGTGCTCTCCGGCATCGCTTCCGTCGAGCAGTGCGGACCGGGAGACCTGGTCTTTGTCGCGGACGAGGGCTCAGTCGAAACGATCCGGGCCCGGCAGCCTTCGGCCGTGGTCACGAGTCCGGCATTGCAGGAGCTGCTGTCGGCCATGCCGGGCCTGACCGTGCTGATCGCTCCCAATCTCAAGTTGGCGCACGCCATGATCCGGCAGCGCTACGTGGACCGGGATGTGCTCGACTCGGAATGGCCGGCCATCCACCCCTCGGCGGTGATCGGCCCCGACTGTGTGATCGGGGAAGGTAGCCGGATCGGCCCGCAGGTCGTCCTGGGAGCCGGAGTTCGCGTGGGCGGTGCGACAGCCATCATGGCGGGTGCGGTCGTGGAGAGCGGGACCGTGATCGGCGACCGCACGGTCGTTCACCCGAACGTGACCATCGGCTACGACTGCCAGATCGGTGACGACGTGATCATCCAGTCCAACGCGGTCATCGGGGCCGAGGGGTACGGATTCGCCCAGGACGAGAAGGGGCGGAGTCATCGCATTCCCCAGCTCGGCCGTGTCGTGATCGAGGACCGGGTGTCGGTCGGTGCGGGAACGTGCGTCGATCGGGCGACCTATGGCGAGACTCGGGTCGGCGCGGGCACCAAGCTGGACAACCTCTGTCATATCGCCCACAACGTCGAGATTGGGCGGGACTGCCTGCTCACGGCCATGTTCGTCACCGGGGGATCAGCCAAGCTCGGCGATCGGGTGGTGGCCAGTGGCCAGACCGCGGTGCTGGATCACCTGGAGGTGTGCAGCGATGTCTTCCTGGTGAGGAGGGCAGGCGTCGCCGAGGACATCGATAAGCCCGGGATCTACGCCGGAGCGCCGGTCGAGCCCTACGCCCGGTACCTGAAGAACACCGCGGTGGCCAGAGACCTGGCGGGTCTTCGCAAGAAGGTCCGTCAGCTGGAAAAGGCACTCCGAGAGGGCGAGTGATGAAGCGAAGGGTGTTCATTTCGCTATTGGCCACGTTGATGATGCTTGCGCGGACTCTGCCGGCGCAGGAAGCCGTGGACCAGGATCCGCAGGCGTCCACCATCGTCATCGTTCATGGAGCATGGGGAGGAGGTTGGGCCTTCCGCGAGGTCGAGCAACTTCTGCGTGACTTCGGCTACCAGGTCTACCGTCCCACGCTGACGGGACTGGGCGAGCGCTTCCACCTGGCCACTCCCGAGGTCAACCTCGAAACGCATATCACGGACATCATCAACGTCCTCGAATTCGAAGAACTGGAGGATGTGGTTCTAGTAGGCCACAGCTATGGCGGAATGGTGGTGACAGGGGTGGCGGACCGGGTATCCGATCGAATCAGACACCTGGTGTACCTGGACGCGTTCGTTCCCCTCGACGGCGAATCGGTGGCTGACCTGGCCGAAGAATTCATGTCGAGGCTGGAGGCCTCGGGTGCCACTGCCGGGTCCGATTTCGTGAAGCCGGTTTGGGTCGAACCGGGTAGCCCGCCGCCCACGGACGTCCCTCATCCGTTGAAGACGCTGACCGACCCGATCCAACTCGGTGGACCGCCGGGACACGACATACCCACCTCGTACATTATCACCCGCGACTCTCCGGGGGCCGCGGACAGCTTCGATCCGTCGCTGGCACGGGCGCGCGAGTTCGGTTGGACGATCTACGAGTTGGTGGCCGATCACAATCCGCAGTGGTCCAGGCCCGGCGAACTGGCGGCACTCCTGGCGACGATCCAATGAGGCGATACAACCTGCTCCTTCTCGTACTCGCTACGGCGCTCACCGCCTGCACACCCGAGCCTCCGGCAGATGCCGAGACCGTCGTCCTGGTGCACGGCCTTGGACGTACGCCGGCGTCCATGCTGGTGCTCGAGACACGACTCGAAGGGGCGCGGTACCGGGTCGTGAACTTCGGCTATCCTTCCAGGTCCGAGCCCCTGGAGGCGCTGACCGACAGCCTGGAGAACGCCGTCCGAGAATGCTGTTCTGAGGCCGGCAGTAAGCTGCACTTCGTCACCCATTCCATGGGCGGAGTGCTGGTTCGGGGGTACCTGGCACAGCGCGAGGATCCATTTGAAGGGCGCGTCGTGATGCTGAGTCCGCCCAACCAGGGCAGCGAGATCGTGGATGCCTATGCCGACTCACCCCTGCTTCGCGCTCTGCTCGGGCCATCGGGCGTTCGACTCGGAACGGACTCGACCGGGATCGCCAGCGAGCTTGGGCCAGTCGACTTCAGCCTCGGCATCATTACCGGCGATCGAAGCATCAACCCGATCGGCTCCTGGCTCATCCCGGGACCGGACGACGGCAAGGTGGCCGTGTCCAGGGCTCGTTTGGAAGGCGCCGCGGACTTCATCGTGGTCCCGGCGACTCACACGTTCATCATGAATCGGCGGGATGTGGCCGAGCAGGTCACGCACTTCCTCGCAAACGGCGAGTTCATGCGTGAGGAGGGGAGTGAAGAAGCCTCGACCGGGAGCATGCCGGCCTGCGATGGACCAGACGCCAATCCATGGGTGACGGAGCTTCGGGACCGTGTCCTGGGCTTCGACGCACTGGTCGGCTTCGCCGTGCAAGCCTACGGGGCGCCGATAACGTGCGGGGGAGAGGTCGGCACAGAGTTCGACGGCATTAAGTTCGGCTCGCTCCTGCTGAGCTTCTCGGACGGAGCCAGCTTCGAGGTCGAGACCATGCCGCCAGAAACGAGCGTGGTCACGCTCAGCGCCCCATCAGGGTTCGCTGACGAGGTGCTGGCCCGGCAGGTACTCCAGGTCTACGCTGAACGCATCGGAGTGGAAATCGACTGGACTGTCCCCGAGATCACCACTGAGGGTGCCGAACGGGTCGAGAGTTTCCGGGACCCCGATCCAGGGCTGAACGCAACGGCCTCCCACGTCTACTCAGGCGATTCGCTGGTCGCGCTGCGTTTCAGCATGGCCCTGTAGCGGCGACAGAGGAGGGGCAGAATGCAGTCTCAGGTGGGGGTCAATCCGTGGTGGGCGGCACTGACCGTGTGGGGGATCGTGAATGTCGTCAACGTTTCGCAGGCGGCGGGCTTCCTCTCGCGGGTACGTACCGGCAACATGGATGCCAATCACACTCTCGGTTACCTGATGATCGCGCTCGCGCTACCGGCGATCGCAGCCGCGGTCGCGTTCATGCGAACGGAGGCTGGCTGGTTCCATTGGATCGGCCCGGCGGTCTACGTGGCGTTCATCATCCTCATGCTTGTGGTGGACTACGCACGCCCGGTGGAGTTCCGCTCCCCGATGCGGTACGACATCGCCGTGCCCTACCTCACGCTGTTCTTCGGTTCGATCCTTCTGATGGGATTGCCCATGTACAGCATGAATCGGTCGCT
>Ga0316193_10001484_pt1 | contig 15834 bp, 15 predicted proteins | sample MerIslsedime2_MG_FD_207735 | JGI IMG/M metagenome (GOLD analysis project Ga0316193, IMG submission 207735) | Coastal sediment microbial communities from Maine, United States - Merrow Island sediment 2 | ecosystem: Environmental > Aquatic > Marine > Coastal > Sediment | place: USA: Maine...
TGAACCAGCCAGGCTTTGAGGACGGCAAGATCAAAATGGAAGATCTCGAGGACTGGGGTACGCAGGGTATTTTAAGCCTGACTTATGAACTCAGCAGCCGCAGCTTGCTCGGCCTGGTTTACCGTTCCGAGGCCGACACCGAGCTCAGCGGCGATATCAAGGTCGAAAATGTACAGGGCGAGTTCTCAGCCAGGAGAGATCTGGACGTCGACTGGAAAAATCCGCAGTGGCTCGAACTGGGGCTGCGTCTCCAGTTAACCGATGATACCACCTTGTTCTTCAATCTCGGCTGGCAGGAATGGTCCGCCTTCAGTGATAACCGGCTGGAAATAGACACGACAGACAATACGGTCGTAAATCTCGATCGAAAGTTTAATAATATCTGGCATGCGGGCATCGCCATCTGGCAAGCGCTGGAAAATGACGCTCATATGACCCTGGGGCTGGCCTACGAAAGTTCGCCGGTGGATGACGAAGACCGCACTTTCGATCTCCCCTTCGACGAAGTCTACAAGTTGGCGGCATCCTATTCCTGGAGAGGTGACGAACAGTTCGATTATTCGGTCGCCAGCACCGTGTATTTTTATGGTGACGCTGCGATTGACCAGACCCAACAGGGCGTTCGGACCAGGGAGCGAGTTCGATACCAATGTCGTCGTATTTTTGGGTGCCACGATGAATTACAGATTCTAATCAATGCCTTAAGCAGACCCGTAAACTGTTTCAGCAATCAACTTTATCAACCCGTAAAAGGAGTGTAACTATGAGTAGCTTTATCAGAAAACCAAACGCATTGGCAGCACTGGCAACTTCCGCGGCAATTATGCTACCCGCCGGTGTCAACGCCTTCGAATTCACCCTCTCGGGACAGGTAAACCGCCTGATTATGAATGTCGATAATGGCGACAAAAATGGAGTGGTAAATGCCGATAACTCGGTCAGTGGTACCCGCGTGCGCGTCAAGGGCAACGGCGATATCGGCAATGATTTAACCGCCGGCCTTTATTATGAATATCAACTGCAAAGTAACCCCTCTGATAAAGTAGACGCGGACAATCTCAATTCGGATGGTGACGACAATTTTTCAAACCGGAACGCCAATGTCTGGGTCAAGGGTGCTTTTGGAAAAGTAACGCTCGGCCAGGGCAGCGGGGCAGCCGATGGCTCGACCGAGGTGGATAAATCAGGTACTACTGTAATTCAATACACGAGTGCAAGTGGCGATATTCTGAATAGCATGGAGTATGGCGATTCCGGGGTAACCGTTGGTGACGTCAAATCGTCATTTGATGGCCTGGGTCGAAATGACAATATTCGTTACGATGCGGCCGTGGGTGATTTTTCTTTTGCCACCAGTTACGGCAATGGAGACAAAAAGGAGCTCGCCGCCGGGTACAAGCTCGACAACCTCGAGGTCAGGGTCGCGTGGTGGGATGAAACTTCAAGCGGCGATGGCGACCGCGGCGCGGCTATTTCGGCAAGCTGGGAAGCAGAGAACGGTATAAACCTTACCGGAGCCTATAGTGGCACCGATGCGAGTGACGATGGGGCTGACGATCCGACCAATATATACCTGAAACTGGGCTACAAGACGGGTAAATCCGCCTATGGTATCGACTGGACAGAAACCCAGGATCTGGGCGCGGGTGATGCCAGTGCGGTCAGCGTGGCCTGGGTTTACCAGGCGATGGCAGGTATTGAAGTCTACGCATCCTACCGGGTTGAAAGTCTCGATAATGTGGATGGAGAAGATGATATTGATGCCGTGATTGGTGGGGCCAGAGTCAAATTCTGATGATGAAACATATCAATTACATATGGCAGCTGAGGCGAGCTATTCTAGGCAGTGTATTACTGGCAACCGCTGTTGGCTGCAGTTCGACAAACCTGGGAAATATAGATGAAACCGACGATCCCCGAGAGACTATGCCCGGGCCCGGCGTACTCGACGACGAACAGGGTGAATCACCACTGACGCTGAAAACGGGTGCCGACAAAGAAGCTGCCAAACCGGCCCCGGTCGCTGCACCGGTAACGGATGAAAAGGCTGAGTTTGAGCAATTCAAGAAATGGGATAACCTGCGCACGAATGCCGCGGATTCGGCTGAGTACCAGGAATTCCTGGAGTGGATAAAATACCAGCAATTCAAGGCCGGGCAGTAACGCCGGTTCTTGGTGATGGTGCACCCGGTAAGACTCCAGTCTTACCGGGTGAATTCTGCTGCTAGTCTACTCGGCGCCGAGGTCCCACAGGCCGGTCTCTTTCAGCGCGGTGGAGCATTGCGGGGCCAGCAGCTCTTCATTCTTCTTCAGACAACCTACGATTCGGCCCTCGCCAGGCTCGACATCGAGGCAGTAGGTATCGGCGTCAAGCTGACAGGACCGAATCGAATAGTCGATCGCCATCATGCCTTTTTCCAAGGTCATGGCAGCTTCGGCTATGCCGAGCTTGCAATTGTCAGACAGGCTATCCTCGTAAGCCGCCAGGCACATGAACAATTTGCGACTGTTATTTGACAGGCCGGGGCAAAGGCTCTCGGCATCATCGTTGCATCCTTTGACGGTGATATTCATGGTGATGGAGCCACTGGATAACTTCTCCGCCAGGGTTGCCGCGGTGGCGGTGGTTGCACCGCTGATCAGTAATGCTGCGAGAATAAGTGTCGATACTGTTCTGGTAATCATCATGCTGGTTGTCTCTTGCTCGTTTATAAGAATTTGGTTGCGCTGCAAAGGTATAGACCTGGCTTACCGTTGCCTGCCCCCGGATTGAAAACAGGCGCCACTATATAACAAACCTTACCAATTCAAAACCGCCGCCAGCGGGATCCGGGGGGATCCGGGGGACAGGATCCGGGGAGGATCCGGGGGACAGATCCGGGGAGGAGGATCCGGGGGACAGACACTCTTCGATTGACATTGGGGATCCGGGGGGGATCCGGGGCGATGAGATCCGGGGGACAGACACTCTTCGATTGACATTGATTACTCACCTGGCGTAGGATTTTTATTCTTCAGACAAAGGAATGGACTGATGACTCGACCCAGGAAGGCGTTGATTTCACTAACGGACACCCCGTATTACCACATCACCTCTCGCTGCGTGCGCCGCGCTTATCTGTGCGGGGTGGATCACTATTCCGGACAGAGCTACGAACACCGCCGTCAGTGGATCGTAGACAGAATCCGATTACTTTCCTCGCTATTCGCCATCGACGTCTGTGCCTATGCGGTGATGAGCAACCATTACCACCTGGTACTCAAACTCTGTCCGCAACAATTAGATAATCTTTCAGACGATGACATCATGGACCGGTGGTCTGCCTTGTTCAAAGGCCCTTTGCTCATTCAGCGGTATCGTGACGGGGAAGACCTCAAATCTTACGAGCGCACCACTATTTCGGACATCGTCAATGTCTGGCGTTCAAAGCTTTCCAGTATTAGCTGGTTCATGCGCTGCCTGAACCAGCCCATTGCTCGCCAGGCGAATCAGGAGGACAAGTGCACGGGTAAGTTCTGGGAGTCCAGATTCACCTCGCAAGCCCTCAAGACCGAAGAAGCCTTGCTCTCCTGCATGGCCTATGTCGATCTCAACCCGGTGCGGGCTGGGATAGCGAATACGCCTGAGACCTCCAGCTATACCAGCATTCGAGAACGGCTAAGACCTGAGTTCGATTTGCAACAAGCCATTGACGATCAGACCTACTGTGGCGATTTACTCGGCTTCAAGACATCGCTAAAGCCATTGCTAACCTTCGAAAAACGAGCGGTCAATGAGCCTCAAACGGGCATTCTGTTTAATTTCGAGGAGTACCTGACGCTAGTTGACTGGACCGGCCGTATCATCCGTAGCGACAAGCGAGGGCATATCGATAGTGACCTGCCCCCCATGCTCTCTCGACTGCAGATCACAGCCGATCAATGGCGCATCAATACCACGCAATTCGAAGCCATACATCGAAATCGATTCAATCGACTCACACCACAGTTCGATACGGGATAGTTTCCCCACATTGATCATCCGCAAACAGTCATCCAGGTGATGGCTGCGAGCCACTATGGCCTGAATTCAAAGGTTTTTCGAGAAATACGACTTACCCGTTTCTCGCCCGTACTGCAGGGCCAATTTTCTGAATAAAGCTTGTTTAATCGGAACTGTAGATTACTTCCTCCTGGCGAGTGTCTGTCCTCTATAAGCTCCTCCAGAGTGTCTGTCCTCTATAAGCTAGAGTGTCTGTCCTCTATAAGCTCCCTATAAGCTCCTCTCTATAAGCTCCTCTATAAGCTCCCTCTATAAGTTCCACCCTTTATAAGCTCCAACGGTTGAGCTGCGTCAATATGCCAGATCAATATCCAGATATGGTGCGACTTCATGGGTTAATAAAAACTACGGAGGCCTGCCGTGTTCAACAAGATACTATGCCCCACCGACGGTTCAGATCACGCCTACAAGGCGCTCGATCTCGCAATTGATATGGCAAAAAAATACGATGCCGAGCTTGTTATATTGCACGTACCTCATCGTTCTGAAAATATCGAGGATCTGCGGCGATTTGCCGAAATCGAGGGACTGGCAGCGCATGTCAACAAGGAAGTGGATCGCCTGAGAACGATGGACTACAGGATCTCGGTGGCTACGGATTCCGCTTTCCAGGATTCAGCAGTATCCCCGCGGTTATTAATCGAGATAGGCCACCATATTGTTGGCAGGGCAAAGGGTCGTGCGGAGCGAAGCGGCCTGAAAAATGTCGACACTATCCTTGAGGTAGGTGATCCGGCGGATAGGATTTTGAAATGTATCGACAAGGAAAACATTGACTGCGTGATTATGGGTTCGCGTGGGCTGAACGATTTCAAAGGGCTGTTTCTTGGCAGCGTATCGCACAAGGTAGCAAACCGCGCACCCTGTACCTGCATCGCAGTTAAGTAGTCTCATCGGTCGCCAGCAATAGGCCCGATTGAGTGTATACTTGCCGCGGTTAATGTTGACGGAAACCGAAGGTAAAATATGGTTCTTGTTAAGCGACTTGTGCTTGATGTGCTCAAACCCCACCAACCGAACGCGCTTGAATTTTCACAAGCTATTGCCAAAGCGGGGGGTGATTATCGGGTCTGCACCACGGTACTAGAGGTTGACGAAAAAACCGAAACACTGCAGGTCGTCGTCGAAGGGGATGCCATCGATTTCCACGCGGTACAGTCTAGTATCAGCGCCCTCGGTGGTTCCTTGCACAGTATCGACGAGGTTGAGGTTCAAGGCGAACCGCAAGCCGGTTAGGTCCATGAGCCTGCTGGAAAAAACCCGGTTTGTGCTACGCATAACTCGCACCCAGAACATTATGCGACGCTATTTTGTCGTTAATGGATTCGATGGCGCACTGACCATGCTGGGGCTCATCATAGGCTTTCTGGTCAGTGGCGCGACCAGCTTATCGGTGATCATCAACGTTTGCCTGGGCGCGGCCATTGCGCTTGGGGTGAGCGGCGTCAGCAGCGCCTACGTCAGTGAGGTCGCCGAGCGGAAACGCGCGCTTACAAAACTCGAAAATGCGATGATCACCGACCTGCGTGCCAGTGCTCATGGCGAGGCCGCTCGAGGGGTACCGCTACTGGTAGCGCTCGTCAACGGTTTTGCGCCGCTAGCCATATCGCTACTGATCCTGATACCACTGATGGCCGCCAATGCCGGTTTTGCGTTACCGGTATCACCACTTTATGCAGCGGTGGCGATCGCGCTGCTGCTGATATTCCTACTCGGTGTTTTTCTTGGCAGCATCGCGGGCGTATCGTGGCTGCGTAGCGGGATTCAGACCCTGCTTATCGCAATCTTGACAGCCGCTCTCATTTACCTTTTTGCCGGCTATTGAGCATCGTGTCGTCAGGAAATAAATCCCGTATCGAATTTTATACGGCCTGCCGGAGTCTGTATCGGGCACTTTGTCACCGCTGACTGATTAAATTTGAATGAGCGCTTTGCTGCGAATCCAGAAGCTAAAGATCAGGGGATAGCATCGAGTGGCCCGACTACTGGCAGAATTACTAGCTCAGAATTCCGAGGCCCTCAGCGAGCAGGCTGGCGGCCAGTATTGCAGTCGCACCACCGGCATCGTGCAACGGCGTCATGGTATTGATATCGATACCGATGATGTTTAACCCCTTCAGACCGCGCATTAACTCCAGGCCCTCTTCCGGCATCGCACCACCGGGGGTGGGCGTGGCGACGCCCGGCGCCACCGAGGGATCAAAAAAATCCATGTCGTAACAGATGAAGACCGGTCGCTCGCCAACTATCTGTTTAACGAGAGATAGAAGCTCCTGATAGCCCATCGACCGGTATTGACTGAACGGAATAACCCGGTAGCCAAGGGATTCGGCATAACGAATATTACGGCTCGCATTGATGGGACCCCGCGTACCTATGTGCACCGCGGCCTGCATATCGATCAAGGCCTCGGTGTTGGCGAAAGTAAACTGGTTTGCGTTACTGTGGCGACCCGCTTGCGGCACTTCCCAGGTATCGGTGTGCGCATCGAAATGCAGCAGCGCGAACTCCCCGTGTTTGCGGTGCAACGCGCGCATCTGCGGCAGGCTAACCGAGCCATCCCCACCGACCGCGATCGGAATACAATCAGCCTGCAAAATCGAATCCATGGCAGCTTCGATCTGCGCAAAGGCTTCATCGATATCATCCATCGGCAGGTCGACGTTACCGGCATCCACCACGCTGATTGAATCCAGCGGAAAGGGGTCCGCATCTTCCATAAGGTTACGGGTAAGCACCGAGGCATGGCGCACGGCGTTCGGGCCCTGCCTGGGACCGAAACGCGTCAGGTCGCGCGCGCAGTCAAACGGGATGCCAAGGATCGCAACATCCGCATCAACAAAATCGGTAGAGCGCGGCAGATCGAGGAAGGTCAGTGGGTCGCGGAACAGCTTACTGCTCATGAGGACAACGGCGGGTTGTGAGTGATCGGTATCAATATCACAAACAACAAACCAACCGCAACAACATTGAGCCAGATGTATGGGCGTTAGCTCAGCTGTCCATTATTGCCTGGCAGAATTAATGTCAGGGTATATTGGCAAGCGGAAACGTATTGCGCCACAGATCGACCTGGTATTTGCCATATTCAAAGGCTTCGAAACCAGCATTCTCGCCAGCCGGTAATGACCGGATAACGGTGTCGAAATCGGGGTTCACGAAAAACGGTATCGAATAACGATCACCGCCATTGCGGTTGATAACCCGGTGCGGGGTCGATGAAAATCGACCATTCGACCAGTACTGCAGAATATTGCCGATATTGAGCACAAAACTATCCGCAAGCGGCGGTGCCCCGACCCAGTCACCCTGCTGATTCTGCACCTCGAGCCCGCCGTTGTCGTCCTGCCACAAAATCGTAAAGCAACCGGAATCGGAATGCGGCACAACGCCTATATTGTTTTCGTTAAGCGGATCCTGCTGCAGCGGGTAGTGGTTCAGCTTGAGCCTCGAGGTGGGCCTGGTGAAGTTTCCCAGCAACGCGTCAACCGGTAATTCCAGCGCACTGGCAAATAATCGCAGCATTCGCTGGCTCAGAGCTTCTACCGAATCCAGGTAGGCCAGCATAGCCCGGCGCAATTGAGGCAGCGCAGGCGGCCACTGATTCGGACCATCCAGTGGGCGCAGCGGGTCGAACGCAGTGTCATAGCCTATCCAGAAACCTTCCTGGTGGCTGGTGCCGGCGCGCTCCTCGCCTTCGTAACTGCGGTAGTAAAGTGGCAGGTAGCCACGCATACGCTGATCCAGTAACAGCTCGCGTTTATCAGCCTCCGGCAAGGCAAAAAACACCCTGGCCTGTGCCGCCAGCTCGGCGCTCAAATCGGCCGCCACACCGTGGTTGATAAGGTAAAAAAACCCGACCTCGGTGCATGCCTGCTGGATCGCATCGACGATCGCCGTATGCGGCCCGCCAGCGCCGATTGCAGAGAGATCTATGATCGGGATCTCGGCAAAATCAAGCCGGCGTGAAACCGGGATGGTCATTGGATCATTGCCATATCGTGTTGCCCTGTAGCAAACAGGCCTGTTCGGAAAGACTCCAAAATACACTTATATATTGTTATTTCAAGATCAGCCTGACTGTAAACAATTCGCACAACTGCAGTGGCCGTTGAGCAAATTTCCCGTATTTCCATCATAGAGCCGTCATCCAGTCGTAATCCGTTCTCAATCCCATTCAAATACCAACCCGGCAAGAAACTCCGTTTCGTGCAATTGCGCGGGTCCGTCATCAAGCATGCCAATGCTGCCCGGAAGTCAAGGCGCAGAGTTATTGACCGATTGTTACGCGCTGTACTTCAAATACGCAGAATTATAGTATTGAGGGTCTCATGGGATCCCAGGGCTTAATCGATGCGACGCTTAAAACATATACTCGACTCTGGCAAGCCGGTGCTATCGGGCTGGTGCGGTATCACCGATCCGCGCTACCTGGAGACCATTGCCGAGTATGACTTCGACGCCATCCTGCTCGACATGCAGCATGGTTTTTTTGACGAGGCCACGATTCAACAGGGTATTGCTACCCTGGTTGCCCGCGACAAGGCCCCGCTGGTGCGAATACCCCTGGGGCGCTGGGATACAGCTGCGCGCGTGATGGATTTCGGCGCGCTGGCGGTGGTAGCACCGATGATCAATAGCGCCGCTGACGCCGCCGCGTTAGTCTCAGCGACGCGTTTTGTGCCGGTGGGCAACCGCTCTTTCGGGCCACGCCATGCGGCTTCGCTGTATGGCATCGACAGCAACCAGTATCTCACCGAGTTCGATCAGTGCTCACTCGCACTGGCAATGATCGAAACACGCGAAGCTTACGAAAATCTTGACGAAATCATTAGCGTCGATGGAATCGATGGCGTGCTTATCGGCCCCGGTGATCTATCTATTTCCTTTCGCCAGAACCCGGTTCCGGACGCCTACGGGATCGATACCATCGAGGTCGTCAAAGACATTGTTGCCCGATGTAAACTAGCTGGCAAAAAAACAGCCGCATTTTCGATCAATCCACAGGCGGCAAATATGCTGCATGGGCTCGGTGTCAATATTATTTCCGTAGGACTCGACGTCACCTATATTGCCGACGGCGTGAAATCCCACCTGGCGCAACTCGATTTCAGGTAACCGGTGTCGTAATCACAGCAAACTGGAATCGGGCTTCGCGGTTAGCACTTCTTCTCGGGATGCAGGTATAGCCAGCTGGCAATCGAGCTCGACCGCCATGCCGTTGATCGCATCGATTGCCGAGGGCCACCCGGATCTCGTGCCCGTCTGCAGCCGTAAGCCCGGCAATTACGAAACTTGTGGCGGAACTTGTGGCACCTGCTTCGAATAGAGTGATTTTGATTTGTTTCGCAGGCCCATGTCGCGTGAACGAACATCAAATTTATTGCGCCGATTCTGACAATGACCGGCAGGCAGATGTCGCCGCAAATAGCACAGCAAAAATAGCATCCGCGGATGTTTTATTGTCATAAAGAATTATTTTCAGGGCAAGAAATACACCCTATAATCGACCGACGTCCATTTGTCAGACAAATTAATGACCTTCACTACCATAGAGTCCACCCGGCAGGGGTCGATTGCTCTGATCGGCTTGAATCGACCCGCAAAACTGAACGCCATCAACGCCACCATGATCGACGAGATCAACATTGCACTCGATCAAATTGAAGCCGACGATTCGATACTGGCGATTGTGGTACACGGCAATGGTCGAGCCTTCAGCGCCGGTTTTGATTTACAGGCGGGGGTCGCGGCAAAGCGTGAAACCGAAGCCGACTGGCAGGCTGCCATCGACACCGACCTCGATTTGATCATGCGCTTCTGGCATTCGCCCAAACCGACCATCGCCGCTTTGCATGGCTATGTGCTGGCCGGCGGCTTCGAAATCGCCCTCGCCTGCGACATGAGCGTCTGCGATTCAACCACCCTGTTTGGTGAACCCGAGCTGCGCTTCGGTAGCAGTATCGTCGCCCTGCTGTTGCCCTGGTATGTCAATCCCAAACGCGCCAAACGCATGTTGCTGAGCGGCCAGGACCGAATGACTGCCGACGAAGCGCTGCGTTTTGGCATCGTCAATGACCTGGTTAGCGAGGGTGAGGCATTGAACGCCGGACTTGCGCTCGCGCGTGAAGTCACGCTGATGGATCCGGATTCGGTACGCATGACCAAGCAGGCGATCAACCAGAGTTATGAAATCATGGGCCTCAGCCAGGCCCTGCGCATGGGAGCGGATACCTCGGTCAAGATCGAGACCCTGGAAACCGACCTGCGCCGCCAGTTCAACGAGATATTGCGCGAACAGGGTATGCAGGCAGCGCTCGCCTGGCGCGAGGCCAGGCTTGATAAAGATGGCTGAACATCCGCTCGACACCTTATTGCAGCCTTCCAGTATTGCTTTGCTCGGGGCATCCGAACGCGCGGACAGCCCCGGGGCAACGCTTGCCGGGATGATTATCAATTCGGAATACAAAGGCGAAGTCTATCCGGTCAATCCGGGCTATACGCAAATTCTCGGCCGCGCCTGTTACCCCGATCTGGACGCTTTACCAAAGACTGTCGACCATGTCGTCATTGCGCTCGGTAGCGCTCACCTCGAAGCTGCACTGAGCGCAGCCATCAGGCACGGTGCGAAGGCCGCGACCATCTATTCCAGCGGCGTACTCGAACAGGATACCCAGCCTCCCCTGCAACAGCGCCTGGCCGATATGGCGCGTGCCGCCGGCATTCACATTTGCGGCATCAACGGCATGGGATTCTACAACCTGGAGCAACAGCTTTACGTCGGCATCTTCCCGCGTGCGCCGCATATTGTCCGCGGTGGCATCAGCTACATCGCCCAGTCAGGGTCGGCCTTCACCACCCTTTGCCACAACGGTTGCCGGCTAGGTTTCAACCTCTGCGCATCGGCCGGAAACGAAATGACCACCACCGTGGCGGACTACATGGACTGGTGCCTTGAACGCGAGGATACCCGGGCTATCGGCCTGTTCCTCGAAACGGTGCGCGATCCACAACGCTTCGTCGCCGCGCTTGGCAAAGCTAACGCGCGTGAGATACCGGTTGTCATCCTCAAGATCGGCAAATCGGAACTCGGCGCATCAATGGCGGTAACCCACACCGGTGCTATCGCCGGCAATCATGCGGTATTCCAGGCACTGTGCCGACGCCATGGCGTAATCGAGGTTAACGATTTCGATGAAATGGCGGCCATCCTGATGCTGTTGCAACACGGTCGTGCTGCCACATCGGGAAAACTCGCCGCGGCATTCGAGTCCGGTGGCTTTCGCGAACTGGTAACCGATACCGCGGAAGAACTCGGAATCGATTTTGCCGCCCTCGAAAATGCCACTGTCAGCGAACTTGAGCAGCATCTTGATCCGGGCCTCAAGGCCGAGAACCCGCTCGACGTATGGGGTTCGCACAATCGCTTTGAAGAACGATTCGAAGCCTGCCTGCTGGCGCTGATGCAGGATCCCAACGTTGCCGCCGGAGTATTTTTCAGTAATTTCCGCGATGGTTATTACCTTTCCGAGGCGATCTACCGCGTGATGACCACCGTCAGCGCCCGGGTGAACAAGCCGATTGCACTGGCGACCTGCTACTGCGACCTGGCCAACACGGCGCTTTGTCAACGCGCCTATGCGGCCGGCATTCCGTTTCTTGATGGTGTGCGTGAGACGCTTCTGGCCTTCAAACACCTGTTCGCCTACCAGGCTTTCAAACAGCGATCTGCCGCGCGCAGCGCAATGCCGCAACAGGACAGTGAACAAGCCTCGGAACAGGCCAAAAGCTGGCGGCAAAAACTGGCGCAAAATGTAGCGCATACGCTGGAGGAAAACACTGCGCTCGAATTGCTCAGCGATTTTTCGATACCGACGGTAAAGCGCGAATTGGTGAATTCCGAATCAGACCTGACGGCAGCCGCGGCGAGGCTCGGCTTTCCGGTGGTGCTGAAAACCGCACAACCCGGCATTAATCACAAGAGCGATCAGGGTGGTGTTGTTGTCGGTATACAGTCTGAAGTCGAACTGCTGCGTCACTACCGCGATATCAACCAGCGGCTGGGTTCGATCGCGCTGGTATCGCAAATGGTAAGTGCCGGCGTAGAGATTGCGCTGGGTACCGTCAACGACCGTCAGTTCGGACCCATCATCATGGTGGCGGCCGGTGGCGTACTGGTAGAATTCCTCGACGACCGCACCATGGCGATGTGTCCGCTCGATGCAGAACAGGCCGAAGCCATGCTCAATTCGCTGAAACTGAATCGGCTGCTACTCGGCGTGCGCGGCCAGGCGGCGGTGAATCGGCAGGCGTTGATCGGCGCCATCGTCAACCTGTCGCAACTCGCTTTCACTCTGCGCGACAGCATCGCTGAAATTGACATCAACCCGGTGATCGCCAATGCCAGCGATGCCATCGCCGTCGACGCGCTGGTCCTGTGTGATTCCCCCGGCAGTTGATAGCTTCAGAGTTTCCCTTCGTATCGCCTCATCGACACAAAAGATATTGGCAGGCCGCAACGCTGAAACCCGTTTCTTCGAGTAAACTCACCTCTTTGACTGGTGCTCGCAGGGAAACGGTATTGCTTAATCTCGAAGCACAAAACATTAAATGTTGAGGCTGATCCGCGCCGAATGGCAACTATTGCTGTTCGGCTTTCTCATGACCTTCTGGTCATCACCCGGGCAGACTTTTCTGATCTCGTTGTTCAGCGGTGAGATTCGAGCCGAACTCGGGCTCTCCGACGGCGAGTTTGCCGGCATTTATTCGCTGGCAACCCTCGCCAGTGCCGTCGTCGTGATCTGGTCGGGAGCGCTCGTCGATCGCATCGACTTGAAGAAATTGTCGCTGTTCGCGGTGTTTGGTCTCGCGTTCGGCTGCGGCATGATGTCGATCAGCAACTCGGTGCTGATGCTGCTGATCAGCCTGTTTGTGCTGCGCCAGCTCGGCCAGGGTTTGATGTTCATCATCAGCTCGACCGCCATGGTGCGCTACCTCGAGGAACATAAGGGCAAGGCCTCGGCGCTCGCCAGCATCGGTTATGCGGTCGCCGAGGCTGTCATGCCCGGCTTGCTGGTCGCCCTGCTGCTGTGGGTGGGCTGGCGCCAAAGCTGGCAGGTGGCAGCGATGCTGTTACTGATCTTCATGGTGCCGGCAATTCTTTACCTGCTGCGTGACCACAAGCATCGCCATGCGAATTACCTGGCGCGACTGGACGACACTGACCGCGACAACACGCGCACCTATCGACGCCGACAATGGACACGCGGGGAAGTCCTGCGCAATCGCTACTTCTATCTGTTTGCCCCGGGATTGATGTCGCAACCGCTGATGTTCACCGGGTTTATCTTTCACCAGGTACACCTGGTTGAATCAAAGGGCTGGCCACTGATTGGCTGGGCCGCGTTATTTTCACTCTACGCGATGGTGTCGGTTGCCACCAAGCTGATCTGCGGCCCGCTGATCGACCGCTTCGGCGCTATTCGCATGATTCCGCTGGTGGCCCTGCCAATGGGGCTGGGGCTGGTAATCCTGGCGATGTCGGAAAGTCTCGTATGGGGCGGAGTATTCCTGGTGTTAACCGGCATCACGGTTGGTTTTCAGTCGACTGCCGTAGCACCCTTCTGGTCAGAGATGTATGGCAATCAGCATCTCGGCGCCATCAAGTCACTCGGTGCGGCTGCCATGGTGTTCTGTACTGCGCTCTCACCAATCGTCATCGGCTGGCAAATCGATCTGGGCGTCAGCATGGACACTCTGGCGATGGCTGCGGCCGGCTATGTTTTTGTGACTTCGGCGCTGGCCTGGTACGCCTGTCGCAGCCATACGCGTTCAGTGAATCGAATCTAATCAGTGTTTCCCACTATAGCCCGGCGACAGTGGCCAGCGGGATATCGGAGAGGAAGAAATCAACTTCCACCGCGGCAAACTCCGACAGGTCAGCGAGTTTGGATAAGCTGCGCTCAGCGGCACCATCGGATCCCGCCGCTTCGATTCGACGCTCGAAATATTCTTCACGGATCAGCGCTCCGTCCGCATCAAGAAACTTAACCCGGGCGTTGAAGCGCACGTAATCCAGCGACGTTCCATTGGAAAACATCACACGAATGACGCCGTGGCCTTTCTTGTCGGTGACCACGTAGACATAACCATAGGCGTCTTTGACGGAGCCGATATCGGCATGCTGCATAGATGCATTCAGGTGATATTCGTAATTGGGGTTGCCCGCGGCGGCCTGACCACAGGCCAAAAACAGCAACGACAACAGCAGTGACTTCAGCAATAACGCATGTATTTTTGATCCGGCTTTGTTCATGATTTTCTCCTTACGTATCGGGCCACAGGGTGGTATGAGTGTCTTTATACGGAGACCCTGTGAAAAATCGGTGAACAAGCGGTTATTTTTGCTACCAGTCAGCAATCGATGCTGGACTGTTACTGCCATCGATTGCTGTTAATCGACGATAAACACCTGGCCACTCAGGCAACCTTCGACGGCCTTGCTGTAAGCGAGCCCCACGGCTTCATTAGAAACATGGACATGGCCACGGAAGAAGCCATCGTACTTCTGCCGGGAAACTTCCAGCACTTCCGGGCTCACCGCATTGATGCGGATACCACGCGGCATATCCACCGCGGCGCCGATCACAAATCCATCAAGCGCGCCATTAGCAGCCGCCGCACAGGAACCACCGGGAATCGGGTCGCGATTCAGCACGCCGCTGGTAATCGTAAAAGAGCCGCCATCATTGATAAAATCAAAACCCTCGAGCACCAGGTTAACCTGCGGCAGTACCTTGTGATTTATCCCCTTCATGAACTGCTCGGCCGTCATTTCATGCACCGCGCCAAAATGACCGTGGCCCACCGCGCTAACCACGGCGTCGACCTTGCCGGCCTCACGGTACATCGCACGAATACTGTCGACGTCTTCGAGATCAACCTGGATATCACCGCTGCTGCGCCCGACCTTGATCACTTCATGGCGCGCAGACAGTTCGTCTACCGCACATTTGCCGACTGCCCCCGAGGCACCTATGACAATAACTTTCATAACCGGATCTCCAATTCAAAGCAAAGTGCTATGTTAATTGTTTGCACAATATTCCGCGACGTTATTTTGAAAGCCCTGCATGATCACTGGTAATAGCCGCGTTTGCGCCACGGGCAGAACCTGATCATCGATCTGGCGCACCGCAATCAATTCGGCTCCGGTGCCGGTCAGAAAACACTCGTCAGCGGCAAGCAAATCACTGACGCGCAAACTGACCTGCTCACAGGGAATTCCTGCCCGGGTGGCCACATCGAGCACCACTGCGCGCGTAATGCCGGCCAACATGCCATCTTCCAGCGGCGGCGTTTTAAGTACACCGTCGACGACGATGAAAACATTATCGACACTGCCCTCGCTGACATAGCCATCCATATTGAGCATCAAAGCCTCGTCACGGCCCACGCGGCTGGCTTCCATACGGGCCAGAATATTATTCAGGTAGTTCAGGCTTTTAACCTGTGGGTCGAGGCATTGTGCGGGTGTGCGTCGGGTCTGCGCAACGTGCAGGCGCACACCCTGTGCCGCATCGGTGACATCCATCACCGCGAGTTCATCGGCGATGATAAACAGGTTCGGGCGCGCACATTTGCGCGGATCGATACCAAGCGATCCCTCGCCACGCGTCACCACCAGGCGCAGATAACCGCTGTCTTCGGGATAAGCTTTTACCAGTTGCTCGATCGCCAGCGCGATCTGCGCCGAACCATAGGGAATTTGCAGCCCGATTCCAGTGGCCGAA
>Ga0316193_10001489_pt1 | contig 15831 bp, 10 predicted proteins | sample MerIslsedime2_MG_FD_207735 | JGI IMG/M metagenome (GOLD analysis project Ga0316193, IMG submission 207735) | Coastal sediment microbial communities from Maine, United States - Merrow Island sediment 2 | ecosystem: Environmental > Aquatic > Marine > Coastal > Sediment | place: USA: Maine...
AATTTGACAGTTATCGTATAGAATGCACAGACCCAGGAAAGACGGGTGAGAAATGTCGGACATCACGATTGAAGAGATCGAAAAGGCGGCGCGCAATATCGAACGCGTCTCCGATTTTATCGGCGAACGTCGGGATTGGATCGTCGGCGAAGGCGGCGAATCGAAAGCGACCGCCATCCGCGGCAGTGCAAGGTCACTCGTCTCGAAGTTGGCCCAGAGGTCCGGGGTAGATCCTGATCCCGATCTCAAACTGGTACTCCCCAAAAAGCTCGAGCCGTCCGCCAAGATTTCGGCCGCCCGGCTGTCCAAGTTCGCCGACTTTCTCAATCAGCTCCAGGTGTGGTTCTCTTCACAAAAAGAAGCCGAGTTTCCGGAAGGCGGTAGCGATGCGGTGCAATCAGCGCACAGCGCGCTCGCCCATGTCTGCGCGGCGGTCGATAGTCTATTGACCCCGGTGAAGACGCCGGAAACTCCGCCACCAAAGATCGACGATCTGATCGGTGAGATAGATGATGCTCCGGTTTTTGAGGTGGATTCAAGCGCCCGCCTGGTCCTCGAGGATCAAGAGCTCAAACCACTGCTCCAGACCTTCCAGGGGGTCACGGAGCTGACCGTCGGAGCCAAGGAGACGCTCGAAGCGTTTTTGGCGAAGCACAACATCAAGATCGAAGGCCACGATCTGCGACGGCTTCACGACAAGATGTTGAAGTGGATCGAGGGCGTGCCTCTCGGGCAGGTGCTGGTCATCAAGCTTTCCGGGCTCACCGGCAAACCCAATGTCTACTCCTCCTACGAGCCCAAAGGCGGTATTCCCGTGAAGCCAAAGGAGGAGGAGGAGGAGGGCGCCTGACAACATGCCGCCACCGTTGACCACCTTTGTCAACCGCCTCCTGCCACGGATGCGCTACCCCTATCTCTTCCTCGTCCTCGGGGCTCTTTTCCTGGTCGATCTCGTGGTCCCCGACCCGATCCCGCTGGTCGATGAGATCCTGCTCGCAGTCCTCACTTTTATCGCCGCGACCTTTACAACCCGTCGGGAGGAAGACCCCGAACCGCGGGATATCACCCCGCCGGAAGACGACCCGCGGGTACTCAGTTCGGGGGACGAATCGCAGCCCAGGGACGACGGGTAGGGTCACCCTCCTCGACCAACCGCAGGGACGAAATCACCAGTTGAGAGCCGGGGGTTTCGAGGTATGCCCGGATGCGAATCACAAATGAGCCGCGGCGGCCGTGAAGCGGAATTCGGATGCGTCCTCTGCTCTTCTCTTGAGCGCTCATAGTCGCCCTCATCCCGTCATCGAGGCCGACGCCCCCGTCCTCCGACTGCTCCACCACAACATCGGCGCGGCCGGAACCGGTAGAAAACCGATAGCGCATCTGGAGGGCGTCAGTCCGGTCGTCCAGAACAACGGGAATCTCCAGAGTCCCGGAACGGAGGATGTTGACCCGTTCGGCGTCGAGGTCGAGAAAAACCGGGCGAACGTCGTCGAGGATTTCGACGTCGACGTTGTCGTCGAGAAACCAACCGAGCTTTCGGATGAGGAGCACCCGCCGAGGCGGCGCCGCCGGGTCCCGGTCCGGGAGACGGAGGACGACCTGGTTGGATCCGGGATGAACGACTCCTTCCGGAAGGACCAGTCGATATTTCTTCCACTCCGATTCGAGTTCGAGCGAACCACAGTCGACTTCGTTGATCGTCAGGTGAAGCGTTGCCACGGGATTTTTTCCGCTCGTCGGCAGGCACTCCAGAATCAGCGCGCGATGACCACCGTCCGCGAGCTCGAGCCGGAATTCGGCGGCGGCGCCCCTCGCCCACACCCCCTGGGGTTTGGGGGCGGACCATTGACCTTGAGGAAACTCCGGGATCGGTCGGATTTCGACCGCCGGGTCTCCGCCGGCCGCCCGAAAATCGATCACCGGCTCCCTGGCAACGAAGCTCGGGATTGCCGGGCCCACTATCTCGGGTGGTGGCGGCGGCTCTTCCGTCAGCTTCTGAACCAGGTCGGCAGCCGCAACTGCGACAAAGAGAAAGATCAAGATCAGAGGAAGCGGCCGGAGGAGTCGACGGTATTCCATCAATCTCTCGCTGCCGTGAGCTCATCTGCGGATTTCAAGATTTCGATAAATTCGGCCGCACTGAATCCCGAACCTTCCGCCGCCGCGACCAAAGTCTCCCAGACAGCAGCCGTCGCCGCGAGATTCGCCGGCGCACACTCACTGTCCTCGACGATCCCATCTGAGACCCAAGCCAGGATCATCCACCGCAGCAGCTCTTCAAACGCTTCGCGATGGAACCACAGGACGTTGTTGTGGCGGTTGACACGCAGGAAGCGCTCACCGGCCTCGCTGGCGATCATTTCGGCCAGGGCCGGCCCCATGCCTTCGAACCCTTTGGCCTTCGATCGCCAACCGACGGTTTCGATCATCAGGTCCACGGCTAGGGCTGCGCGCCGTCCATCGTCCTCTGAGCGACCGAGAGCGATGACCAGATCGACCAGGGCCGAGTTGAGGTGCCACTCGATGAACCGCTCGCGAGCCATCTCCTGACGATCGCCACGATCATCGATCTCAGCCAGGTGGCGAACGAGTACCCAGGCCACCAACGTCGCCCAGGCCACCGGGTCGCCGAGGGTGTGCGCGAGTTCCGCCACCCAACCCTCTTTCCCGCCGCGACCCGTTTCCTGACTCCGCGCATTCTGAGCCAACTCGAGCACCGCCTCCAACTCGGTGAGGATTAGGCCCTCGACCGATGCAGTGCTCCTCCCGGCCTCGCTCTCCATCGCCAACATCGCCGCATCGAGCAGTGCGGCAACTTCGGTTCGCGCCACCTCGAGGAGCTCGGCGACCGCATCTTCCCGGTCATCATCCGATGCCAGACGATCGAGAATCTCCAGCGTAAGCAGGCGCCTGAACGGCTCCAACAGCGCCGTCATGCGCCACTGGCCGAGGGCATCGTCAACGCTACGAACACCGCGACCGCCAAGATGACCGGCAAGCTCGCTCCACGGGTGGTCCTTGTCTTCGGCAACTTCCCGGAATTCCTGAAAACTGTGGAGACGGTAGCCGTCGAGATCGAAGGAAAATCCATCCGACCGCAGCTCACGGCACGACCTCAGAAACTCCAAACCCGAAACCGCGTCGCGGCAAACCAGCCACAGACCGTCCCCGTCGGGCAGCCTGAGGCCATCGCCGATGGTGGTTCGAATCAGGTCGGTCTCATCGCCTTCGGTGCGCTCCGCGACCGACGTGGAGAGCCGCAGCCGGCCGCGGGTTTCAGCATATTTGTTGTGATAGACCACGAGGCTGCGCTCACCATCGATATCGTTCGAGTAGGCGAAGACATTCTCGTCCACCGATCCGTCGTCGGTCACGAAGTCATAGAGCAGAAAGCGGTCGACCTCGGCAAAAAACCGGCGTTGCCGCAGCAGCGGGAAAAGCTGCAGCTCGTGTCGCCACACCAAGCCCTCGTTCGGCGCCTCGTCCCAGCGCGGGCGCTGGAATTCCATTCCGTACTTCTCCTCCAGGCCTTCGATCTGGCCGTGGCCGAACATCGGCAGCCCGGGCATGGTCGCCATCATCGTCGCCACCCCGAAATACTTGTCGCCGGAGCCGAACTGGTCAACGGCGGTTCGTTCGTCGGGGTTGGACATGAAGTTGACGTAGCGCTTCAGAATCTGTGGGTCGAACTCGAGTGTCGACCTTATCAGCTGCCGATACTCCGCGTTGCGCTCGTCACGCAGCATGTTCATGAAGGCCGAGTTGTAGACCCGGTGCATACCGAGGGTTCGCACGAAGTAGCCCTCGAGCAACCAGAATGCCTCCGCCAGTAACAGGGTGTCGGGCGCCTCCTCGGCCACGCGATCGACAACCTCGCGCCAGAACTCGCGCGGCATCGCACGGTCGAAGTCAGCACGATTCATCGAGTATTCGGCCCGCGACGGTACCGCGCCGGCGGCCCCAGGTTCCGGAAACCACAGGCGATGAAAGTGTTGGCGAGCCAGGGTCATGGCCGCGTCGAATCGAATCACCGGCGACCGCCGCGCAACCGCGAGGATGGTCTGGATCACCGCCTCTCGAACCTCTGGATTGAGGTAGTCGAGCTGGGCGGTGTCGTTCCACGGCATCGAGGTCCCGTCGTTCCCGTGATAGATGAATCGCTCATCACCGGTCTCCTGGTCCACCCTCTTGAAGACCACCGCCGCGTCGGAGCGGTCCCAGTAATGGTCCTCGATGAAGATGCCGACCCTCGAATCGTCCGAGAGATCAGGGCCGTTGAAGCTATATGCCGGGTACGGAGAGTGGCCGAGCGAAAGGAACCAGTCCGGGTGTTCGATCACCCACCTCGAATCGATGCCCATGTGGTTGGGCACCATATCGGTGGACAGACGGATTCCGTGTTGCCACGCGCGTCCACGCAGTTCTTCGTAGGCGGCCTCGCCACCGAGGGCGTCCGCGATGCGGTAGTCCTCGAGGGAGTAAGCCGACGCGACGGCGTCCTCGTCGCCCATCCTCCGCTTGATCCGCTCCGAGGCCCGGCTCCGTTCCCAGACACCGATCAGCCAGAGACCGGTGAGGCCCCAATTGGCCAACCGTTCGAGCTCCGCATCGGGGATCCCATCGAGCGTCGTGATTTCGCGCCCGTGGCGCTGACTCAGCTGTGCCAGCCACACGTACGCGTTTTTCGCCAGCAGCACCAGCTGCGGCATCCACTCGCGATCGGCGGAGTAGCGTTTTCCGGTTTCGGCGAGGACCCGGTAGTCGGGCGGCTCGACAGGCCCCGGTCCAGCAGGGAACCAGGCGCGATGCTCCTCGGCCAGAAAATCGAGCCCGCCAAGGACCCGCTGGAGATCGGGACCGAGGAGCTCTGCCCAGGTGGTGCGGATGAACTCGAGTTGGCCCTGCAGAGAGTTTGGCGCAGCCCGCACCGGCGCCAGTAAGCGGTCGAGGAGACTTTGGCCGACTGAACCGGATGTCTCCGCAGAGGCGAGGAACCTCTCGAGCCGGCGCACCACCGCCGAGTAGGCCGTCGTCTGGCGAAGGTCATCGTCGTCGAAGAGCTCACGGAAGGGCTCGAACGCCGGGTTGCGGTTGGCGAGCCACATCAGCACCATTTCCTCGAGAGTTGCTTCGCGGTGGTCCTCGCTATCGGTCTCGCCGGCGAGGTACTCCCTGGCGGTGATTTTGCCTCGGAAGACAGGGGTCGGGGGAAACTCCTCGACGAAGGCCAACAGCATGTCGTCCAACGAGCCATCGCCGACCTCCTCTCCGAGAAGGGCAATGGCGTCGGTCCATAACTGGGGAGCGACCTCCCGCCGGTGACGCGCCACCACGAGATGGAGCGCCTCGTCGATCAGACCGAGAGCGTAGATGTCGCTCGCACCCACCGCCCGCTCCGCGGGGCGATGCTCGTTCAGACGATGGGCAAAGGTCCTTGCCGCGTGAAAATCCGCGAAGACCACGTTGCCGGAAACCGAGAACAGGCTCTCATCGAGGCCATAGGCTTCGCGTACCCTGCGCGAGACGTGGAACTCGCGCGGCGCATAACTGCGGAATCGGGGTAAACGGGCAGTCATCTCAGAATCCGCGGCCATCATACAGGCTTGACCCGTGCCCGTCTCCGTCTCCGTCTCCGTGCCCGATGACCACGTCGGTGCTCAGTTTGTCGACGCCTGATCCCTTATCTCAAACGTCAGTGGACAATGATCGGAAACATCCCAGAATGTTCCGTCCTCCTCACCCGTTCGCGAAATGAGGTCCTCGCATTGCCACCGTGCACAGTGGAGCCAGGTCTCGAGCGGCGCCGTGACCGCGCCCATCCCAAACCCCCCGACAAAGACATGGTCGAGGAGCGACGGCTGGTGGACTCCGTCCCGCTCGCCTCCACCCTCCCAGTAGGAGGTGCAGCCGAGCGGGTTGTGAAGCCTTTCGAGCCCGGCCCGCCCGAGGATCGCGTCTGCCGACTGCAGCTCGCCCTCGAGACCGCCTTGCGGTGAACCGACGGTATTGAAATCGCCGAGCGCGATGACGTCCGGATCGCCGACCTCTTCGATCCGGGCCTCGATCCAAGACGCCAGCGCCCGGTTCTGGCGCCGGCGGTCCGCGAAGTTCCGCGGCCCCGACTCCAGATGCACCACCACCAGGGTGAAATCAACTCCGCCGGCACGAAGGCTGCGAAAATAACCGGCGAAGGCCGGCCGCATCCCGGGCTCGAAAACGAGCTCATGGACCTCCATCGGTTCCCCGACAAGCTCGAGCTTGGTGTTGTCCCACGCGATCGCGAGATGTTGGCCGTGTCGGCCGCCACTCGATGAGTACCTGACATCCATCGAACGCTCGCCACAGGCCCGCCGGAGGATCGGTCGAAAGCGCCGGATGTCGTTGACCTCCTGGAGGCCATACAGATCTGCATCGAGGCCACCGAAAGCAGCTTCGAAATCACAGATATTGGTGCGGCGCGAGTAGCCGAGGTCATCCACCTCGGGGCGCTCGTCGAGCGGGAAGTTGCGAACGTTCCACGACGCAATGCGGAGGCTTCCGTTGCCGGGCGGTTTTCCCGGTAATTCGTCTGAAGTCACTGATGGACCCGGGAACCCCGCACACCGAAGCTGGTCCCGCAAAACCAAAGCGGCAATCGCGATGATGAGGATGGCGATCACGACTGCGATAACGAACGTTTGAGAGCCCTTCTGCATAGGCGGCAGTGTCACTCAGGCCATCCGATCGCGCAACCTTCAGGTCTCATAATCCAGCAAAGAGATGCGATCTCATTTTTGAGAAGGAATTCGAGGGGCAAGGATCCCTATCCGCAAACGATTCAAATATTTGAAAACAAAGTCTCAATCGAGTCCTTTTCACGAACGTATATAACCGCTTGGCTATTCGCTCATTTGTGTTGACATTCAATTGAAGAAGCGTCACTCTGTCACAGTCATGCAACGATTGAGACGCTCGCCACGCCGCTCGGGTCAACGTGATCCGCTATTTTCTCAATCTCAACACCCGTCGGACGCCACCAATGGCGACCCCGAGGATTCCCCTCATCACTGCCCGGCGAAGGGGTTTTTCATGCCGCGAACGAAATGGTTCGTTTTCCTGGTAACCGTCTGCGTCGCCGCCGCTTCTCCACTCGCAGCGCAGGACTGGAGCGGCGCCGTCGGCGGCGCATATCTGTGGCAGAACGTGGATGGAAACGAAGACAGCTTCCGCAGCCAGATGAATCTCGAAGAGGGTTTTCTCCTCGAAGATCTCAAAATGCTCTACAGGGGTCAAGGCGCAATTTCCGAGTTCAAGATCGACGCCTGGGGCTTTGGTGACGCGAACCCGGCCGAGGCGGCGAAGATCGGACTCGAGTTCGGAGCTGGTTTCAGTTTCTATCTCGACTACGACCGGCGGGCCTCGTTCTTCAACCTCGCCGGGTCCGACCTCGCTCAGCGGGCGGACGACTGGGATATCACCCGCTACCGCGGCGCGCTTGTCATCGACGCCTGGCGCCCCCTCGAGATCTCGCTCAGCTACCGCGCGGTGGACCGCGAGGGAACGGTTAAAAGAACGCTCTACGGTCTCAACGAGCAATACCCCATCGGCATCGACCTCGACGAGACGATGTCCGAAATGACTTTGCGACTGGCAACCCGCACCCTGCCGGTGCGGCTGGAACTCGAACAGTCGATGGCCACCTACACCCGCAAGAATCGACCCTTCGCCACCGGCGACGAGGCGATTGGCGGCGACCCCGACGAGCTCGGGAACATCTCGTCGAATGTGGTGGAGGAGATGGACAGCGTGCCGACCACGCGCTTCATCGCCAGTTACAGTGGCAAGAATTTCGAAGGCGTCGCCTCGCTCCTGTGGCGTTCCGCCGAACTCGACGTGAGCGGCTCGGAAAGCCAGAGCTATCTCATTGGCGGCGGCGACACCGGCACCTGGGAAATGGTGGACAGCGCGCTCGGCGCGGCTGAGCAGGACACCTTCGCGGCCGCCGTGTCCCTCGGATTCAAGCTCGGTCAACGGTGGACTCTGCGTTTGTCGGGCGACCATCGTGACGGATCGTCCAACTCCTCGATCGTCACCGATCGACTGTCGCGGGTCGCGAGCCCGCTCGGATCGGACGTCACCTGGCGAACCAGCTTTGACGATGCCGGCACCTTCGATTTCACCGATAGCCGGGCGCGGCTGACCCTCGAGTATCAGGGCAACAACTGGTCGGTGTGGGGCGGCGGCATCAGCAGCAGCCGCGATGTCAATTGGCAGTTTTCCGAAGATAACGACCCGTACGACGTGCAACGCGACGGTACCGGCTACCTGCTCGGTGCCGCATGGAACGCCGGCGAAAAGATCGATCTGACGCTCGAGTTCGACCGCGGGGATTTCGACGAGTACATTTTCCGCGTCCAACCCGAGACCGTGGATCGGGCGACCCTCAAGGTCCGCACCCGTCTCGGAGGCGGCTGGCGACTCGACCTCCACGGGCGCCATGTGAAATCGGAAAATCCCGACGATGTCGCCGGACTCGACACGAAGGCAACGCCCTATGGCATCGCCTGTTCGTGGACCTCGGGTGACGGTTCGTCGTCGGTTGGGATTGATCTCGAACAGTACTCCTTCAAGACCGACACCGGTGTGATGCTCCCCAGTGGAGGGCTCGACCGTTCGATTTACGAACTCGACCTCGCCACCGCAACCCTCTACGGTCACACCAGATCCGGGATCTTCGGCGTCTCAGGCTCGCTGACCTATCTGACTGACGACGGCGACAGCTTCCCGGTGGATGCGTGGAACGGCCGCCTTCGCCTGACTCTCTACGGCGGCAGCAGTCTCGAGTACTCGGCGTTGGTCCAGTACTGGTCTTACGACGAGGTTCAGTTCGATCTCGACGATTTCGATGTCTTGCGCTACGGCCTCGCCGTGAACTGGAGATTCTGATGACGCGCCATCTATTTCTCGCGGTGGCGGCGGCCCTCGCCCTGGCTTCGGTGGCGGTGGCGCAGGAACCGGTGACGATGGAAACCTGCGAAATGTGCCACGACGACGTGGCCCCGGTTTTCGCCGCCGGACCCCATGGGCGCGCCATGGCCATGGTCGACACCGCGATCCTCGATCGCTCGTGTGTCGGCTGTCACGGTCCGGCCACCGAGCACATCGACGACCCCACAACTGAGAACATCAATCGTGTTCCTGCGCCGGGCGCATGCCTCAGTTGCCACCCCGGGCAGGAGGGGATGACCGATATCTCGACCCCCGCTCACGTGCGCAACGGCGTCGCCTGTCTCGACTGTCATGGGACCGGGCACAGCGAGTTGAAGACTGATCACATGCTGACTTCGGCGCCTCACAAGCTCTGCGCCGAGTGCCACCTTTCGGAGTCGGGGTCGTTCCAGATGCCGTACGCTCACCGCGACGGTACCCGGCCTTTCGAGTGCACCAACTGCCATTCCCTGCACGGTGACAACCGCCAGGGTCGCCTGGCGATGATCGGCAGCGGCGGGGTCTGTCTCGACTGCCACACCGAAAAAACCGGTCCGTTCGTCTACCCCCACCCGCCACAGCAGGTGAACGGTTGCATCAATTGCCATGTGCCGCACGGCTCTCCAAATCCGAAGATGCTGACCCGTCACCGTGTGGCCGCCCTGTGCCTCGAGTGTCACACCAACGTGCCCTCGTTCCACGACGTCAGCCGGCCGCGATACCAGTCCTGTCAGAACTGTCATGCCGCAATCCACGGGTCCAACCGTGACTCGCGGCTCTTTGAGGAGTGATCCATGAAACGGTGTAAAACAGCCAGAATCTTTTCTGGGAAGGAGGAAGCGATGAAGACCGCAGCGAGTGTGTTGATCGTCCTGGGACTGGTAATGGTCCCGTTGGCGGCGGATGCCGGAGGACCGACTCTCCGCGCCAGCCACCGAGTTGGAACAGGGGATAAAACGCCGGTTACGCTGCCGGCCGACTTGATGGCCACGCTGAAGAGCGCGTACAGCTTGGAGGATCTCGAGGAGACCCCAACGGTCGTCGGTGACGAATACTGCATCGCCTGCCACTCGTGGTCGGCGATCACCCATGAGGTGAAGCACCGCAAGGCGCTCCGCAAACCGCAGGCGAAAAACACCCTGATCGACGGCAAGGGCGTGGTCGCCGACTACGACAAGAACGGAGTCGACGATTTCATGCAGGGGCTCGATTTCAACCAGATCAGCACGGTATTCGACCCCTACAAGCCGAACGCGCCGATCCTGGGTTATGCCAACAACAGGTACACCATCACCATCGGTGAGATGACGGTTTGGGTCGTCATCACCCAGGGCGGCACCGGCGACTGGAAACAACGCTACCTGGTGCGCGCCCCGGTCACCGGCACCGGCACCGGATGGACCAAGGACAACTACGTTTCGCCCGTGCAGTACAACGAGAAGACCGACGGTTACGTGGCGTATCATCCCGAGCACTGGTGGAATCCCGACACCATGGAGCCGTGGTTCGGCCCCCAGCCTCCCGTGCAGGACTTCGCGGCCAGGGGTCGCAGCTACTCCAAGCGCTGCATCGGCTGCCACACCACAGGCTTTCGGGAACCCATGGCCCAAAACGGCAACGGTGAATGGCTCTACCGTCCGTTCGCGGCCACCCTGGTGCCACCGGACTACGAGGAGCAGTACCCGGACTACGACCACGATGGGATTGCGGACATCGTCAACATCGGCTGCGAGGCCTGCCACGGCCCCGGCTCGGCCCACATCCTGGGCGGCGGCGATCCGGAATACATCCTCGCCCCGAGTTCTCTCGACACCGAGGCATCCAACGAGCTCTGCGAGCAGTGCCACGTTCGGACCACCTCGTCGCCAAGCGGAACCTTCGGTTACCCCTACCGCGACGATGTGCTCGAGAACTGGATTCCCGGTTGGACCGAGGCACCGCTCGAGGACTTCTACGAAGAACATGCCGGGCTTTGGCCTGACGGCGTGACCTCGAGGCAGCACCACCAGCAGTTTGAGGACCTCTACGAGTCCTCCAAGCCGACCTTCCCGTTCCACCCCATCAAGTGCGTCGAGTGCCACAGCCCGCACCGGGGCGGCAAGCACATGGTGGTGACGAGCATTACCGACGACGGCTTGACCATTCCGACCTCGAACGACAACGACAGCCTCTGCCTCGCGTGCCACGCGACTCACGGTGATTTCGAAGAGCTCACCAAGGAGCAGATCGCCGAGTACGACGAGAACGTCAACGAGATCGCGGAGGTGGTGTCCAACCACTCTATGCACCCGTTCGGACCCGAGCGTTCGATGGGTCTGTCTCGCTGCTCGAAGTGCCACATGCCGAAGACCGCCAAATCGGCCATCAACTACGACATCCACGGTCACACCTTCGAGCCGATCGCACCCGAGAAAACCATCATGTACCAGGAGCAGGGCGGCATGCCGAACGCATGCGCTGTCAGCTGCCACGCACAGAAGGTCAACTCCTTCGGCCTCGGCTATGACCCGGACATCGGCGACTGGGATGCCCCGTTCGACGTCGACCTGGCCAACATGCTGATGTATTGGTACGGTCCCGGCGGAATGTGGTGGGACACCGAGCACGAGGAGTCGAGCGCCAAACGGGCGATCCAAAACTCCCTGCGACCCGGTGAGTACGAGGCCAATACGGCCGACCATCCAGGCGCCGAATAGCCGCCTCGTTCGAATCATCAACCCAGGGGGCCGAAAGGCCCCCTTTTTTGATCCCGCCCGCCCATCCGCCCGGATGCAAGATGCACCCACCCAACCACCCGCCCAGGTGCAGGGTTCAGGGTTCAGGGTTCAGGGTTCAGGGTTCAGGGTTCAGGGTTCAGGGTTCAGGGTTCAGGGTTCAGGGTTCAGGGTTCAGGGTTCAGGGTTCAGCAAAAACTAAGTTCCCGTTCTCCTTTGTCAAGGGGGGGGCGGTCGGGTGGACCCTGTACCTTGTACCCTGTACCCGGTCGGGCGGGCGGGTGGTATCCTCCGCCACCGATGAGCGAGACGACCTTGACCCAACCCCGCATCTTCCGCTTCTGGCTGCCGTTGGCGGCGACGTGGCTGATGATGGCCGTCGAAGGGCCGTTCCTGGCCGCGATGATCGCGCGTCTCGCGGAGCCCGTTTTTAACCTCGCCGCCTATGGCGTCGCCTTCTCCCTCGCGTTGGTGGTCGAAGCGCCGGTGATCATGATCATGTCGGCCGCCACCGCCCTGGCTCGAAACCGGCTGTCGTACATCCGCCTCCGCACCTTCACCCACGCCCTCAACGTAAGCGTTACTCTGGCGATGGTCATTGCTCTATTGCCCCCGGTTTTCAACGCCATCGCCTACGGACTCATCGGCCTTCCGCCCGAGGTGGCTTCCAGGACCCACATCGCCCTCCTGATCCTCCTCCCCTGGCCCGCTGCCATCGGTATCCGCCGGCTCTATCAGGGTGTACTGATTCGTCACCGTCTCACCCGCCGGGTCGCCTACGGCACGGTGGTCCGACTGGCCGCCATGTTCGGCACCGCCTTCATTCTCGCCCGTGACGGTCGGCTCGAAGGCGCCTGGGTCGGCGCGGCGGCCCTGACCATGGGGGTCAGCTGCGAGGCAGTGGCCAGCCGTTTCATGGCCAGCGGGGCCCTCCGAAAACTGATGGCAGTTCCGGGAGAGGCCACGGGCGCCGCAGCGAGTTGGGTTGCGCTAACCCGCTTTTACTACCCGCTCGCCCTCACAACCCTTCTGAGCCTCGGCATCCACCCGGTGGTGACGTTCTTCGTCGGTAATTCGCGGATGTCGCTGGAGTCGTTGGCCGTACTGCCCGTGATCGGCTCACTGGTCTTCATTTTCCGCAGCCTCGGTCTCGCCTACCAGGAGGTCGTGATTGCCCTCATCGGCGACGAGCAGGAAGGCTACGTACCGCTGCGAACCTTTGGCACTCTGTTGAGCCTCGGAGTTGCCGTCGGTCTGTCGCTGATCGCATGGACACCTCTGGCCGGAGTGTGGTTCCGTGATGTTTCGGGGCTGACCGATGAACTCGCGGCCTTTGCCCTCACGCCGATCAGGATTCTCGCCGTCATCCCCGGTCTGACCGCGATTTTGTCCTTCCAGCGTGCCGTCATGGTCATTCGAACCACCACCAACCGCATCACCTGGGCCACCATTATCGAGGTCGTCGGAACGGTGGTCGTCATGTGGGTCGCGATCTCCGCTCTCGACGCCGTCGGTGCGATCGCGGCAGCCGCGGCGCTGCTGATCGGGAGGATTGGGGCGAACATGTACCTCGCACCCGCTATGCGAGTTAAGGGTTAAGAGTTAAGGGTGAAGCCTGACGTTACGCCTGTGAGAATGTCTTAACTCTTTACTCTTTACTCTTAACCCACGCCCGTTCGGACGCGGACGCGGGCGCGGACGCGGACTCGGGCGTGGGGCTGGTAATATCGGGGACTCGAAAGGAGTTCGTTGATGGAATACCGCTTTCTCGGTGATTCGGGTCTCAAGGTTTCGGCTCTCAGCTTTGGCGCTTGGGTCACATTCGGTCCACAAATGAATGAGGACAAGGCCGGCGAATGCATGCACGCCGCCTGGAACGCCGGAGTCAATTTCTTCGACAACGCCGAGGTTTACGCAGACGGCGTCGCCGAACAGCTCATGGGCCTGGTGCTCGCGAAATCGGGTTGGAAACGATCGGATTACGTCGTCTCAACCAAGATCTACTGGGGCGGCGAGGGGCCGAACGACCGCGGACTGTCGAGGAAACACATTGTCGAAGGCGCCGACGCAGCGCTGGCGCGTCTCCAACTCGACTACGTCGATCTCATCTTCTGCCACCGCGCCGACCTCCACACCCCGGTCGAAGAAACCGTGCGAGCCATGAATCACGTCATCGGCCAGGGGAAGGCCCTCTACTGGGGCACCAGCGAATGGCCGGCCGAACGCATCCTCGAGGCCTACCACGTGGCTCGGCGCGAACACCTCATCCCGCCTTTGATGGAGCAACCGCAGTACAACCTCTTCCACCGCGATCGCGTCGAGCGCGAATACGCACCGTTGTTCGAGCGCATCGGCCTCGGCACCACCATCTGGTCACCCCTCGCAAGCGGTCTTCTGACGGGCAAATACAGCAACGGTATTCCCGAGGGCAGCCGCAGCACTCTCCCCGGCTACGAGTGGCTGAGTTCGCGGCTCCAGGGCAAAGAGGCCGAAGCCAAGATCGAAAAGGTCAAGGAGCTCACAACCATCGCCGACGGGCTCGGCTGCACCATGGCCCAGCTCGCCATCGCCTGGTGCCTGGTCAACTCCAACGTCAGCACGGTCATCACCGGCGCCTCGCGGGTCGAGCAGGTGCACGAGAATATGAAGGCGATGGAGGTCTTCGAAAATCTGACGCCCGAGATCATCGACAGCATCGAGGAGATCGTCGGCAACAAGCCCGAACCCGAACCGGACTGGCGATAATATTGTCTCCAATTCCAGCGTTGAAAATCGGCTACCTGCCGTGGAGGTATCGACGTGGCTGAACGCCTTGCCCTCGCCAACCCCTTGACCACGCTCCTCGAAAAAGAGAGGAGAGACTTCACCCGTGCGGACATGCTGCGCGTGCTGAAGGAAAAGAACATCGAGCGCCTGACCTTTCACTACACCAGCCTCGACGGCAAGCTCCGCGAGCTCAAGCTCCCGGTCAGCGACCACGCCCAGGCCGAGCGAATCCTAGCTTCGGGGGAACGGGTGGACGGGTCGTCGCTCTTTCCCGGACTCGTGGATACGGCGTCCTCGGATCTTTACGTCGTGCCCAGCTACGCCACCGCCTTTCTCAGCCCTTTCGATTCGAACAGCCTCAACTTCATCTGCCGCTTTCTCGATCGAGACGGTCAGCTCGCCCCCTTCACGCCCGACAACATCTTGACCATCGCCCACCAGCGGTTCAAGGAGCGCACAGGGCTCGAGCTGCACGCCCTTGGAGAACTCGAGTTCTTCCTGGTTCGCGAGGGTGGTCCCGAAAACTTCGCGGCGCTTCGCCAAACCGGTTACCACGCGTCGTCACCCTTCTTCAAGGGCGGCGGAATCGTCAACGAGATGGTCGGGTATCTGACCCAGCTCACCGGTGCGGTCAAGTACGCTCACGCCGAGGTCGGCTACATCGACTCGGTGCGCTCGAATCTGCCCATGCTTTCGGGCCGGCGCGCCGAACAGCACGAGATCGAGCTCCAAACTCGCCCAATCGAGGAGATGGGAGACCTCATCGGTCTTTCGCGGTGGATCATCCGCAACGTGGCCCACCGCAGCGGAATGCTCGCCACCTTTGCTCCAAAGATCGAGGAGGGGGTGGCCGGCAACGGCCTCCACTTCCACCTCGAGTTGATCAAAGACGCCCAGAACATCATGGCCGCTTCGGACGGCTCGCTTTCGGAGGAGGGGCGGAAACTGATCGCCGGGCTGGTCCAGTACGCATCTACCTTGTCCGCTTTCGGCAACACCGTGGCTTCGTCCTTTCTCCGTCTGGTCCCCAACCAGGAGGCGCCGACCCGCATCTGCTGGAGTGAAAACAACCGCTCGGCCCTGATCCGCGTCCCCCTTGGTTGGTCCCAGAAAAGCCACCTCGCACGCGTGGTCAACCCGGGTGACACCGAGGAGTATGTCGACCCACGTGGTCGCCAGACCGTCGAGATCCGTTCACCCGACGGCTCCGCCTCCTTTCACCTCCTCCTGGCCGGCCTCACCACAGCGGCCGAGTACGGGCTGACCCACGACGGGATGCTCGAACTGGCGGAGCAGGCCCATGTCGACGGCAACGTCTTTTCCGACGCGGAGAAGATGAGCCACCTCGAGCCGCTCCCCGCCAGTTGCGTCCAATGTGCGCGCC
>Ga0316193_10001490_pt1 | contig 15828 bp, 17 predicted proteins | sample MerIslsedime2_MG_FD_207735 | JGI IMG/M metagenome (GOLD analysis project Ga0316193, IMG submission 207735) | Coastal sediment microbial communities from Maine, United States - Merrow Island sediment 2 | ecosystem: Environmental > Aquatic > Marine > Coastal > Sediment | place: USA: Maine...
CGCGGTCGTTCCAGGCCGCCTCGAATGCCTGCTCGAGTTCTTCGAGGGCGGGCATGAGCGTCTCGGGCGCGTAGCGACCGCCATACGCTCCGAAACGTCCTCGTTCGTCGGGTCCGATCATTGGCGCTTCGCCTCCTCTACGAAGGCGGCGACCCTAGCGGTGTCCTTGACGCCAGGCGTCGACTCCAGGCCGGAGGAGGCATCGACGCCCCACGGACTCAGGGCTGCGATCGCGGTCGCGACATTGGTCGGGTTGAGTCCGCCGGCGAGCACGAACCGTCGCCCGGGCCGCTGCACATCATCCCACTCGAGCGGCACTCCGGTCCCCCCGAGGTCGGTACCCGTTGCCGAGTCGAGCAGGGGGATCTGACCTGCGGGGACCGCTGCCTCGCCCCATGATCCCGCGGCATCCCGGCGCAACGAGCGGAGAACGAGCATCCCATTGGCCTGGCCCCAGGCTGCCACGTCGGCGGCATCGCCGCCGTACGGCTGGAGGCCGTCCGCGCCAGTCCGACCTACGGCTGCCGCGGCCGCATCAACCGACGCATCGACCGTCAGCAGAACCCGCAACGCCGGCACGCCATCCATCAGTTCGGCCGCACGCTCGATGCTGATGCACCTCGGTGAAGCCTGAGCGAGGACGAACCCCAGGGCGTCGGCGCCGGCGTCAACCGCCGCAGCAACGTCCGAATCCCGGGTGAGGCCGCACACCTTCACCCAGGTCATGAGGCGCCGATCAGGAGCCGGAGCGCCGCTGCCGGGTCATCGGCGACCACGAGGGCCTCCCCAACGAGGATGGCGTCGTACCCGGCCTCGCTCATACGCCTTGCGTCTTCGGAGCTGTGAATTCCGCTCTCGGCGACGGATACGACGTCATCGGCTTGGACCAGGGGCGCGAGTCCTTCGGCAACTGCGAGGTCGGTGACGAACGTCGCGAGGTTCCGGTTGTTGACGCCGACGAGCGCTGCACCGGCTGCGCGAGCAATGGATGCCTCTTCGGCGTTGTGCACCTCGACAAGTGCGTCGAGGCCGGCGTCCGAGGCCGCGTCGATCATCTCGGTGAGCCGGTCGGATTCGAGCGCGGCCACGATCAGCAGGATGGCGTCCGCCCCGGCAGCCCGCGCCTCCCACACCTGAGCCGGCTCGATCAGGAAGTCCTTGCGCAGCACCGGAATCGAGACCGCATCCCTGACCGCCACGAGGTCCTCGAGGGACCCATCGAAGTAGCGCGGTTCGGTGAGCACGCTGACAGCCCTCGCTCCCGCTGCCTCGTAGATCAGGGCCTGGTCGACGGCGTCGAGTCCGGCGGCGAGGATACCGCGGGACGGCGACCGGCGCTTCACCTCGGCCACGACCGAGAGTCCGGGGCGCGCCAGGGCTATGGCAAAGCCTCTGGCCGGAGCCGCCCCAGCGGCCGCCCGCTCGAACTCGGAGCGCCGGCCAACGGAGGCGTCGCTCCGCACCTTTGCATCGGTGAGTATGCGGTCGAGCATCATGAGTACCTACGCCCCCTGCTGCGCGCGAAGGTAGTCAACCAGGCTGTCCAGCTGATCTTGACTGAAACGATCGCCGAATGATGTCATCGCCCCCGGTCCGATGCGGATGACGTCGACAATCTGCTGATCGGTGAGGTTCACCGCGTTCGATCCCGGCCCGAGGGCGGGTCCGATGCCACCGGCGAGACCGCTGCCGTGGCAGTGGGCGCACGCCGACGAGTACAGCTCGCCGCCGAACGTGGCGGCATCCGGGCCGGAGCATCCCGCGATGATGAGCAGAGCGGACGCGATCGTGGCGACGAAGATTCGCATCGGGCGAGTATGCCGTCGCTGGAGGGCTACAGCGCGAGATCCACGAAGAACCGGGTCCCCTCCCCCGGATCGCTCTCGACGCTCACCGCGCCGCCCATCGCTTCGACGAGCTCGCGGACGATCGTCAGGCCCAGGCCACTCCCGTCCGGGCGTACGGGGCGGTAACGCTCCGCCACGTACAATCGGTCGAACACATGGCCGACATCAGATGATTCGATACCGGAGCCGGTGTCGGCCACCGTCAGGCGAATCACCTCGTTGCCAACATCGACAACGACCGTGACCGTTCCCCCCTCTGGCGTATACCGCAGCGCGTTTTCGACGAGATTGCTGCACACCTGGCCGAGCCTGTCTGGATCAACGGTTGCGTAGCTCGCTCCGCTGGATCGGTATTCGATCGCCACCCCCACATCGTCGGCACGCGTGCGGTAGGTGTCGACCACGCCGCCGAGGTGGGACGCAACGTCGATGTGCTCGGGACGGAGCGTGAACTCGCGCGCCTCGATCCTGGCGAGGAGCATCACATCTTCAACGAGCCGCGTGAGACGATCGGTCTGGGCGTGGAGCACCGCAGCGACACGTTCGGCATCCTCCGACCCAACCGCTCCCACGTCGAGCGCCTCGGCATAGCCCCGGATGGTCGTCAGCGGTGTCCGCAGGTCGTGTCCGATGCTCATCAGGAACTGCCGCTCCCTGTCCCGCGTCGACTCAAGATGCTCTGCCATGTCGTTGAAGGCAACCGAGACGGTGGCGATCGCATCGTCGCCATCGACGGGGGCCCGTGCCGCGAGATCCCCGTTCGCGATCCGGTGTGAAGCGTTCTGGAGCCCCGCGAGGCGCTGCCGGATCCACTGGGCGAGCGTTGATCCGAACACCACGACCAGAACGACGCCCACCACGACGGCAAGCAGCAACGCCCGGGTCATCTCGCGGGCGGGCAGCAGCGGTGCAGATCGGCCGATCGCTACAACGATCTCGCTCGCTCCCAACGGCACGTGTTGGACCGTCGCAAGCATCTCGATGCCGTCGACCTCGAGCGTCAATGCTTCGCGCTCTTCGAGATCGGGGGGGAGGAGCCTGACAAGGTCCTGATCTCGCGACAGCGGGAAGGTCCGGACCGGTGTCACGAGCACGGCCTCAACCACATCATGGCCGCCGACGACACGGGCCCGCTCGAGCACACGAACCGCCTCGCTGCGGACGGCCTGCAACGGACCCTCGATCCCAGCACCGGGGTTGCGCCCGACGTCGGCGAGCGCGCCTTCAACCAGTCGACCGGTGGCTTCGGCCTGCCGGAACAACTCCTCCTGCGCCTCGGCCCGCAACACGCGGTTCACGTACCCGACGCCGGCCAGACCGACAACGAGCATGGCAACGGCGATCCCTACGGTCCAGATGGCGATGTGGCGCGTCATGGAAAGCGTCCGCTCATGCGTCGACGCGGTACCCGACGCCCCAGATGGTCTCGAGGGGGATCCCTTCGAGTTTCTTGCGGAGTTGCCGGATGTGGACATCGACCGTGCGTGTCTCGCCGAAGTAGTCGTAGCCCCACACGGCCTCGAGGATCTGGTCACGAGAGAGCACGAGGCCGGCGTGTTCCGCCAGGTACCAGAGAAGATCGAACTCGCGGGCGGTCGGCCGGACCACGCTTTCGTCGGGAAGGGTGACCTCGCGCCGGCCGCCGTCGATCACGAAGTCATCGATGTGGATCACGGTACGCGAGACCGGGGTCTCCTCGCTGCGCCTGAGCACGGCCTTGACGCGAGCCACCAATTCGCGGACCGAGAACGGCTTGGTCACGTAGTCATCAGCTCCGATCTCAAGGCCGACGATCGCGTCGATCTCGGTGTCTCGAGCCGTCAGCATGATGACGGGCACGTCTGAGACGGCTCTGACCCGCCGGCAGACCTCGAATCCGTCGATCCCCGGCAGACCGACGTCGAGGAGCACCGCCCGTGGGTCCCGGTCGCGCATCCGTGCGAGTCCCGTTTCTCCATCCGTAGCGTGGACGAGGCGGAAGCCCTCACGCTCGAAGGCCATTCGGAGCAAGTCCGCAATCTCTGGCTCGTCCTCGATGAGCAGCACGATGCCCCCGTCGGTCATGACCACCTCGCCTGTGTCTGACCGAAGGATCGCGCCGCCATGTATGAGAAGGGTAAGGAGACGGTGAAATGCCCCTAAGTCATCTCAGCTGCGGGGCGGCCGCGATCGCGGTGAGAACGGCCGCCGCCTTGTTCACACATTCTCGATACTCGGCGGCGGGGTCGCTGTCGGCGACAATCCCGGCACCGGCTTGGATCCATGCGCGATTCCCGTCCGACACCATCGTGCGGAGCCCGATCGCCGTGTCGAGGCTCCCCGAGAAGTCCAGGTAGCCGATCGCGCCGGCGTAGGGGCCGCGTGCCGTCGGCTCCAGTTCGTCGATGATCTCCATCGCTCGGATCTTCGGGGCTCCAGAGACCGTTCCATGGGGGAACGTGGCACGGAGTACGTCCACCGGGCTCAGCCCTTCCCGCACCACGCCCGACACGCCGGACACGATGTGCATAACGTGCGAGTAGCGCTCGATGACCATCAGGTCGTCGACGGTGACGGTTCCGAACTCGCACACTCGGCCCAGGTCGTTCCGCGCCAGGTCGATCAGCATGACGTGCTCGGCACGCTCCTTCGGGTCGGCGAGCAACTCGGTCTCGAGCGCAGCGTCGGCCTCTGGTGTGGCACCTCTGGGTCGGGTGCCGGCAATCGGCCGGCTATACGCGATGCCGTCGCGGACCCTCGTCATCAGCTCCGGCGACGATCCGGCGATCGAGACCGATCCCTGGCGGACGAAGTACATGAACGGCGACGGGTTCACCAACCGCAGCGCCCGGTAGACCGAGAAGGCGTCGCCGTCGAATTCGACGTCGAACCGAATGGACGGGACGATCTGAAACGCGTCGCCGGCGTTGATGTACTCGATCGAGCGGCGAACCGCTGCCTCGAAGTCGGGCTGCGATGTGTTCGGCTGGCCGGCGGTGGTGAGGTCGAACGCGGGTCGCACGCCCGGTGAGCGTCGCGTCGCTCCAGCGAGTCGGCCGACGTCGCGCTCGATGGCCACCAGGGCCTCGTCGTACGCGGCGCCAGGATCGGCGCCGATGATGACGTTTCGGATGATGAGGATGGTGTCCCGGAATCGGTCGATGGCGGCGAGGGCGCCGCCGACATGCCATACCATCTCGGGGAGGTTCCGGTCGTCTCCCGGCCGATTCGGGAGCGTTTCGACGTACCGTACCGCGTCGTAGGCGAGGTATCCGACGAACCCACCGTGCAGTGGAGGGACGCCGCCGGGGAATCCACACACCTCGCCATCGGGAGCGCGATAGCGGCCGAGTAATCCTTCGAGAACCTGAAGTGGATCACCGTCAGGAAGATCGATATCGGCGCCGATGGCTTCGGTCACTCCGTCGCGGGCCACCACCGTGAAGGAGGGGTCCCATCCGACGAACGACCAACGAGCCCAGCGCTCGCCACCCTCCACGGACTCGAGGAGGAAGCCGTCGTCATCACCCACGAGGGCTTCGAAGACCGAGACCGGCGTCTCACGATCGCCGAGCACCTCGACGGCGACCGGAACGACGGTGTGGGCTTCGGCGAGTTCGAGGAACCGCTGTTTCGTCAACGAGATCTGCATGCGATCACGTTAGGACGGTTCGTGACGCGGTGGTGCTCCCCCCGCTTGCCCTCAGGACTCGGTGAGGCGACTCAGGCCTGCCCACTCGAGCAGGTCCGCGAAGTAGCCGGAGAGCTTCACCACCTGGCCGGTGACCATCATCAGGCCGAAGATCGCGAGAGCCACACCCGAGAAGACGGTGATGGCCGTGAAGTGGCGCTTCACCCAGTCAAACGCCGAGAACGCCTTCGCCAGCAACAATGACGTCAGCAGGAACGGGATGCCGAGACCGAGCGAGTAGAACAGCAGGACGAGCATTCCCTGCCAGACGGTGTCCGATGTCGACCCGAGCAGAAGCGCTGATGCCAGAAACGGGCCAATGCACGGCGTCCATCCGAACGCAAACGCTGCGCCCATCAGCGGCGGGCCGAGGTAGCCGAGGCGCCCAGCGCCATGTGCCTCCACGCGGCGCTCTCTCATGATCGGCAGCAGCCAGGAAGGTGTCCACACAGCCGTCACCGCGATGAAGACACCCATGGCGACGATCACCCACCCGGCGATCACACTGAAGATCGGCTTCGCGAGCCATGCAGAGAGCGATGTCGCTGTTGCGCCGAGGCCGACGAACACCAAGGTGAACCCGAGTACGAACAGCCCAGTCATGCCGACGACGCGGCGCATCGAAACGTTGCCCTCGGAGAGTTCCTGCATGGAGTACCCCGACATCAACGAGATGTACCCGGGCAACAGCGGCAGAACACACGGCGAAAGGAACGACGCGGCGCCTGCAAGCACGGCAGCGAACAGGTTCACTTCGGTCAGGGCAACCTCCGAATGTCCTCGGCGGACACAACGGTACCGCGGCGCCGTTTGTTCCCGGTCGGACTTCGGCTCCCCGGGCGGTAGGCTCCCGGGGACCCGTCCCCCACCCCGCAACGTGTATGGCGCTTCCGCGATTCCTCAATCCCACAAACCCGTTCTCGGCGACCGACCGCCGGATCGTGTTCCTGCTCGGAATCGTCGCCTTCATCGCAGGCTACGGCGGCGCCCAGATGGCACACACCCTTCCCTACGCCAGGCTCTCGTTGGGTCTCACGGAAGGCAACATGAGCGTCGTGTTCGCCATCGTCCGAGCCGTATCGCTCACCGCCGTCGGGTTCTCGATCGTCGCCGATAGGACAGGCCGCAAGAAGCCGCTGCTTCTCGCGTTCAGCCTGATGTCGCTCGGGAGCCTGCTTACCGCATTTGTCCCGGCCACGGCCGCCTACGTGATCGCGCAGTCGGTTGTGCGTGTAGCAGTTGTTGCGATCGCCGCCCTCGGGATGGTTCTACTCGCTGAGGAGGTGAGTCCATCCATCCGCGCCTACGGCATGGGCCTCTACGGACTCGCCGGCTCGCTCGGTGTTGGAACCGGACTGCTGCTCCTCCCGATCGCCGAACGGGCCGACTCCGCCTGGCGTATCCTCTTCGCTCTCGCCGGACTCGGGCTGTTGGCCGTCCCGATGCTGCTGCGCTTCCTCCCGGAGAGCCGCGCCTACCGGCCCGGCAAGCCGATCGGGTTCATCAGCTCGCTCCGGATGGGTCTCGGCAAGCACTTCTGGCCGATCGCCGGTGTCTCATTCTTCGTGGCGGCGTTCTCGGCCCCGGCCTTCGATTTCGTCCTCGAACGGCTGATCAACGATCTTGAATGGGAAGCGAGCGCAGCCCGCTTCCTCCTCATTGCAGCAAGCGGCCTCGGAGCGCTCGGCCTCCTCATCGGCGGCCGGATGGCGGATCGGACGGGGCGACGTCCGACCGCCCTCGTCGCCCTTGCGCTCGGCCTCGTCGGTGGCGTCGGCTTCTACCTTCTGAACTCGGGTTGGTTCCTTGCAGCCTCGATCTTCGTCGCCACCATGGGGGCAACGATGCTCACTCCGGCGCTCGGTGCCTTGCGAGCAGAACTGTTCCCAACCCGGGTTCGCGCCACGTCGGCGGCCTGGGTCACCAACGTTGCCATTCTCGGAAGCATCTCCGGGTTCCTGATTGGAGGCGTCTTGATCGATCGCATCGGTCTTCCGAAGACCGTCGCCTCCCTGGGGGCCGGCCTGCTGATCGCGATGGGCCTGGTTCTCATGCTCCCAGAGACGAAGGGGATGGACCTGGTTCGCGCGAGGCGAAGCGGTAGCCGTACCACCACCACAGAGTCGTAGCCCGCACGAGCATCAGCACGACGATCGCGATCCAAACCCCGACCAGCCCCCAGCCCATGGGGATGACCGCGATCAGCACACCGACGGCCACGAACGACGCCAGCAGCGTGCTCCATGCAAGGACGGAGAACGCACCGGCGCCGATGGCGATCCCATCCCATACGAACACCAGTCCGTTGATCGGTTGCATCAGGGTGAGGAACGGCAGGATCGAGGCGAACGCGACGATGACCGCCCGGTCCGAGGTGAACCACGATCCAAGCCACGGTGAGATCGCGGCGAGGCCAAGGGCGAGCACCACACCGAAGGAGAATCCGAGCGCAAGGAGACGGTTCGAGATTGCGCGCGCCACGGCCCGACTCCCTGCTCCCAGTTCCTTTCCGACGATCGCCTGCCCAGCGATGGCGAACGCATCAATGACCAGCGCCATGAAGATCCACAGCTGCATCGCGACCTGGTGGGCGGCCACAGATGCCGTTCCGATTCGCGCCGCCACAATGGTCGCAGCCGTCAGCGCCGTCAGCAGCGCGGCGTTGCGGAGGATCATCGCGCGCCCCGCGACGGCGAGCGACCCGACGGCGCTGCGCCTCAGCCGACCGACCCCGATCGCCATCTCCGATCTGCGGCTCCAAAAGAACAGGACCGCGAACCACGCTGCTCCAAACCATTGCGCCACGACGGTCGCCCACGCTGCTCCGGCGACACCCCATCCGAAGCCGAAGATGAGTATCGGATCGAGGACGAGGTTCACGCCGTTGAGGCCGAGCGTCACAATGAGCGGAGTCCGCGTGTCTTGGTATCCGCGGAAGGCGCCGTGACCGACAAGGATGACCAGCAACGCTGGCACCCCGAAAGCGCGAATACGCAGATACGTCGTCGCACTGGCGAGAACGTCAGCGCCTGCTCCGAAGGCGCGTAGGAGCGGCGCGGCGAAGACGATCAATGCCAAGGCAGCGACGACTCCACCCACCACCGAGATCGCGAGAGCCGCAACGGTGAACCGCCCCGCTTCAGCCCGGTCTCCGGCACCAATCGATTGGGCAACGAACGGGGTGACGGCGTACTCGAGGAAGTTGAAGACGGCGAACACCGCCGCGTAGATGGCGGATGCGATCGCTACGGATGCGAGTGCTTCGGCGCCGAGGCGTCCGATGAATGCTGTATCGACCAGCGAGACAAGGGGATCTGCGGCGAGCGCCCCGAGCGCCGGCAGACCAATCCGCACGATCTCACGATCGTACGGATTCCGCCGGAACGCCTCGATCATGGACCGGTTTTGTCCGGGTACGGGCAACGATCGGCGAGCGGGCAACCGAGGCAACGAGGCTTCTTCGCGTCGCACGTGTCTCGCCCGAACTGGATGAAGCGCATCGAGACCGCTTCCCAGTCCCGTTCGGGATAGAGCGATCTCAGGTCGAACTCAATCTTCACCGGATCGGACGCCGTCGTGAGTCCGAGACGGTTGGAGACACGCTTGACATGGGTGTCGACGGCGATCGCCGGGATCCCGAACGCCTCCGCAAGCACGACGCTCGCGGTCTTCCTGCCAACGCCCCGGAGCGTGATCAGTTCGTCGAGGTCATCCGGCACCTCGCCGTCATATCGCTCAGAGAGGTCCGCGGCGAGAGCGATGATCGACTTCGTCTTCTGCCGGTAGTAGCCGGTGGAGTACACGACTTCCTCGACCGCCTCCGGGTCGGCGGCCGCCAGGTCCTCGGGGGTCGGCCACTTCTCGAAGAGGACCGGGGTGACACGGTTCACGTTGGTGTCCGTGGTCTGCGCCGACAACACGGTCGCGACGAGGAGATTCCAGGGATCGACGTACTCGAGCGCCGTTGAGATATCGGGGTACTGCTTCTTCAGGCGGTTGAGGATGACCCGGGCATTCCGGCGCTCTTCGGTGGTCGTCTCAGGCATGCGCTGACGGTAGCGCCCGCCACGCCACCGTCAGCCGCCACGGGTTGGGTCGCCAGTCGCCAGTCCCTCGGTATTCCTCCCCCCTCAGGTGTTCTCTCACTGGTGTCGAGTGCCGGCCGAGGAAGTCCCGGGAATCCTTGGGATTCTGGTTGCCGAGCAACGGTTTCTGTCACACCCGGTGGATCGGTTGCGGGTATGGGACACCAGGATTTCGCCGCCGACGCGATCGAGCAGAGGCTGCTTGACGACGAGGCCGCGATCGCCCGACATCGGGCCTCACAGATGTCGCTGTTGCGTGAACTCGATCGGCGTCAGGTCGCGACGCGTGACGGGCATCGGTCCCTCAAGGAGTGGGCTACCGGCCGGATGGACCTCGCACCCGAGATGGCAGCGATGCTCGTCACCACCGCGCGGCGCCTCGAAGACCTCCCCGATGTCGACGCTGCGGTCGCCTCCGGCGAGATCGGCTTCGACCGGGCCGTTGCGATCAGCAGGCTCGCGGGTCGTGACGATGCGTTGGATCTGCTCGCCGAGGCGGCCGGGTATGACATTGCGGGCGTCCGGGCCTTGGCGGCGAAGCGGCGTCGTATGAGCCGTCTTGACGAGATCCGAGCCTTCGAGGAACGCTACGTGTCGATCCAACCGAACCTCGACGAATCCTCGTGGCGCCTCACCGGACAGGTGCCCGGCTTCGCGGGTTGCACCATCGTCGCAGCCCTCGAGACCCGCGGCGACACCTTCCCCTACGGAGCCGACGTCACACCGGCACGCACCACAAGGAACGCCGACGCGTTGTGGTCGATCAGCCACGACGCCGTCACCGGAAGCGACGGAGCGTCGATTGATGCGTCGACACCGGTCCTCACCGTGTTCGTCGACACCACCGAAGCCGCAGCCACGAACGGTCAGGCTGGTGTCACCCTCGAAACCGGCCCCCGGGTCGGAGCGAACGCGATCGAAGCGATCCTGTGCACCGGCGTTGTTGAAGTGACCTCCCGGACCCGGGACGGACAACCCCTCGCGTTGGGCCGCCGGACACGGGTGATCCCACCCCGACTGCGACGATTCATCCTGCATCGCGACGGCGGCACCTGCACCGTTGCGGGCTGTGTGAGCAGGTACCGCCTGCAGGCGCATCACATGGTTCCGTGGTCCCACAATGGCCGGACCGATCCGGAGAACCTGACGACGCTGTGCTGGTTCCACCACCAGGTGATGATCCACGGCCACGGACACCGCATCGACCCCGACTCGCCACCCCAACGAAGACGACTCCTCAACCCCAGAATCCACGCACCCCCCGCCCGAACCCGATCGAGTACGGCGTAGACGAATCGATTCCTCCCACAATCAGTTCCTCAACCTGAGTGGGAGGAACAGGTCCAGGCCTGAGCAGCGTCTTGCAGGCGACTGACGCCTGTCGAACGACGACCGGCGACCTCAGCCCAGTTCCCGGCATCTGCAGTCTGTGTACCCTCACCGCATGAACATTCCTGCAATCGTTGCGGAGCGGGGTCGGGTCTCCGGTGACCTCGTTCTGGTCGACGACTTTCTCAACCACCGGGTCGATCCGATCATCATCGACGAGATCGGGCGGCAGATCGCCGAGCGCTTCGCCGATCTCGCCCTTGACCTGATCGTCACTGCAGAAGCCTCAGGGATCCCCCCTGCGATGGCGACCGCACGGTACCTGCCGATCCCCGTGGTGTACGCCAAGAAGTACCTTGGCGTTGGCGACCGCTACACGTTCGCCCGCGAAGTGGTCTCGCCCACGAAAGGCACCGAGTACCGCGTGGAGGTGGCTCGTCGGGCGCTCGAACCTGGCGGACGGGCGCTGATTGTCGACGATTTCCTCTCGGGTGGCCGTACTGCCGAGGCACTCGGTCAGATCGTCGAAGAGTCAGGCGGAGAGGTGTCCGGGTATGCGTTCGTGATCGAGAAGCAGTTCGCCGGTGGCCGCGCCCTGCTCGAAGAGCATGGATGGGATGTCTGGTCGCTCGTCGAGATCGCCGGCATCGAGGACGGCAAGCCGGTCATCGCCAACGTCTGACTCCGCTCAGCCGGCGAGGGTGACGATTCCGATCCCGGCAGCGATATACGCCGCCCCTGCGACCACCTGCCAGAACGCCCGCGGGTTCTTCTCCGGGCGGAGTCCCTTGCGGAGCCGATCCATGGGATCCTGCACTTCTCCACTTCGGCGGTCCTGGTGCTCTTGTGCTTCCTCATCGACGCGTCGCGCTCCGAACATCGCCCCCACAGCGCCGGCGCCGAGGTGTGTGTAGCCACCGCCGGTCGCCCCCCCGGCGAGCAGCAGCACCACGCCGAACACCATCATCGTGTAGCCCGATCCCGTCCATGCCCCACTCCCGGTCAGGAGACCGAGCGCCACACCAACCCCGAGTGCGATCGCGAAGCCGATGGCGAAGACCGTCAGATACTCGGGGATGCGGTCGCGGAACGGGAGAATCTCGTCCTCAAATGGTTCATCAGGGCTCACTGGACGAAAGGTACCGGGTCATCGGCTGATACCTTCTGGTTGATGACGACCCGGACACGCGCATACCTGGGCTTGGTGGTCGCTGCGGCGCTCTTCGGTGCAACGTTCGTGGTCATCAAGGAGGCGGTCGTCACCCTGCCGCCCCTGGCCTTCGTGGGCTGGCGTTTTCTCCTCGGGGCCGGAGTCCTGTTTCTGTTCGCCCGTCCGTACGGACGCAGCATCTGGATGGATGGCCTTGCCGCCGGCAGCCTCCTATTCATCGGATTCGCGACCCAGACGGCCGGACTCGAGTCCACCAGCGCGTCGAACTCAGCGCTGATCACGGGCCTCTACGTCGTGTTCACTCCGCTTCTGGCCGCCCTCGCTCTGCGGAGGCTCCCGGCAATCTCAACCATCTCCGGCGCCGTACTGTCGGTTGTCGGTCTCGGATTCCTCACCGTCACTGCGGGCTTCAGCCTGAATACCGGTGACCTGCTGACGGTCGTGTGCGCGGTGGCCTTCGCTGCGCACATCGTGGTGCTCGCACGACTCGCTCCACGCCACGCGGTCGTCCCGTTTACGGCAGTTCAGTTGATCGTGGTCGCCGTCTTCGCACTGGCCTTCTCCGCTGCTATCGAAGGTCTCCCGCTCCCGCCGGCGCCGGTCATCCCGGCCCTCATCGGTACCGGCGTGGTCGTGAGCGCTGGGGCGTTCATGCTCCACGTCTCGGCTCAGCGGGTCATCGGCCCCAGCCGAACGGCCATCGTCCTCAGCGCGGAACCGGTCTTCGCCACGGCCACCGCAGCCGTCGTGCTCTCAGAGAGGCTGACGCCGCGAGGCTGGTTTGGGGCAGCGTTGATCATGGTCGGGATCTACGTCGTGCTCGCGTTCTCACCGCCGGAGGATGCGGACCTCGTTGCGGCGGAAGGGCTGAGCGAGGCTCACTGACCGGCTTCGATGCGACGGATCAGCCGAGCGCAGATCGCGATGCCACCGAGTGCTGCGAACAGCACGAAGAGCAGGATCGCCAGCAACTCCGGTCCGGCGAAGTAGGAGGTGGAGCAGGTGTCGATCCCGTCGGGGCAGAGGCCCCAACCCGTACCGCTCCCTGCAAGATCGGCGATAACGAGCAGCGGAGCCACCGCCGTTGCCACGACGATCACCACCAGCACACCGAGCAGAATCCGCAGAGCAATCAGCACGAGGCGAAGGCTACCCGCGTTCGCCGGTTGCCCCGGTTCCCGACGCACTGCTACGGTCAAATCCCACCGATGTCATTCGAACCACACCCCTCCCCCAGTCCGCTCCCTCCCGGCTATCACGTTGAATCGTTCACAGCCGACGAACGTGGACTCCTCGGCCGGTTCTTCACCAACGTCGACGGTCCGGTCTATGGGATCATCAACCTTCCGGAGGTCGTCAAAGGGGCGCTGTTCGCCCGATACAGCCGCTCGCCGCTCTCGGTCCGGCGACTGTTCCTCGACGAATTCGTTGCTGAACCGGATCTCGGTGTTCGCGCGATCGCCGAATCGCTCGACGATGGGTCATCTCCCGTCGGACTCAGCCGGGCTCAGGGCCTCTACGAAAAGGTCTTCACCCAGTTCGGCGATGACTCCGTCGCACAACTCGGCGGTGCACACATTGCTTGTGAGCAGGCGTCGAACGTGCTCACGAAGGTCCTCGAGTGGGGCCGCCTCGCGTCCTACCTGGAGCAATCCACCCGCTACATCTTCTACGACCGTCGTCTCGGTGATCGCTATCGCTATCACGTGCCGCGCGAAGTGCTCGGATCATCACTCGAAGTTGAGTTCCGGTCAACGATGGACGCCGTGTTCGACACGTACTCCGCGCTGATCGGAAAAGCCGTTCCGTTCTATGAGAGTCTCTTCCCGAAGCAAGACTCCGACTCGGCGTTCGTGTGGCGTTCGACCATCCGCGCCAAGGCCTGCGACGATCTCCGCGGGATGTTGCCCGCCGCCACGACGTCGAATGTCGGAATCTTCGGGAGTGGACAGGCGTACGAAATGCTCCTGCTTCGGATGAGGGCCCATCCGCTCCTCGAAGTCCGGGACTACGCCGACATGATGCTGACCGAGTTGCGGGCAATGATCCCCTCGTTCCTCACACGCGTCGACCTTCCCGACCGCGGCGGTGCATGGAGCGACTACCTCGCCTCAGTGTCCGCCGACCTCGAAGCGAGAGCAGCCGACCTCACTCCCCGTGCCGAGGAGCAGTCCGAAGTGTCGCTCGTCGACTGGGATCCCGATGGGGAGACGAAGGTGGCGGCAGCCGCGCTCTACGCCGTCTCCGACCTTCCGGACGACCAGTTGCTCGCCTACGTGCGATCCCTCCCGTCCGAGGAACGGGTCGCGCTGATTCGCTCCGCCGTCGGTACTCGCGAGAATCGCCGGCACAAACCAGGCCGCGCAATGGAGCGCACGTCGTATCGATTCGACGTGTTGTCGGACTACGGAGCCTTCCGCGATCTCCAACGCCACCGGATGCTTACGATCGAGTGGCAGCGCCTCTCGACCCAGCACGGCTACATCACGCCGGACGCGATTGCGGATATCGGAGCGACCGCGGCGTGGGAAGAAGTTATGGAGCGCACGGCTCTCCTCGCAGATCACATCGAGAGTGCTCACGGGCCGGTCGCCGCGCAGTACGCCGTGCCGTTCGCCTACCGGATCCGCTACTACATCGACATGAACGCCCGCGAGGCGTTCCATCTCCTCGAACTCCGCAGCCAGGCGTCCGGACATCCGCGGTACCGCAAGATCGCGCAAGAGATGCACCGCCTGATCCGCGACGAAGCCGGACACCCCGTCATTGCCGATGCGATGAAGTTCGTCGACCACAACGACTACGACCTCGCCCGCCTCGAAGAAGAGCGCAGACTCGCCGCAAGACGCGCCGCGCAAGGAATCAGGGACGAGTAGCAGTTCCCGTTCCGTCTCCTGAGGGCGAGGAATCGCTCGCCTACTCAGCTATTCCACGACTGGCTCAGCGCTCGGCTACTCAGCAAGCGGAATCCTCAGGACCAACGCGTCGCCTTCGACGGCCCACTCGGCGCGGCCGACGAGGGAGTAGTCCATGAAGTCGAACTCGGCGCTCTCGATCCAGACACGACGCGCCTCGCCTTCGAGTGGCGGTATCCCGCGTTCCTTCACGGCAGCGGCCCGGTCCTGGAACCGTCCAAGGAATTCATCAACATTCAACTGGGCCATCGCAGCCTCCTCTGATCGTCCGCCGGCAGCGTACCCGAACGTGGTGGCACTGAGGAACCTCCGGCCGTCCCAGCCGGACTACCCTCGGCTCATGCTCGATCGACGGCTCCTCTTCGTCTCAGGTAAGGGCGGTGTTGGGAAGTCGGCCGTGACCGCAGCCCTCGCGATCCTGGCGGCCCGACGCGGCCAACGCGTCCTCGCTCTCGCCATGACCGACCGCATCGGACTCGCAGCTCATCTTGGCGTCGAAAGACTCACCTACGAACCGATCCGTATCCGGCCCGGCCTGTATGCAGCCTCCGTCGACCGTTCGCAAGCCCTCGATGAGTACCTCGGTCTGCAGCTCAGCCTTGCCCGCTCGCTGCCGACGAGGCAACTTTCGAACGCCCTCAGCGTGCTTGCTGATACCGCGCCGGGCATTCGAGAAATCGTGACGATGGGAAAGCCGGTCTTCGAGGTCTGGCGTGAAGAGTGGGATCTCGTGATCGCCGACGCCCCTCCCCTCGGCCAACTCCAGTCCTACCTGGCGGCGCCAGAGACGATCACCGGACTCGTCCCAACC
>Ga0316193_10001491_pt1 | contig 15826 bp, 8 predicted proteins | sample MerIslsedime2_MG_FD_207735 | JGI IMG/M metagenome (GOLD analysis project Ga0316193, IMG submission 207735) | Coastal sediment microbial communities from Maine, United States - Merrow Island sediment 2 | ecosystem: Environmental > Aquatic > Marine > Coastal > Sediment | place: USA: Maine...
CGCTTCGATGGTCGGGCGGACGCTGACATGGAGCCCCGCGGCACAGGGATCCGAGGGTCGGCACATCGTCGTCACGGTCCGACCCCGGGGAGAGGGGACCGAAGTTCACCTCGACGAACGCCTGGAATATTCCGGCTGGCGTGAGGCCGCTCCGGGAATCGGCGCCGGGATCGGCCTGCTGTTCGGGACCATGCTCGCGCTGATGATGGGACTCAACGAGGGGGCGGTCCTCGTGACGGCAATTCCGGGCGGTGCGCTGGGTGCGTGGATGGCGTTCAAAGGGATGGAGAACACGATGGTGGACACGCGGCGGCCGGAACTCCAGAAGCTGCTCGAGCGGCTGAGCGCAGCCGTCGAGCGCGCGGGAACCGAGCCGGCGTCGTTGGAGCCAGGAGAGAAGGGATGATGAGGGATTTCAGAAGGCGTTTCGCGACGCTCACGGGCCTGTGCATCGGCGTGTACCTGGTCGGCTGTGGACCGGCTGACGCGGATCGTGAACGACCGACGCAGCCTGCCGGCGAGTACGATGCCGGGACGGCGGCCGCGATCAAGCGGATCGAGAACGGTCTGCTGCCGCGGATTCGGGCCGAGGGCGAGTCCGGCTGGACCCTCGCCGAGCGTATGGACCGGTGGAACGTCGAAGCCGTGAGCGTTGCCGTGATCGCGGACTTCGAAATCGCGTGGGCCCGGGCGTGGGGACTCGCGGATCGCGAAGCGGGGACTCCTGCCACGACGGAGACGCTGTTCCAGGCAGGTTCAATCAGCAAACCGGTGGCGGCGACCGGCGCGTTGCGGATGGTCGAGGAAGGGCAGCTCAGCCTGGATACTCCGATCAACGAATTCCTCACCAGCTGGCAGCTGCCCGACAACGAATTCACCGAGCAGACGCCGGTGACGATCCGGCGGCTGCTCAGCCATACCGCCGGGACCACGGTGCACGGGTTTCCGGGCTACGCTCCGTGGGAGCCGGTCCCGACCGTGCAGCAGGTACTGGACGGCGAGTCGCCCGCCAACACGGCGGCCGTGCGGGTCGATATCCCGCCCGGATCGACCGTCCGTTACTCGGGCGGCGGCACGACGATCGTCCAGCTCGCCGTGACGGATGTGTCCGGAGAGCCCTTTCCGGACGTGATGCATCGGCTGGTACTGGAGCCGGCCGGGATGGTGAGCAGCACCTACCAGAACCCGCTTCCCGCCGGTCGTCTGCCTGACGCCGCGGCCGGGTATCACCAGGACGGCTCGGCCGTTCCCGGGAAGCGGCACACCTACCCCGAGATGCAGGCCGCCGGCCTGTGGACCACGGCGAGCGATCTCGCCCGGTTCGCGATCGCGATGCAGAATTCGCTGCGGGGAGAACCTGGTGGGGTGCTCGAGGCGGAGACGGCGCGGGAGATGGTCACTCCCGTGATGGAATCCGCCGGCCTCGGCTTCTTTGTCGATGACAATGACGGGGCGATCTACTTCCAGCACGGAGGTGCTGACGAGGGGTTCCAGGCACTGCTGATCGCGAGCCGTGACGAAGGCCATGGTCTGGCAGTGATGGCCAATTCCGACAACGGCGGCGCGATCGCGCAGGAGATCCTGCGAGCGGTCGCGCTGGAGTACGGGTGGGATGGAATTCTGCAGGATGCGGTCACGGCCGTCGACATTTCCGCCGCTGAACTCAGCGCCTACGAAGGCCGGTACAGGAGCGAGCAACCTCCCGAGGTAGCCAGCGTCTGGGTCGAGAGTGGAATGCTGGAGAGCAGCATCACGCTTCGCGGCTACACGTCGCGGCTTGTTCCCCTCGGAGACGACGTCTTTCTGTTCGAGGAACAAGGCGACCGATACAGGTTCGTGAGGGATTCCGATGGCGCCGTAGTCGCGATCGCGAGTGTGGATCGACCTGACATTCCTGGTCTCGAGCGGGTGGAGCACGAGGATCTCCTTCCGGCCGAGCTACTCGAAGCGGGACGGATCGATGAGGCGCTCGAGGCTGTCAGCGCCGCGAGAATGGCAGAACCCCAGGTCAACTGGTTTGGCTACCAGTTACTGAATCTGGGGCGCAACGAACAGGCGGTGGCCGTATTCAGGTGGAATGCTGAGCGGCACGCGACACACGCGAATCCGTGGGACAGCCTGGCAGATGGGCTCCTCGCGGTCGGAGACACGGCCGGCGCGGTCTCGGCATACCGGAAAGTGCTCGAAGCGATCCCGCTCGATACGGACGCGGATCCAGCTGACCTGGAGGGCCTGAAGACGAGGGCGCAAGACCAGCTGGCCGCATTTGGGGGCTGATTACCCGGCCGGACTCAGCGCTATGAACGTCGGGATCGTCACAATGACGCTTGCCCGCCACGTCCGACTGCGGCGATCTTCGCCCGCATGAGCGAGTCATCCGGGTTCAGACATTTCCTCGCGGAACTCAAGCGGCGGAAGGTATTCCGCGTGACTGCGGTATACGGGGCGGCCAGCTTCGGTATCCTGCAGGCTGCCGACATCCTGTTTCCTCGCATCGGACTCCCGGACTGGACCGTGACGCTGGTTGCGGCCCTGACACTGGCCGGCTTCCCGTTGGCGTTGATCCTCTCGTGGGCATTCGAACGCACTCCCGAAGGTGTGCAGAAGACCGACCCGGCCGTCACGGGTGAGCTGGAGGCGATCGCGTCCGAGCCGGCCAGGAATCGCTGGCCGCTGGGACTGGCCGCGGTCGGCGGTATCGTGCTGCTCGCCTTCAGCGCGTGGTGGGTGCTGGGTCGGCCGGCTGCGGCGGAAGCCCGGATCTACGATTCGATCGCCGTGCTGCCGTTCGTAGACATGAGCGGCGACCTGGAAAACGAATACCTCGGCGACGGCCTCGCCGAGGAGTTGCTCAATGCGCTGGCCGGTGTGGATGGCCTGAAGGTCGCTTCTCGCACCTCGACGTTTGCATTCAAGGGCACGAACGTCGGCGCGACGGCGATCGGCGACTCGCTCGAAGTCGCGACTGTCCTGGAGGGGAGTGTGCGCACCTCGCCGGACAGGCTGCGCGTCACGGCGCAGCTCATCGACGCCGACACCGGGTTCCACCTGTGGTCGGAAACCTACGACCGGGCCCCGGCGGATCTGCTGGACATCCAGGACGATCTCACGCAGCAGATCATGGCCGCGCTCGCGGTGCAGCTGGCCCCCGTGACTGCGGACGGCGAGCGGCCGGTCGTCCAGCGCGGAACCGAGAATCCCGAAGCGTACGACTACTTCCTCCAGGGCCGGTTCTTCTGGAACAAGCGGACTGGCGAAGACCTGGATGTCGCCGTGGGTCTGTTCGAAAAGGCGATCGAGGCGGATTCGAACTTCGCGGCAGCGTACGCGGGGATCGCCGACGCCCGTGCGGTTCCGGCGGGGTGGAATGACGATCCGGGAATGGCCCTCGACACGGCCGAAGCGTACGCGCGCCGGGCTCTCGAGATCGATCCGACCCTGGCCCAGGCGCACACGGCACTGGCGTACACGCAACTGATGGACCTGGACCTGGAGGCTGCCGAGGCGAGCTTTCGCCGGGCGATCGAGCTCGATCCGGGCTATCCGACAGGGCACCAGTGGTACGCGGAAGTCCTGATCGCCACCGACCGCGATGATGAGGCCCTGAGACAGCTCAGGCTCGCGGAGTCGCTCGATCCGACGATGATCATCCGCTGGCACCTGGGAAGAGCGCTCTACCAGACAGGGCACTTCGAAGAGGCGATCGACCAGTTGCGCCCGCTTGCCGTAGAGGATGGAGGATACCGGGGTCCGGCAGCCGCTTACATCGCACAATCGTATGAATTGCTGCTTGACTATGACGCGATGATCTCTGCGTACGAGTCCGTCGGTTACCCTGACGAGATGGCCCAGGAGGCTCGGGATTCGCTGTCGGTACTCGGCCCGCAGCAGTTTCCGGCGTATTCGGCCCGACAGGCACAGAGGTTCGTGGAAGAGGTCACCGCGGGAAGTCCGCTCGCCGCCGACCGGGGCGTCCTGTTCGTGCCGGCCCGCGCCTGGGCGCTGGCCGACCCGGATCGATCACTCGACTTCCTCGAGCAGCTGGCCGCCGATCCGAACGATGTGAATTCGAGGGTGTCCTGGTTCGAAGTGATCGTGGATCCGGCCTTCGACTCGGTTCGCGAGAATCCCCGGTATGGGGTCCTGATGGAGGCGTTCGGGATGTAGATCTGCGTGCGCACCGCTCAGGCGTCGCCTCGATACCTGTCCTTCCTTGCCCAATGCCGCCCGGCGCGGCGATCTTTGCCGCAATGTCAGACGACCAGTCCTATCAACGATTCTTCGCTGAACTGAAGCGGCGAAAGGTGTTCCGCGTCGCAGCGGTGTATGGCGCCGTCGCGTTCGTGGTGCTGCAGGCAGCTGACATCCTCGTTCCCGCGCTGGCCCTGCCCGATTCTCTGATGCGCGGAATCGCCTTGATCTCAGTGCTGCTTTTCCCGGTCGCTGTGGTCCTGGCCTGGGCATTCGAGGTGACACCGGACGGCGTGCGTCGCACGGACGATGCGGAGGCCGGTGAGATCACCCAGATGATCGCCGAGCCTGCCTCCCGGCGCTGGCCTTCCGGTCTGTTCGCAGTGGTCGGAATTCTTGCCCTCGCGACCGCGGCCTGGCTCACGCTGCGCCCGGACGACCAGGGCGGATCCTCCCCAGGCGCCGGTCCGGAAGCACCGGTTGCCGCCGCGACGGATACAGACGTCGGATCGGACCGGGGGGTTCGGCTGGCGATTACTTCCGTCGACGAAGACCCGCGCCCGTCGATCGCCGTGATGCCGTTCTCGGATCTCAGTGCAGCAGGCGATCAGCAGTATTTCGGCGACGGGATGACCGAGGAGATTCTCAACGCCCTGGCCCGCATCAAGGGCCTGAGGGTCGCGGCTCGCACCTCGACCTTCGCCTACAGGGACGCGAATCCGACGATCGACCAGATCCGGGAGGACCTGGGAGTCGACGCACTTCTCGAGGGAAGCGTGCGCCGCGACGGCGATCAACTTCGGATCACGGCACAGCTGATCGAGACCGAGACCGGGTTTCACCTGTGGTCGGATACGTACGACCGCTCCGTCGACAACGTGTTCGCCATCCAGACCGAGATCGCTGAGTCGATCGCGGAAGAGTTGAAAGTCTCGCTGGGACTCGAAGCCGGGCAGGGACTTGTCGTCGCGACTCGTGACCTGACCGCGTACGACCTGTACTTACAGGGCCGGGCGCGCATGCGTGATCGTGGCCCCGGAGTGCAGGAGGCGATCGAGCTGTTCGAGGCGGCGGTGGCCAGCGATTCGAGCTATGCTCCGGCCTGGGCGAGCCTTGCGGAGAGCTATACGCTGCTTCCGCATCACCTGGGCACTGCACCTGACTCAGCAACGGTTGCCGACGCGTTCGCCGCCGCCGAGTCGGCCGCCCGGCGGGCACTGGCCATCGATCCAAACAACGCCTCGGCGCGTGTCGCGCTCGGAAACATCCGCCGGGACTCGTGGCGCTGGGACGAGGCGGCGGAGCAGTACCTGCGGGCTCTTGAGCTCGAGCCCGACAATGTGGAGGCGCAGCACCAGTATGCCGAGTATCTGTATGGCGTCGGGCGCATCGTCGAGGGGCTGAGAACCGCCGAGCATGCCCAGTCGCTCGACCCGCTGTCGGGCATCAGGATGGCAGTCGTGGCTGGCGGGTACTGGCTGAACGATGACTGTGAACAGGCGATCGAGATCGGCGAAGTGGCCCTCGAGCGAACCCCGAGCCTGTTCGTGGTTCAGGTGATCATCGTGGGCTGCTATTTCCATCTGGGGGATCTGGAGGCATCCAGCGACGCGGCGATTCGGTACTGGGCCGAGTCGAAGCAGGACACGCTGAACGAGCTGGCCTTGCAGCAGGCTGTCCAAACCGGGGACGCTTCTCTGCTGCCCGAAGGGTGGAGCGACGGCCTGCCAGCCGATGTGTGGCTGACGCTGGGAGATACGGCCAAGGCCCTGGACAGACTGGAGCGGACCTCGCTCGATCCTCCGTTCTTCATACCGTATCACCTGTGGAACCCGACGGTCGACGGGCTGCACGGTACTCCGAGGTTCGAGTCCATCATGAAGCGGCTCAACCTCGAGGGTCGGACGCCGTTACGGACGGAGCGCTGACCCATGGTCGAGAGCGACGCACCTCCCGGCTACCGGCGCTTCTTCGCGGAAATGCGGCGGCGCCAGGTATTTCGCGTAGCCGGTGTGTATGGAGCCACGGCTTTCGTGGTCCTGCAGGTCGCGGAGCTGCTGGGTCAGGGGCTCCGGCTTCCCGACACCTTTCTCACGGTCGTCACCGTGCTGGCGATCGTCTGTTTCCCGATCGCGCTGGTGATGTCGTGGGCGTACGAGCGCACGCCAGACGGAGTGCAGCGCACGGATATGCTGACGAGCGGTGAGGTGAACGAACTGGCCGCCCTGCCGGCGATCCGGCGCTGGCCGGCCGGGATCGTTGCGTTCGTCGGGGTCGGGATGTTTGCGGTCGGGCTGTGGCTCACGCTGGATCGCCCGGGCGACGCGGGGTCTGCCTCCGAGCCAGGGGCCGCTTCGCTGGAAGCGATCAGCGATCCGAGATCTCCGTCGATTGGGCCTGGTGCGCAGGAGGAGCTGGTTCCAGGTGCTGCTCCTGCTTCCGCGACCGGCGGCGCCGAAACCGTAGCAGGCGTCGGCGACGGTGCAGTCGCCCCGACTACCTCGATCGCAGTCCTGCCGTTCGTCAACATGAGCGATGACCCGGCCGACGCCTACTTCAGCGATGGCCTGGCGGAGGAGATCCTCAACCTCCTCGCGCAGTCGCCCGATCTGCAGGTCACGGCGCGCACCTCTTCGTTCGCGTTGCGCGACAAGCAGGAGGATGTGCGGCGGATCGGGGAACTGCTCGGTGTCGCGCACGTGCTGGAGGGAAGCGTGCGCAGGTCCGGGAACCGGGTCCGGGTAACGGCACAGTTGATCGACACATCGAATGGCTTTCACGAGTGGTCGGAGACCTACGACCGAGAGCTGAACGACGTGTTCGCGATCCAGGACGAGGTATCCGGGGCGATCGCGGAAGCCCTTCAGGTGACGATCGCCGGTGGATCCAGCCCGGCGGTCGCGCAGCGCCGGACGGCTGATCTCGAGGCCTACGACTACTACCTGCTCGGCCGGCACGCCTGGGCGAGTCGAACCGGCGAAGGGATCGAATCGGCCCTCGACTACTTCGAGCGGGCGATCGATGCGGATCCGAAATTCGGCCTTGCCTGGTCCGGGCTGGCCGATGCCCTGGATGCGTACGCCTACTTTGTCAGTGGGGACTCTCGCGAGGTGGTGGACAGGGCCCGGGCGGCGGCCAGCAGGGCCGTCGAGCTAGCCCCGAATCTCGCCGAGGGACATGCCAGCGTCGGACTGATCGCGATGGAATTCGACTGGGACTTCGACGCCGCCGACCGGGCGTTCACCCGCGCCCGTGAGTTGAATCCGGGCTACCTGCCCGGCTGGCACTGGGCCGCGGATCTGGCAACGATCCTCGGGGACACGGATACAGCGATAGCATTCGGGCGAAGGGCTACCGAGGTGGATCCGGTGTCACCGTTGAGCTGGTGGGCGCTCGGCGCCGCCCTCGCGGTTCACGGGGAGCTGGAAGAAGCGCTGGTCTCGACCCGGCGCGCGGCGGACCTTGCACCCGGGGCAGGGCCGATCAACGTGACGAACCTGACGCTGTCGCTGCTTGCGGAGGACTGGACGAAAGCACGCGGATTCGCCCCCTACGCAGGCTCCGCTGTCGGGCTCTCGAATCCGCTCCGAATGGTCGAGCTCGTCGAAGCCGTGCAGCATCCGACGCCCGCAACTCTCGCTGCTGCGCGCGATCTGCTGCAGGAGATCGAACGGAACGGCGGAACGAGCATATCCAGTCTGGCCGAGATGTACGGGTTGATCGGTGATCGCGGTGTGGCTCTGGCGCTCACCGAGCAGTCGTACGAGATGCGGAATCCGGAAGTCGTGTGGATCGGAACCTGGGTGGGCCTCGATTTCCTCCGCGGAGAGCCGCGGTTCGATGCGATCGTCGAGGAGCTCGGCCTGCCGAATGGTGGGCCGGGCTACCAGAGGAGTCAGCAGTGAGGGAACCCCGATCGTGATCGAGACCGGCGCGTGAGCGAACCTCGCTCCTACCAGCGGTTGTTCGCTGAGCTCAAGCGGCGGCACGTGTTCCGCGTCGCCGCCGTGTACGGCGCGACGGCGTTCGTGGTGCTCCAGGTCGCCGATCTGCTCCAGGAGGCGCTGCGCCTTCCCGAGGCATTCCTCACTGGCACTACCGTGCTTGCCCTGCTCGGCTTCCCGATCGCGCTCGTGCTTGCGTGGGCGTTTGAGATGACGGCCGACGGCGTGACGAAGACCGCCGCGGCCACCTCGGAGGAAATTGATGAGATCGTGGCCCAGCCCGCGTCGCACCGCTGGCGCTCGGCGATCCTTGGTCTCCTCGGAGGCATCGCGATCGCCACGACCGGGTGGTGGGTGCTCGGCCCGCGGACGGTGTCCGACGGCGCAAACCGCTTGAATTCGCAAGTCACGCCCGATTCTGCATCGACAGCCGCCTCCCGCTCCCAGCCCGACGTATATCTGGCGTCGCTCGCCGTTCTGCCGTTCGCGAATCGCAGCGCCAATCCCGAGAACGAGTACTTCACGGACGGAGTGCACGACGACATTCTCACGGAGCTGTCCCGAATCGAGGACCTGAAGCTCATTTCGCGGACCTCGGTGATGCGCTACAGGAATACGGACACGAGCATCCGGGACATCGGCCACGAGTTGGGCGTCGCCAACGTCCTCGAGGGAAGCGTGCAACGCTCAGGTGAACGTGTGCGGATCACCGTGCAGCTCATCGACGCGGAGACCGATGACCATCTGTGGGCCGAGACCTACGACGAGGAGCTGACAACGGCCAATATTTTCGCGATTCAGACTGACGTCGCGCAGAGAATCGCGGCCTCACTCGCGGCGACGCTCGTCACCCCCGACCGGGCCGTAAATCGACCGCCGCCCACGGAAAGCCTGGAGGCCTATGATCGGCTCACCGAGGCCCGGTTCCTCCTGGCATCCCGGCAGGGGGAGAACATGCTGCGGTCGGAGGGACTATTTCGTCAGGCGATCGCAATCGACTCGATGTATGCCCCGGCGCACACCGGACTCGCAGAGTCGCAACTCATTCTCTATTCCTGGGACATGCGGACGCTCGACGAGATCGGACCTGTCGTGGAGACCTCCCTGAATCGGGCCCTGACACTCGATCCGCTGCAGGGCGAGGCACATACGGCTCGCGCGCTTTACCTGCGAATCCTGGGTCAATTCGAAGAATCGGAACGGGAGTGGAAGCGGGCGCTCGAACTGGCTCCGGCGCACGCCAATGCGCACCACTGGTACGGGATCATGCTGTGGGAACTGGGGCGATTCGAGGAGTCCCGGGTCGAACTGCGACGGGCCCTCGCTCTGGATCCGTTGTCACGAATCATCAATACGAATACGGGGCTCGGCGAGTACTTCGCTCGGGATTACGAAGCCGCGATCGCCCAGTACCAGAGATCGCTGGAGCGGTTTCCCGAGTTCGACTACACCTGGGTCCTGCTCGGAACCGCCTATTCGGCGAACGGTCAGGACGACGAAGCGATCCAGGCGGCGCGCCGGGCGCTGGAAATCTCCCCGGGGGATTTCAACTGGACCCTCGGCCTGGCATACGTTTTGGCGCGAGCGGGTCAGGAGGAGGAAGCCCGTCGGCTCATCGCTGCCACTCCGGATGGAGACCCCACTCGCATCGCTCTGGTGCGGGTGGCGCTCGGAGACTACGAAGAGGCCCTCAGGTTGCTGGAGGTGGCAATCGAAGCAGGGTCGCCCTTCGTCACCGAGCTCGGCGACCCCGGTTACGATCCGATCCGGAGAGACGCCCGGTTTCAGGCAGCGATGCGGCGCGTCGGACTGAAATCCGGCCCGGAGATTCAATGAACGTGAGACTGAGAGCCGCCCCGCCGCAGTAACGATGGCTCCGTTCGCCGTTCGGTGTACCCTTCGGACCGCCGTTGCCCGGTTTTCGAAGCGAGGCGATCTTGGGGGCCATGTCCCGAACCCCTTCCTACCAGCGGTTCTTCGCGGAACTCAAACGCCGAAAGGTGTTCCGGGTCGCGGCCGCCTACAACGCGCTTCCCGCGTGGACCGATTATCCGGCCCGTGAAGGTGGTCAGCGCTCCGAACTCGCCGCCCGTCGGGCCCTGGAGCTGGATCCGGACAACGCCGAGGCCCTCTATACGCTCGCCACGACGCGATTCGAATTCTACCAGGCTTTCGACGAGGCGGAGGGGCTATTCAGCCGCGCGATGCAGCTGGATCCCGATTATCCGAGCGGACTGACGTGGTTCGGACAGTTGCGCTGGAGACAGGGCCGGTTCGAGGAAGGGCTCGAGTGGACGGAGCAGGCCGTAGAACTGGACCCGCTCTCCCTGCACGCAATTCACTCCGACGTGCAGGTCTTGCTGTCGCTCGGCCGGTGGACGGAGGCCCTCGCCGAATTCGATCGCGCGCTTGCCTTACAGCCCGACTTCAATCCGGCGCTACTGACCTCATCTTACGCCCTGGCTCGTCTCGGCGAATGGGGAGAAGCGGAAGCACGGTTGCGGCGGGGATTAGCGGCATGCGGCAGACCTGCCGGTGCGGAACTGGCTCGCGACGTCATAGCCGGAGTTCGCGACCCGTCGGACCATGAGCAAACGAGCGCGGCCGTGTTGCGTCTGCTGGAGCCCCCGGCGGCCTTCCAGTATCCGTTGGCGGTCGAATGGCTGCTGCTGGTCAATGATCGGCAGGCTGCGCTGGACTTGCTCGAACGATCGATCGAGGAGAACCCGGACTCACCCCAGAGAATCCTGTCGATCGTCGGTATCGAGAAGCTGGTCGGCGAACCCCGGTTCGCGGCGCTGGTCGAATCCGTCGGAATGAGCGAGTACCTGGACAACCTCGAGGAATGAACCGGCCGGCCCGGGCCTGGCTCCTGCCGCACACGGCGCGGATCGCGCGCGCCGCGGCCCGGATCTTCTATCGAGTCCAGGTCGAAGGAAGCACGCCGCCGCAGACGGGACCGGTCCTGTTCGTCGCCAACCATCCCAACTCGCTGGTCGATCCTGTTCTGGTGACGGCGGCAGCCGACCGCCCTCTCCAGTTCCTGGCCAAGGCGCCCCTGTTCGAAGAACGGCTCGTCGGCCCCCTGGTGAGGGCAACGGGGTCGATCCCCGTCTACCGGCGGCAGGACGATCCGGACCTGGTGGACAGGAATTCCAGCGTGTTCGAAGCCGTGCACGCTGCCCTGGCCGGCGGAGCTGCCGTCGGGATCTTCCCCGAAGGGCTGAGTCACTCGGAGCCCTCGATCGCGAGGTTGCGCACCGGTGCCGCCAGGATCGCGCTCGGCGCCGCGGAACGCGCTGATACGATCGTGTCGATCGTTCCGGTCGGGATCGTCCTGCGGCAGAAAGACCGGTTTCGCTCGAAGGCGCTGGTGCTGGTCGGGCCTCAGGTTGAATGGGACGATCTGCACGGACGCCCCGAGGAAGATGTCGGTGCCGTTCGGGAATTGACGGACCGAATCGAACAGGCGCTGCGGGATGTGACGATCAATCTCGAACGCACCGAGGACGGCCCGGTGGTCGAGTGTGCCGAATCGGTGTTCGCAGCGGAGTTCGACCTCGAACGGGCATCGAAGGACAAGATCCGGCGGATGCGGCAGGCGACCGAGACACTTCGGAGGATCAGACACGAGAATCCGGCAGCGGCTGCCGAACTCTTCGCTGATCTCCAGGAGTTCGCCGACTCGCTGGCGGTGCTCGGATTGTCGCCCCGGAGCCTGGAGGCGGTGGCCCGGCCTCGAGCGGCCGTGAAGTGGTCGGTGCAGACTCTCATCTTCTTCCTCGCCGGCGCGCCGGTCGCGTTCGTCGGTCACGTCCTGTTTCTCGTTCCGTATCAGCTCACCGACTGGTTCTCCCGGCGGCCGGGCCTTCCCCGCGATATCCGCTCGGCGCGCAAGCTCCTGGGTGGGGGAGCGCTCTACCTGATCTGGTGCGCGTTGCTCTCGGCTCTCGCTGGCTGGCTGTTCGGGATACCGGGCGGCATCGCCGCCGCTGTGACCCTGCCCCTGCTTGCGGTGATCACACTTGCCGTTCGCGAACGCTGGCGGGATGCGAAACGCGATTTCCGGCGCTACTTCGTCCTCAGGCGAACTGGAGATGTTCGAGGCCGACTGCTCGACCGGCGGCGGGAGCTGGCCGGGGAGCTCGAGCAGCTCCGCCTGGAATTCTCGGGCGAAGGCTGACGCGCGGGCTCGAAGGTTGCCCTATCGTACCCATTCTGCCGATCTTCTCGCCCATGTCAGAGACTTCCGCACACCAGCGTTTCTTCGCCGAACTCAAGCGGCGCAAGGTATTCCGTGTCGCCGCCACGTACGGGGCGGTGGGTTTCGTCATCCTGCAGGTCGCGGAGCTGATCGCTGACGGGCTTCAGCTGCCGCCTGCGGTCCGGACCACCATCACGATTGTCGTCTTGCTCGGCTTTCCCGTCGCGGTCGTCCTGGCCTGGGTCCTGGAGCGGAGTCCCGAGGGTGACCTGCAACGCACGCCGGATGCGCAATCAGGCGAGATCGAGCGCATCGTCTCGGAGTCCCGATCCGGGCGCTGGCCCGCCGGCCTGGCAGCGCTCGCCGGGACAGCGTTGCTGATCGCCGGGGGATGGTGGGCGTTCGACCGAATCGGCGGAGACTCGCAGGCCGAGTTGGACACGCAGAGTGCAGCTGTCTCCGCGGCCGATCGGATCGCCGACCCGGGTGTTCCGGCCGGTGGCAACGGCGTCGTGATCGTTCCGTTCGCGGTCCAGGGGAGCCCGGACGTTGCGTACCTCGGCGAGGGAATGGTGAGCCTGCTCGGTACCAAGCTGGACGGCGCCGGAGCCCTCCAGACCGTCGACGCTCGCGCCGTGATGCACACGATGGAACGGGAGGGTCTGGAGGCAGGCGACGCTGCTTCCGGGGCACAGGCCGCGGCGGAGTTCGGGGCGCGCTATTACGTGGTCGGAAACCTCGTCGAGCTTGGCGGGCGGATGCAGATCACGGCGGCGCTGTATGACGCCGAACGCGATGGCGCCCCGACCGGTGAGGCAAGCGTCCAGGGCACCGAGGACGAGATGTTCGAGCTGGTGGATCAGCTGGCCGCCGAACTGCTCTCAGGTCTGTCCGGCGGCCCCGCAGCCCGAGTCCGGCGTATCGCGACCGTCACCACGGAGAGTCTCCCGGCGCTCAAAGCGTTCTTCGAGGGGGAGGAGCAGTTTCGCCGTGGCCAGTTCGCGGCGTCTGTCGCGAGTTTCCAGCGCGCCGTCGAGGAGGACAGCACCTTCGCCCTGGCGCATTATCGCCTGAGCATCGTCGCTGAGTGGGCGCTGCTGGATGCCGTGTCCGACGCATCGGCACAGAACGCGATCAGGTGGGCGGATCGACTCGCGCCGCGCGACCGCCGCATGCTCGATGCCTACCTGACCCGCCGGTTGGGCGACAATCAGGGGGCGGCGGAGGCCTACCGATCGATTCTCGGAAGTCACCCGGACGAGATGGAAGCCTGGCTAGACCTCAGTGAAGTCCTGTTTCACTCGAATCCGCTGTACGGGCGCTCGTTCACGGAGTCCCGGGCCACGCTGGATCGGGTCATCGAATTCGATCCGAATCACTCCACGGCGCTGATTCACCTGGCGCGCCTGGCCGCTTACGCACAGGAACTCGACCGACTCGACTCGCTGGCCGGGCGGTTCATAACCCTCAACCCCGATCCCGGCCGCACGCTGGAAATCGAAACTCTGCAGGCGTACTCGCGTGGCGACTCCGCGAAGATTGCTGTGATCGAGACGCGCCTCCCATCGGCCGACGATGTCGGGCTGGTCCTGTCCGCCTGGAGCGTCGCCACCTTTCCGCACGAGATCGACGGCGCAGAGCACATAACGTCCGAACTGGCGGCGTCGAATCGCAGCTTCGAGGCTCGTCAGCTCGGATTCAGGTGGCTCGCGTACATCGAGCTGGCCCGCGGGAAGTGGATCGCCGCAGAGCGGAATCTCGCCGAACTCAGGCGAATCGCCCCGGGAGTCGGACTCGAGGTAGAGGCTGCCGTGTCGACGATGCCGTTTGTTCCCGTGACAGAAGCGGAGCTGTCCGACATCGCCGACCGACTGGAGGCGCTCGACCCTGCCACGATTCGGCCGAGCGGAAACCCGAGTGTCGTGTTCAGCTCGCACGACGAGCTGCACCCGCTGATCCGCGAATACCAATTGGGACTGCTGCGGGCCCGGCTTGGACAGGCGGATGCTGCGCTCCGCCACGCCGAGGCACTGAAGGAGACGGAGCTTCCGTCCACCTCGGGCAGCCTGGCGGCCGACCTGTCTCAGTCGGTGCGAGCCGCGGTGCTGTATGAAGAGGGGCGTCTCGAGGAAGCCCTCGACGAGCTCACCGGGGCGCGTCACGATGCCTGGTACGGTCAGACGATGGTCTCGCCGCTGTTCTCGAGGGTCGGGCAGCGGTTCTTGAGGGCGGAGATCCTGTTCGAGCTCGGTCGATACGACGAGGCCGTGCAGTGGTATACGACAATCGGGGAGATCTCGCCGTCAGGTCTACCATACAGGTCCGTAGCGCTGCTCCGGATGTCCGAGATCGCCGAGGCGAAGGGCGACACGGAGAGCGCGGCGTCCTACCGAGCGGCGTTCCAGGAGCTCTGGTCCGACGCCGACCCGGAGATGCTGGCAGAGGTGTCCGGGTGACCAAAGGTCCGAATCGGGCTGCGGACGGCACACAGCCGTCCGGCTCGGGCTACCAGAGGTTCTTCGCCGAGCTCAAGCGTCGGAAGGTGTTCCAGGTCGCCGCGGTGTACGGAGCTGGAATGTTCGGCGTATTGCAGGGCGCCGATGTCCTTGTCGATGCCCTTTTTCTCCCCGAGTCGCTTGTAACGGTCGCTGCGGTGCTCGGGCTGCTCGGCTTTCCCATGGCTCTGTTCGTGGCCTGGGTGTTCGAGCGCTCGCCCGACGGGCTGGTTCGGACTGAAGACGCCGCGCCAGGCGAACTGACGCAGATCATCGAAGCGCCCCCGGCCAAGCGATGGCCGGTCGGACTGGCCGCGGCGGCCGGAACGGCGCTGCTGCTCGTGGGGACATGGCTGGTGCTGGGTCGGCCGGCGGCGGACCCGGCCGGACAGACGGGTTCGATCGAGGCATCTGAGGCAGGGACTCCCGCTGGGGCGAATGACGCAGCTTCCGACCTCTCGATCGCCGTGCTCCCGTTCGAGGACATGAGCGAGGCGGGAGACAAGGAGTACTTCTCTGACGGCCTGTCCGAGGAGCTGATCGACGCCCTCGCCCGCGTGGACAATCTGCAGGTGGCGGCACGGACCTCGTCATTCGCATTCAAGGATGGCTCTGCCGACATTCGTACGATCGCTGATTCGCTGGGGGTGGCAAATGTGCTGGAAGGAAGCGTGCGTGCCTCGGGCGATCGTCTCCGCATCACCGCGCAGCTGATCCAGGCCTCCGACGGCTTCCATCTATGGACCGAGACGTATGATCGTGAACTCACGGATGTGTTCGAGGTTCAGGAGGAAATCGCGGAGGCGATCGCCTCCGCGCTACTAGGCACGCTCGGACTCGAGCACGGCGCCGATTTCAGTGTCGCTCGCACGGATATCGAGGCGTACGAGCAGTACCTGCTCGGTCGGGCCTTCGTCAGCCAGCGGGGCGACGCGCTGCACCGCGCAGAGGACCACTTCCGGGCGGCGCTGGCCATCGACTCGATGTACGCT
>Ga0316193_10001495_pt1 | contig 15809 bp, 14 predicted proteins | sample MerIslsedime2_MG_FD_207735 | JGI IMG/M metagenome (GOLD analysis project Ga0316193, IMG submission 207735) | Coastal sediment microbial communities from Maine, United States - Merrow Island sediment 2 | ecosystem: Environmental > Aquatic > Marine > Coastal > Sediment | place: USA: Maine...
CCACCTCGACGTCCCCATCGCATTGGGGATCGTCCTCGCCTTCGCAGGTTCGACCTATTCCTTCTTCTTCGCGTCGGGGCACGCGGCCTACATCGATACGCTCACCGTGTTCGTCGCACTGATGCTGGCAGGCCGTTGGCTTCAGCAACGCATGCTGGAACGCAATCGCGCGCAGCTTCTCGCCGACGACGGCACGGAGAGTCTGCTCACGCGCGAGGTCAAAGACGGGGTCGTGCGCATCGTACATTGCATCGGTGTGGCGAAGGGAGACCGCCTGCTGATCGCCCCCGGAGACCTCGTTCCGGTGGAGCTTCGCGTGCTCGACCAGGCGGCGAGTTGCTCGCTCGACTGGATCGATGGCGAGAGCCGGCCGCGCCGCTTCGAAAGCGGGGATGCCGTGCCTGCCGGGGCGTTCAACGTCGGCACGCAGGCCTTCTCCGGCATCGCGAACACCGACTTCGCCGCCTCGTCTTTGGTGGGGCTGCTCGGCAGCGACCCGGCCTCCAAAGGCGACGGCCCCTTGGCCACGCGGTGGTGGTCTCAGCTCTCGCGATATTACGTCATCGGCGTCGTCACTCTCGCCGCCGCTGGCATCAGCTACTGGTGGTGGCGAACTGGAGAGCCGCTCAGGGCCATCGAAGTAGGTACCGCGGTATTGGTCGTCACCTGTCCGTGCGCCTTCGGGATCGCGGCACCGCTCGCCTACGAGCTCGTGCTCACCCAGCTACGCCGCGCTGGCATCTTCGTGCGCGTGGGCGACTTCCTCGACCGTGTGCGGGCGATGACGCGCGTCGTCTTCGACAAGACCGGCACGCTCACGACCGGTATGCTCGAGGTCGTCAACCTGGCGGCGCTCGAAACGCTGTCCGACGACGAGATCACCCTGCTCTACAGCATGGCCGCCCGCAGCGCCCACCCGAAAAGCGTGGCGGTCCGGCGCGCCCTCGAAGGACACCCAGCCGCTCGCTTCAGCGAGCTCGAGGTCGAGGAGCAGACGGGCTACGGAGTCAGCGCCGCCGAGCGCGGGCGTCGGTACAGGCTGGGTGCGCCCAGTTGGGCCGCTCCCGGTGCCATGGGTGATGGTGACGTCGTGTTTTCGATCGACGGCGAAGTCCTCGCCGCCCTGCGCACGGACGAGCAGCTGCGCCCAGGCGCCCGTGCCGAGATCGACAGGTTGCAGAGCGACGGCTATCAGCTCGCAATCCTGAGCGGCGATACCCCCTCACGCGTGCTCGACCTCGGCGCGAGCTTAGGCATGCCCGAGGACGTGTGCATCGGCGGTCACGACCCTGAACACAAGGCAAGCTACGTCCGAGAGCACGACCCGGCACAGACTTTGTTCGTGGGCGACGGACTGAACGACCAGGTCGCCATGAGAGAAGCGGCCTGCTCGGGCACGCCGGCAGTGAATCGACCCTTCATGGCCTCCCGATGTGACTTCTACTTCGTGTCCCCGGGCTTGCATCCGGTGGCGCAAGTTCTGCGCGCCTCCGATATGCTCGCGCACGTGGTGCGCCGCATCCTCGCCTTCGCAATCGCTTACAACGTGGTCGCCGTATCGCTTGCGATGGCAGGATTGATGAGGCCTTGGGTCGCAGCTGTGCTAATGCCGCTCAGCTCGCTCGTCACGCTCGCGTACACCGTGATGATGCTGGCGCAGAAGAGGCTCCAATGGAGATCTTGATCTTACTGATTTTCGTTTGTGTGGTGCTGGTTGGCGTCGCCGTGGCGTTCTTCGCGTGGACCGTGCGGCAGGGCACCTTTGATCAAGCCGATCGCCTTGCCCTGCTCCCGCTTGACGATGAAAAGCCGATGACCCCAACGACGGAGAGGGAAGAGGACGAGGATGGAAACTCAGCGGATCGTTTATAACGACAGGGTCGTTCGCCACTTTGTATGGGCGTCGGTGTTGTTTGGCATCGTCGGCATGCTGGTCGGAATCATCATCGCCCTGCAGTTGGCGTTCTGGCCCGCGAACCTGCCCCCGTTCTTGTCGTTTGGCCGCTTGAGGCCGTTGCACACCAACGCGGTCATCTTCGCGTTCGTCGGCAACATGCTCTTTGCGGGCATCTATTACTCGACGCAGCGACTGACGAAGGCGCGATTAGCGTCCGACATCTTATCCGCCATTCATTTTTGGGGTTGGCAGCTGATCATCGTTGCCGCGGCGGTCAGCCTCCCGCTCGGCTTCACGACCGGTAAAGAATACGCGGAGCTCGAGTGGCCGATCGACATTTTGATCGCCCTGATCTGGGTCGTGTTCGCCGTGAATTTCTTCTGGACCCTGGGCAAACGGCGCGAGAAACATCTGTACGTCGCGATTTGGTTCTACATCGCGACCATCATCACCGTCGCGGTGCTGCACATCGTCAACAGCTTCGAGGTCCCGGTCGGCGCTTTCAAGAGCTACTCGGTCTTCGCAGGCGTCCAGGACGCACTAGTGCAGTGGTGGTACGGCCACAACGCGGTCGCCTTCTTCCTGACCACGCCGATTCTCGGCATCATGTACTATTTCCTGCCGAAGGCAGCGGAACGGCCGGTCTTCTCGTACCGCCTGTCGATCGTCCACTTCTGGGGTCTGGTCTTCCTTTACATCTGGGCCTGTCCTCACCATCTGCTCTACACGGCCTTGCCCGATTGGGCGCAGAGCCTCGGCATGGTCTTCAGCTTGATGCTTTGGGCGCCGAGCTGGGGCGGCATGTTGAACGGCCTGCTCACCCTCCGAGGCGCATGGGACAAGCTACGCGCCGATCCGGTGCTGAAGTTCTTCGCGGCTGGCGTGACCTTCTACGGGATGAGCACGTTCGAAGGCCCGCTCCTGAGTATCAAGAGCGTGAGCGGCCTCGCGCACTACACGGACTGGATCATCGGTCACGTGCACGCGGGCGGCCTAGGCTGGAACGGCCTCATGGCGGCGGGTATGTTCTACTGGCTGGTTCCCAGGCTCTACGGCACGAAGCTCCACTCCCGCGGGGCAGCGAACTTCCACTTCTGGATCGCGACGGTCGGCATCCTTCTCTACGTCATTTCGATGTGGGTTGCGGGCATCACGCAGGGTCTCATGTGGCGCGCCGTGAGCGAAACCGGCGGGCTTCTCTACCCGAACTTCGTCGAGACCCTCCTGGCCATCAAACCGATGTACTGGGCGCGCCTCACGGGCGGCCTCCTTTACATCGGTGGCTTCATCCTGATGGCCTGGAACCTCATCAAGACCGCCAAGAGTGGCGCCGCAGTCGACGGCGAGCTCGAGGTGGCGGTGGTGACCGAGCCGCGCGAGCGCACCATCCCTTGGCCGAAGCTGCTCTTTGGTCAGCCCGTCATGGCTTCGATCATCGTGATGTCGCTCCTCTTCGGGATGGCGTTGTTCGACGGCTTCATGAGCACCGTGCTCGCGATCGCCGCAATCATGTGGGGCGTCGCCGCCATTGCCGTTGCGATGCGCGGTCGTGACGACGAGAAGGTCTCGTGGCACCACGCGCTCGAAGGGCGCGCCGGCGTATTCACGGTCTTGGTCGTGATTGGCGTGCTGGTCGGTGGTGTCGCCGAGATCATCCCGATGGTCATCTCGGTGCCCGAGTCGATTCGCACCACCAAGAACGTCCCGTACACACCACTCGAGCTCGAAGGCCGTGACGTCTTCCTTCGGGAGGGATGCTACACCTGCCACTCGCAGATGATTCGACCGTTCACCTGGGAAACCGCGCGCTACGGCGATGTTTCCGTGATGGATGACTCGATCTTCGACCATCCGTTCCAGTGGGGCTCTCGCCGCATCGGGCCGGACCTGGCACGCGTCGGCGGCAAGTACGCGGACGTATGGCACTACAAGCACATGATCGACCCGCGCGAGATTTCGCCGGGCTCGAACATGCCGCCGTATCCGCACCTCTCGAAGGAAACGATCGACTTCGCTGCAACGGCGGTGAAGCTCCGGGCCATGCGGAACGTCGGCGTTCCGTATCGGGCCGACCAGATTCAGACGGCCGAAGAGAACGCACGCGCCGCGGCAGCGGCCATCGCCGCGGGCCTGGCCGAGAATGCAGGCGTCAGCGTCTGTGACGAGCCTACCGAGGGCTGCGAGCTCGTGGTCAACAGCCGCATGGTGGCGCTGATCGCGTACTTACAGCGTTTGGGCCGCGTGCCTGAGGGCGAGTCCCTCGCCGCCGCGGACACGAAGGAGGCGGCACGATGAGACGCTTCGCCTCAGAATTCTTCGAACAGAGTCCTGTGCTGCTTTACCCAGTGCTCGCGCTGGTCCTGTTCTTCATCGTGTTTCTAGTCGTGGTCATTCGCGTGATGCGAATGAAGGCATCCGAAGCGGATCTCCGCGCGCGCATTCCGCTCGAAGACGAGTTGGAGGTACCCCATGAGTGAGGCCAAGCGAACCGACGAGATCCAAGGCGAGATCCTCCACGTCTATGACGACATCGAGGAAGCCGACAACAACCTCCCGACGTGGTGGCTACTCACATTCTACGGAGCGGTGGTCTTCGGTCTGGTCTACTGGTTCTACTTTCACGAGTACGCGATCGGGAAGCTACAGCCGCAGAAGTACGCAGAGGCGCAAGCCGCAGCCGAGGCCGAGAGAAGCATCGTCACGGACGAGTCGCTCGAAGCGCTGGCAGCGGACGAGAGCGCGATCGCGGCAGGCCAGGAGATCTTCATGGCGCAGTGCTTCGCCTGCCACGACGCGAAAGGTCAGGGCCGGGAGGGTCTCGGACCAAACCTGACCGACAAGTACTGGGTGCACGGCGGTGCGCCCACCGACATTCACGCGACGGTGACCAACGGTGTGGCCGCCAAGGGCATGCCGCCTTGGACTCCGATTTTGGGAGAAACAGGCGTGAACCAAGTCGTCGCGTACATCCTGACGATTCAGAACACCGAAATTCCCGGCAAAGCGCCGGAAGGCGACCTTTGGGAGCCCGGGGGGACGGTGGCAGAGGACGCCGGCAGCCCTAAAGACGCCGACAGCGGACCATGACCAGCAAGCTGCCGATCGTCGAAGAACATGCGAGCTCTCTTCGATCAGACGGCAGCCGTAACTATGTCCACCCCGCCGACGTAACGGGCCGCTTCACACGGCTCCGTAATGTCATCTTCACGGTCCTGATCGCGATCTACGTCGTCCTGCCGTTCGTGAAGGTCGGCGGGCATCCCGCGGTCTTCATCGACATCGTGAATCGCCGCTTCTATTTGTTTGGCGGCGTGTTCAACGCCCAAGACTTCTGGCTGGTCTTCTTCCTGCTGAGCGGAGTCGGGCTTGCTTTGCTGATCATGACCGCGATCAAGGGCCGCCTGTGGTGCGGCTACGCGTGCCCTCACACGGTCTTTCTCGAAGGGGTCTTCCGGCGCGTCGAGCGATGGATCGAGGGCCCCAGAGCCCAACGGCTGAGGCGAAACGCCGCCGGACTCTCCTTCGACAACTTGTGGCGCAAGCTGCTCAAGCACGCGATTTACATCGTCCTCGCGCTCCTGTTGTCACACGTCTTCATCAGCTATTTCGTGTCGCTCCCATCGGTGCTCGACATGGTGCAGCGGAACCCGGCCGAGCACCCGACGGCGTTCACCTGGATCATCGTGATGTCGGGCATCCTCTACTTCAACTTCAGCTGGTTCCGCGAACAGCTGTGTTTAATCATCTGCCCCTACGGCCGTCTACAATCGGCGATGACCGACCGCGACACGATGGTGATCGGCTACGACGGTAACCGTGGTGAGCCGCGCGGAAAGGCCAGCAATCCCGAAAACGGGGACTGCGTGGACTGCAAGCGCTGCGTAGTCGTCTGCCCGACCGGCATCGATATCCGCAACGGTCTGCAAATGGAGTGCGTGGGCTGCGCCGCCTGCGTCGACGCCTGCGACGAGATCATGGACAAAGTCGGGCGACCCGAAGGATTGGTCCGCTACGACTCGCTCAACGGCCTCGAGGGAAAGCCCAAGCACTTGGGGCGCCCCCGCCTGTTCTTCTACGGCGGGATCGCAACGCTTTGGCTGATCGGGTCCGTCTTTGCCTTTGCGCAGAGCTCAGCATTCGAGGCCAACGTCCTGCGGCACACGGGGGCGCCCTTTGTGGTCGTCGAAGGTCAGGTTCGGAACTCCATGCGGATCCACCTCGTCAACAAGACCGGCGACAAGCAAACGTTTGTCGCCGAGCCGGAGTCCGAGAGCGGAATCGAGTACATCATTCCGCAGAAGCGCGTCGAGCTCGAGTCGCTCGGAAGCACCTATCTTCCTGTCCTCGCGGTACTCCCAGCTGATCAGATGCGGCCCGACCTGAAGGTGCAGGTGACTATCTCGATCGAGGGGCGCGACGACCGGAAGTCCAGCCGCCTGGTCGAGGCACCATTCGTCGGCCCCGGCTCGTAACTGCTCGCCACCGCTCCGCGTTAGGGCACCGACATCACGATCGCGCCGCTCTTGTGCACGAGCTCGTGAGACACGCTGCCAAGCAGCGTCCGGGCGACCGCGCCCTTCCCGGTGGTGCCGCAGAGGATGAGGGGCGCGTCGATCTCGCGAGCCAGCGCGACGACCGCGTCAGCCGGATGGCCGATCACCGCGTGACATTGGATCGCGAGGTCGTCGCTTCGGACTGTACCGCAGGTCCGCAACTCGAGAAGCTGGCGCAGATCCTCGATCTCCTTGCTGGCGGCGGACGCATCGGACTCACGGGAGTCGAGCACCGTCACGACGTGAACTTCGGCTTTGAGCTGCCGGCCCATGAACACCGCCAGCTCGAAAGCACGGCGTGCCGGATCGGAAAAATCATAAGCCACAACCAAACGTGGAATCAGTGACACGGGTTATTCTCCATCCTTCGGCTTGTTGTCACACCGACCGCGCACCACCAGTACGGGGCACGGCGCGTGACGTACGACTCGTTCGGCGACGCTTCCAAGGAACGCTCGGGACAGCCCGCTTCGGCCATGGGAGCCGAGGATGACGAGGTCGGCGCCCTCGTCTTCAGCCATCTCAACCAGGGCTCTCCCCGGAGAAGGATGCTGAATGACGCTGAGCTCCACCTCCGGGACCCCCTTGAGAAGCTCGGCGGTCTTGCCGGTGAGGGTCTCGCGAATTGCTTCTTCGATCTCGACGCGAATGCTCCGCTCGAGGAGGTCCGGACGTGACCACACGACCGGCGGGACGTTCGGCGTTGGGTCGAACACATGAGTGACGAGCACGCGCGAGTTGAACATCTTGGCGTAGAGGGCCGCGGCCCGAAGAGCCTCGTCCGAGATATCGGAGAAGTCCGTGCCGACGAGAATCGTTTGTGGCTGGTCCATGGTTACCCTCTTCTCTATCAAGCTTCGTGCCAGGCGATTGACACGGCTTTTGGGCTGTAAGCATATCGAGGAAAGCGCAGGTTCTGCGAAAGATTCCGACAAGGCGCATAACTTGCGTGCCCGCGAAAGCGAAATGCTGCTAAACCGTTGGCGCAGTCCTTGCAGAACATCGAGTCACCCATGCCTTACGGGAGGACAACATGAGCGACAAACCGTTGATGCCCTCTGAGGTCCGACGAAAGGTGCTGAGTCAGCACCGGGAGATCGAGCAAATGCTCTCGGAGCTCGAAGCCGGCGTTGCCCAACTCGGTGCGGGCACCGTGGATGCCGCGCAGGTTAAGCGCGCGGCGTATGCCCTACGCGGGATCTTGGAGCTTCATATGAATTTCGAAGAAGCTCACATGGTGCCCGCGATCAACGAGGCCGACGGCTTCGGTCCTGAACGCGTCCGTCATCTACACGCCGAGCATGCCGAACAACGCCAAGAGCTGGATCGGCTGGTGGACGGGATTCGGGAGGCGAGCTCGCCGGACGGCCTCGTCTCGGGCGTGACCAAGCTCGCCAACATGCTGCGCATCGATATCGAAGAAGAGGAACGCGAGTACGTGAACGACAAGCTCCTTCGCGACGACATCATTCCAACGGACACCTTCGGCGGCTAATCGGCGCCGACTTTGAGGACGGAAGACTCCACATGCAGATCAAACAAATCCTAGTCCCTACGGATTTCTCGGAAAACGCTCAGCACGCCGTGAGCTACGCGGTCGAGCTGGCCAAGCGATGCTCCGCCAAGCTCCACCTCTTGCACACTCCGGTGATCCCGACCTACCTGCTCATGGACCTGTCGTACAGCCCGGGCCCGGAGGCGGTGACCCGCATCCTCAACGAGTCGCAGGATGCCCTCGATGAGCAAGCAAAAGTCGTCGCGGCTTCAGGCCTGGAGCACTTCACGGCGATCCGCGAAGGAACGGTCCACGAGGTGATCCGAGACTACGCCAAGGAGCATGATGTCGACTTGGTCGTCGTCGGGACCCACGGCCGCACCGGAGTCTCGAAGCTGATGTACGGCAGCGTGACGGAACGCGTCATCAAGACGGTCCACACGCCGATCATCGTCGTCCCTCCCGGCGGCGACGTGATGCCGAGCACGATCGTCATCTCCTTCGACTTCTCACCTCCGTCCAAGCGCGCCGCAGAGGTCGCACGCGCGATTCATGGCGTGTTCCACGGACCGCTGCACATGGTGCACTGCTACCTGGACGTCTGGGGCGAGTACACGGACCGGGGCGCCGTGGTTGGAGAGGCTGCGGAGAAGCGTCGCGAGGCGCTGCACCTCGGGCTCGAAGAGATGCTCGACACCGAAGCCAAGGAGCTCTTCTCGATCGACGCACAAGCGATCCAGACCCACCTCGTCACGGGCGACCCGGCCGAGGGCATCCTCCGGGTCGCTGAGGACGTTGGAGCAACGCTGATCTGCGCGGGCACGACCGGCAAGAGCGGCATCGAGCGCCTCCTCATCGGAAGCGTCGCCAGGCGACTCCTTCACGACAGCAAGGTCCCGCTGCTCCTCACCCACGACGACGCCCGGTAAAACCGATGCCGCGCATCGCCCACGGGGCTTTGGCTGAAGAGGTCTTGAATGAGCGCTCGGACAGCGCATAACGGGGGCGTCATGGTCGGGCGGGTGATCTTACTGGGGCTAGCGATTGCCGCGTGGAGCGGTTGCGACTGCGAGCCGAAGCGCGCCGCTCAGGATGCGGCAACCCCCGACGGCTTCGAGGAGGTCATGAAGGAGCATGCCGCACTCTCGGTCGTGGCACGCAACGCTCTAATTCGAGGGGACCTCCCGGTCGCCCAGCAGGCGATGCGCAAGCTCGCATTCTTCATGGAGCACGTTCCCTTCCCCGAGCAGGGCAAGGAGTACGCGCGAATCACCCGAGAGCTCGCGGAACAGGTTCGGGAGGCTGGAGACCTCGAAGAGGCGTGCATGGGATTCGCCCGACTATCGTACGCATGCGGGCAATGCCACCACGCATTGGACCGTGGCCCTCCAATTCAGCTCGAACCGACGCCCGAGGGCGAAGACCTGAGGATGCACATGCGACGGCACTATTGGGCGGTTGAACGGATGTGGGAGGCGCTACTGAGCGACTCGCCGACGACCTTCCAAGCGGCAGCCGGAATGCTGGCCGAGTCCCCGCTCCACGGGCCGCGAGCCCCCGATCGCGAGAGTCACCCGGGCGCGACCCGCCTGGGCTACGAGGTTCATGACCTTGCGTTCGCCGCCGCGGTCGAGGGCAAGGCGCGGGAAGACGAGTACATCCCGAAGCCGGGCAAGCCCGTCGAGGGCAAGCCAACCACACGAGCGCAGGCAGAGATTTTCGGGCGCCTTTTGTCCGCCTGCAACCAGTGTCATACCCTGGTCGACGTGAGGCCAGATCTGACACCCAAGAAGCGCAGGGGGGAAACACCGTGAACGCCCTATCCCGCGCGCTCATCCTAGGCGCCTGTATCGCGATCTTCGCCGCCGCCTGCGCGAGCGGCCGGGTTCGCGGGGGGCAAGGCACTGAAATGGGGCAAGCCGAGGAGTACCAGCCCGAGAAGAAGGTGGATCCTCCCACCGGCAACGCCGACAAAACATCAGCACCGCTGGAACCTATCGATACGTACCCGGTACTCGAAATCGATCTCGAGCGGCGTCGCCCACCAGCTGGACCGGGGCCGGAGCCCGAGCCAGAACCCACGGCAACACCCGAACCCGGGAACGACCCAGAATAGCCAAATCCAGATGTCCAAGCTCTGCTCCGCCAACGAGGCGGTCAACCACATCCGCTCCAATCAACGTGTGTTCGTTCACGGAGGCGCCGCAACCCCCATCGCCCTGGTGGACGCCCTCGTCGAGGAGGCGAACCGTCTTCGCGATGTCGAGCTGATCCACCTCCACACCTCAGGTGACGCGAGCTACGCCAAGCCGGAGTATGCGCGGTCGTTTCGCGTGGCGAACCTGTTCGTCGGTCACAACATGCGCCACCAGCTCGATGGGGATCGCGTCGACTATCTGCCGTGCTTTCTCTCCGAGATCCCGCATCTGTTCCGTTCGGGGCGCCGGGCGCTCGACATCGCGCTCGTTCAGGTGTCGCCGCCGGACAAGCATGGCTATTGCAGCCTCGGCGTGTCCGTCGACGTTGCCCGCGCGGCCGTCGACTCCGCGAAGGTCGTGATCGCTCAGGTCAATCATCACATGCCCCGGGTGCACGGCGACGGCTTCGTGCACATCGACCAGCTGGATTGGCTGGTCGAGCACGACGAGCCTCTGCCGGAGGTCCCTGCCCGGCCGCCCGGCGAAGAGGAGCAGGCGATTGGGCACCATGCCGCCGAGCTCGTGGAGGACGGGGCCACCTTGCAGATGGGGATTGGAGCCGTCCCCGACGCCGTCCTGGCGGCCCTCAAGGGCCATCGCCATCTCGGGGTCCATACCGAGATGTGGTCGGATGGCCTGCTGCCTTTGCTGGAGTGCGGCGCGGTCGACAACAGCCGCAAGGCCGTGCATCCCGGCCGGACCGTGTCTGGCTTCGTCATCGGAACGCGTCGGGTGTACGACTACATCGACGACAACCCGACCGTGACCCAATACGACATCGGATACGTCAACCGGGTTTCGGTGATCAACCGGAATCCCAAGGTGACCGCCATCAACTCCGCCGTTGAAGTCGACCTCACGGGTCAGGTTTGCGCCGATTCCATCGGCCATCGCGTGATCTCCGGGGTCGGCGGCCAAATGGATTTCATTCGTGGTGCAATGACATCCGAGGGAGGCAAGCCGATCATCGCGCTTACCAGCCGTACCCCAAAGGGTATCCCCAGAATCGTGCCAACCCTGCGTCCGGGCGCCGGCGTCGTGACGACCCGGGCACACGTTCGTTTCGTCATTACAGAAAATGGCGCGGTCGACCTTTACGGGAAAACTCTCAACGAGCGCGCCCAGTTGCTCATCTCCATCGCACATCCCGACGACCAAGAAGCATTGGAGCGTGCCTGGCACGACGCACGGGTTTGAGACGAAGGCGCAAGGGTTGCGCAATTGCCCCTCGCGCCCGCAGATGTTGCGTCATGACGCAGATTTTGTTGACAAATTGTGACGGACTGACGGGCATCTCGGTGTCAGGCTTTGGCACGCCTCCTGCTTGAGTGAGGTGCCTTCGACCGAACGCCGAAATAGGCTAAGGGGAGTTCACTTTGATTTTGCCGAGCTGGTTTCCATCTCGCTCCGACAGCTCGTCGGGGCTCCGTCTCCTCACAAAAGCACCCGGAAGTGCTGAAGACGGCACCGCTGCATCCACCGCAGCGACTACCCCAGATGCCGAGTGGTTGACGACCAATTCCCGCGGGTCGTTTGCGATCGGAACCATCGATCGTTGCCCTCGCCGCAAGTACCACGGTCTTCTCACCGTGCGCGAGCCGGGGGTCGGAGAGCCGATCAACATGGTCGCCGAGGTGGAGGAGTGGTTCCAAGTCGGCGACGAAAGGACCGCCCTTCACAGCTACAATTGGGGCAACGCCGTCGAGCCGAACGGCGTCGACTATCTGACCCGCTTCGAGCCGCTGCCGCGTTGGACCTATGAGTTCTCCGGCCTCACCCTGACTCGCGAGCTTTGGCTCGAGGATGACGCCGACGCGGTCTGGATCCGGTATTCGATCGAAGGGCTGACCAAACCGGTCGACTTGAGGCTCCGCCCGTTGATCCGATGCCGTCCGATTCACAAGCTGACGTTTGCCAATCCGTTCATGAACGGAGAGCTAGACATCGAGGATCGGGAATCGCTGCGCGTGGTCATGCACCCCTACAAAAATGTTCCGGCTCTCATCACGAGCCTGCACGGCGCTTCGGGCACATTCCGGGCGGATGGCCATTGGTACGAGGGTGTTCACTACGAGTGGGAGCGTGAGCGTGGCTACGACGACGCGGAAGACCTCTTCACGCCTGGTGAGTTTCGCATCACCCTCGAACACGACGGCGCCTTCTGCATCCGGCTGGGCACAACGCCGGCGGCCAGCCACGACCCCCAAGTGCTCAGCTCGGTGCTCAGCTCACGCCGATCCTTCGTGAAGGAGCTCGACGACGCAGCCGATGCCTACTTGGTCGAGCTCGAAGGAAAGCGCACCGGCGTGATCGCAGGGTATCCCTGGTTCGGTGAATGGGCGAGGGATGCGCTGATCGCCCTTCCCGGCCTTTGCTTGGCCCGAGACGAGGTCGACAAAGCGCTAGCGATTCTCGAATCGCTGGCGGACCGCCTCGAAAACGGCTTGGTGCCCAACATCCCGCAGAGTGGCGACGTGCCGTCGAACGCGGAGTCGATCGACGCCTCGCTGCTGTTCATCCGAGCGACTGCGCTCACCGCGAAACGGACGCGAAGCCGCCGTATCACCGCCCTCCAGGAGACATGTCTCGATCTGATCGACTGCATCGGAGAGGGCGCGGACCCTCGAGTTCGCGTTGATTCACAGGGTTTCTTGTTCGTAGAGCACGGACCTTGGGCGCTCACCTGGATGGACGCGCTGGTGGACGGTTGGGCGGTCACACCTCGTCAGGGCTATGCCGTCGACCTCAACGCCCTCTGGTTGTCGGGGCTAGCCACCGCGCTTCGATGGGCCAAGAAGCTTCGGCCGGAGTTCGTCGAAAAGTGGGGCGAAACGGCGAAGAAACTATCCGATCACTTCGAGGAAAAGTTCTGGCTTCAAGATCAGGGCTTCTTGAGTGACACGCACGATGGACAGAACCCCGACGGACAATTGCGACCCAATCAGCTCTGGGCTCTCTCGTTGCCCGGCATACCGATCGACAGGGCCCACAAGAAACGGGCGCTTGGAGCGGTACGAGACAAGCTCCTCACCCCGGTCGGGTTGCGCACGCTCTCACCGGACGACCCGGCCTACCAACCGTTCTACCGTGGCGGACAAGTCGACCGAGACCGTGCGTACCATCAGGGAACGGTGTGGCCTTGGCTCCTCGGCCTCTACGCCGATGCGGTGGAGGCGATCGACGGGCCCGATGCAGCAACCGAAGAAATGATGCCCGTGCTCGCAGCCCTTTCTGCACACTTCCGAACTGAAGGTTGCATCGGCCAAATTGGCGAGGTGTTCGACGGGGACGCCCCTCACCGCCCCGGAGGCACACCTGCGCAAGCCTGGAGCGTGTCCGAAGTGCTCAGAGTCGCAAAGCTGGCGGGCCCATGAGAATCCTGATGCTTGGTTGGGAGTACCCTCCCCATATCAGCGGTGGGCTCGGGACAGCTTGCGAGGGCCTGACGACTGCGCTTGCGAGCCGGGGTATCGAGATCGACTTCCTGGTGCCCAAGCTGTACGGCGAGGAGGACGCGCCGCACATGCAACTGCTCGGGGCGGCGTCGGCAGCGCCGATCGCCCAGGCGCCAGTCGAGACGCCCAACCTAGTGGCCGAGCTGATCGCCGCGGATCCGGCGCTGGCCACGGACTCCGTCGTCACGGCCGCGGCCGAGGCTGCCCAAGCGCCGCAAGCCGGACAGCCGGCCGAGCCCGGCGTCCGTGTGCTCCGCGTCCCCGCGATGCTGAAGCCCTATCTGGACCAGACGACTTACCGGGAGCTGATCACGACGGGGGCACTCCAGGAAAGCGTGGTTGCCCAGGTCGCAGCGTCGCAAATCGTGAATCCGCTTCCCGAGCCACCCCACGAGATCAGCCGGCTCGAGCACGTGCACATCCCCGGGGAAGAGCTTCCTTTCGCCGAGGCAGCGCCAACCGGGGCCCACTACGGAGACGACCTCTTTGCAGAGGTTGCCCGCTACGCGATGTCGGCGACTCGCCGAGTCCACGGGCGGAAGTACGACCTGGTGCACGCCCACGACTGGATGACCTTCCCCGCGGGGATCGAGATCGCGCGCCGAGCAGGAGCACCCCTGGTGGTCCACGTTCATAGCCTCGAGTACGACCGAGCCGGCCACGGGGCAGATCGGGACATCGTCGCGGTCGAGCACCAGGGACTCGAGAATGCCGCACGCGTCGTGGCGGTCAGCTACTACACGCGCGGGCTGATCAACCGAGTTCACAACACGCCCCTCGATAAGATCTCGGTCGTGCACAACGGCGTGTACGCGCGCGAGACGGTCGAGGCGTACACCGAACAGCGAACGTCCACCGGGCCTGTCGTCCTGTTCCTCGGCCGAGTCACTTTCCAAAAGGGTCCGGAGTACTTCGTCCAGGCTGCCGCCCGGGTCCTCGAGCACGTGCCCGATGCGGTGTTCAACATGGCGGGCTCCGGCGACATGCTTCCACGCATGAAGGCACTGGTGGAAGACCTCGGCATCGCCGAGTCGTTCCGCTTCCCCGGTTTCCTACGTGGCGCTGAGGTCGAGCGCGCTTTCTCGACGGCCGACGTCTACGTCATGCCGTCGGTCTCTGAGCCCTTTGGCATCGCTCCCCTGGAGGCGATGAGTTACGACCGGCCGGTCATCGTGTCGAAGCAGTCCGGCGTCTCGGAAGTCCTTCGCAATGCACTGAAGGTCGACTTCTGGGATGTCGACAAGATCGCGAGCCAGATCGTGGCGCTGTTGGAGCTCCCCGAGCTCAGGCGGGTCATCATCGAACGCGCTCGCGAAGAGATCCGGCACATCCACTGGGATGCTGCCGCAGAAACGCTCGTTCCGATTTACGAGTCGGTCCTACGTGGTTGAGGTGAATCATGCCATCCGTTTGTTTTTATTTTGAAGTGCACCAACCGTATCGACTGAAGCCGTACGGCGCGCTTCAGGTCGGTCGCGACCACGAGTATTTCGACGAGAAGCTCAACGCCGAGGTCATGCGGAAGGTGGCCAACAAGTGCTATCTACCGGCCAACGAATCGATGCTGCGCCTCATCGACCGCACCGACGGACGATTTCGAATCTCCTACGCGGTGACGGGGGTAGCGATCGAGCAAATGAGGCTCTACGCGCCCGAGGTGCTCGACAGCTTCGTACGGCTTGCGGAAACCGGTGCGGTCGAATTCGTCGCAGAGACTTACTATCACAGCCTGGCTGCCCTCTACGACAAGGACGAGTACCGCGAGCAAATCGACCTCGAGCTGAAACTGATCAAGTCCGAGTTCGGGCAAACGCCACGCGTATTCCGAAATACCGAGTTCATCTACAACGACGAGATCGGGCAGTTCATCTCCGACCTCGGTTTCGAGGCGATGCTCATCGAGGGCGCGGACGACATCCTCGATTGGCGAAGCCCGAACTTCGTCTATAGCGTGGCGGGCCGCGACACGAAACTGCTCACCAAGAACTACAAACTGTCGGACGACATCGCATTTCGATTCTCAAACCAGGCCTGGGGAGAGTATCCCCTCACTGCGGATAAGTTCGCCGGGTGGGTCCACGGGCACAGCGGCGCGGGCGACGTCATCAATCTCTTCATGGACTACGAGACCTTCGGCGAGCACCAGTGGAAGGAAACCGGAATCTTCGACTTCCTCGAGCACCTTCCGGACTTTCTGTTCGCGCACCCGCA